>JAEHJW020009996.1_pt1 | contig 37338 bp, 43 predicted proteins | sample 9271431 | NCBI WGS metagenome assembly JAEHJW02 | reverse complement strand
ATGCCTGAACAGGCTGTTACGCTCGAGGCTCTGTACGCGGCCATCGAGCAGGTACTGCGTGAGCGTCTGCCGGAGGCGCAGTTGATCGGCTTCTGGCCAGGCGTGCCGGAAAATACCCCGGCGGTTTCCCTGGAGATAGCCGAGCTACTGCCCGAGCGCGATCCCGGTACCGGCGAGAGTGCCCTGCTGTGCCGCCTGCAGGCGCGGATAATGGTGCCGCCTGGTGCCGATCGCCAGGCGGTATCCATTGCTTGCGGAATCGTTCGGACATTGCGCGAGCAGACCTGGAACCTGTCTCTGCAGCCGGCGCGCTTCGTACGCTCGGCCGTCGACGGCAGTCGCGAGGAGCTGAAGAGCCTGCGTGTCTGGCTGGTCGAGTGGACGCAGTCGCTGCGTCTCGGAGACCCGGAGTGGGCCTGGGAGGACCAGCCGCCGGGCAGCCTGATGCTGGGCTTCGACCCGCAGACCGGCCCCGGCCATGAGCCGGACTACTTCGCTCCGGAGGCGTTGGCATGAGCTATGTCAGTGCGGAGCATGACCGCATGCTCGCCGCGATGATCCTGCCCTGCGTGGTGGTCGCCGTGGACCTGGCAGCGGCGCGGGTACGGGTGCGCTCCGGCGACTGGACCAGCGGCTGGCTGCGCTGGCACTCCCTGGCAGCCGGCAAGGTTCGCCACTGGCGTGCGCCGAGCATAGGCGAACAGGGGATACTGCTCAGCCCGTCGGGCGGAGTGTCAATGGGCACCTTTATTCCCGGTCTGTACGGCGATGCGGGCACGGCGCCGGACAACAGCGCCAGCAGTGAGACCTGGCGTTTCGACGACGGCGCCTCGTTGAGTTACGACTGGGCTGCGCATCGCTACCGCGTCGAGCTGCCCAGCGGCACCGTGGAAGTGAGGGTCGGCGCCAGCGAGGTGCGGGTCAGCGACGGGGCGGTCAGTCTCAAGGCGCCGAAGATCAGCCTGGAAGGACCGGTGGAGATCGCCGGGACACTGACGGTCAGCGGAGACATCCTCGGCGGCGGCTCGATCATCGACACCGTCGGCAACAGCAACCACCACACCCATTGAACATACGACGGGGCGGCCGAAGGGCGGTCCGTCGAACATTCAACCGGCCCGCGCGAGCGGGCCTTTTCGTTTGCGGAGTTCGCCATGGGCAACACTCACAGCCATTCGGAGCCAGGCGCGGCCTGTCTCTGCCGGAGCGGGAGGGCAGGGCGATGATCGGGATGGATCGCCGTAGCGGGCTGCCCCTGTCCGGCCTGGCTCATCTTAAACAGTCCGTCGAGGACATCCTGACCACCCCGTTGGGCAGCAGGCGCATGCGCCCCGAGTACGGCAGCAAGCTGCGGCGGATGGTCGACATGCCGGTGAGCGAAGGCTGGAAAAGCGCCGTGCAGGCCGAGGTAGCCCGTTCCCTGGGGCGCTGGGAACCGCGCATCGCATTGTCTGCCGTGCGAGTCGTCGCGGTCGTCGATGGCCGCGTGGATCTGCTCCTGAGCGGCGTGTTCGAGGGCGAGAACATCAATATGGAGGTCTCGGCGTGATCATCGATCTTTCCCAGTTGCCGGAGCCAGAGGTTATCGAAAACCTCGATTTCGAGACGATTTACCAAGAGCTGTTGGGCGACTTCCGCGAAGCCATGGCTGGCGAATGGGCAGCGGAGGTGGAGTCCGATCCGGTTCTCAAGCTTCTGCAACTGGCGGCCTATCGAGAACTGCTGCTGCGGGCGCGGATCAACGATGCGGCGCGGGCGGTGATGCTGGCATACGCCAGCGGTGCCGATCTCGACCAGATCGGTGCCGGCTTCAATGTGCAGCGTTTGCTGATCAGGCCCGCACAGCCCGAGGCGGTACCGCCGGTGGAGGCGCAGTACGAGAGCGACAAGTCGCTGCGCAATCGCATCCAGCTCGCGTTCGAGCAGCTATCCGTCGCAGGACCGCGGAACGCCTATATAGCCCATGCACTGGGCGCGGATGGAAGGGTGGCGGATGCCTCTGCGACCAGTCCGGCGCCCTGCGAAGTGCTGATCAGCGTGCTCGGGGTGGAAGGCAACGGGCAGGCACCGGAAGCGGTGTTGCAGGCAGTGCGCCTGGCGCTGAACGCGGAGGACGTGCGTCCTGTCGCGGATCGGGTAACGGTGCGCTCGGCAGGCATCGTTCCCTATCAGGTCAAGGCGCAGCTCTACCTGTTTCCCGGCCCCGAGGCCGAGCTGATCCGTGCCGCCGCCGAGGCTTCGCTGCGCGACTACATCTCCGCCCAGCGCCGCCTGGGCCGCGACATCCGGCGTTCGGCCCTGTTCGCCACCCTGCATGTCGAAGGCGTGCAGCGCGTCGAACTGCAGGAGCCTGCGGCCGACGTGGTCCTGGATGAAACCCAGGCGGCCTATTGCACGGGGTACGCGATCACCTTGGGAGGCGTCGATGAGTAGCCGCCTGCTGCCGCCAAACAGGAGTTCTCTGGAACGCTCTCTGGGTGATGTATTGCCTGCCGAGCTGCCGGTGCCGCTTCGTGAGCTTAACGATCCGGCACGCTGTGAGGCGGCCTTGCTGCCCTACCTGGCCTGGACGCGCTCGGTGGACCGCTGGGACCCGGACTGGAGCGACGAGGCCAAGCGCAATGCGGTAGCGACGTCCTTCGTCCTGCACCAGCGCAAAGGCACGCTGACCGCGTTGCGCCAAGTGGTCGAGCCGATCGGTGCGCTGAGCGAGGTCACCGAATGGTGGCAGCGAAGCCCGCTTGGCGTGCCGGGGACCTTCGAGATCACCGTGGACGTCAGCGACCGTGGCATCGACGAAGGCACCGTACTGGAGCTGGAGCGCTTGCTCGATGACGTCCGCCCGGTGAGCAGACACCTGACCCGGCTGGACCTGCGCATTACCCCGGTAATCCGGTCCCGTCACGGACTGGCCGTGACCGACGGCGACACCCTGGAAATCTTCCCCTGGAAACAGTGACATGACGACCAATACTCCGAAATACGGTGGCCTGCTCACCGACATAGGTGCCGCTGCGCTGGCTGCGGCCAGTGCAGCAGGCAAGAAATGGCAGCCGACTCATATGCTGATCGGCGATGCCGGCGGTGCGCCGGGCGACACGCCGGATCCATTGCCTTCTGCGGCGCAGAAGAGCCTGATCAACCAACGCCATCGGGCTCAGCTGAATCGGCTGTTCGTTTCCGACAAGAACGCCAATACCTTGGTTGCCGAGGTGGTGCTGCCAGTTGAGGTAGGTGGCTTCTGGATCCGCGAGATCGGCCTGCAGGATGCCGACGGCAAGTTCGTCGCGGTATCCAACTGCCCGCCCAGCTACAAGGCTGCAATGGAAAGTGGCAGTGCGCGGACCCAGACCATTCGGGTGAACATCGCACTCTCCGGGCTGGAGAATGTCCAGCTGCTGATCGACAACGGCATTATCTACGCCACTCAGGACTGGGTGAAGGAAAAGGTCGCTGCCGATTTCAAGGGCCGCAAGATCCTGGCTGGCAATGGCCTGGTCGGTGGGGGCGATCTTTCTGCCGACCGCAGCATTGGCCTGGCGCCTTCCGGCGTGACGGCGGGCAGCTATCGCTCGGTCACGGTGAACGCCAACGGGGTGGTCACCCAGGGCAGCAATCCGACCACCCTGGCCGGCTATGCGATCGGAGATGCCTATACCAAGGCCGATACCGACGGAAAACTGGCGCAGAAAGCGAACAAGGCCACCACCCTGGCCGGCTATGGCATCACCGATGCGCTGCGAGTCGATGGCAACGCCGTGTCATCCAGCAGGCTGGCCGCACCGCGCAGCCTGGCAGCCAGTGGCGATGCCTCCTGGTCGGTGACCTTCGACGGCAGTGCCAATGTTTCTGCGCCGCTGAGTCTTTCCGCTACCGGTGTGGCGGCGGGCAGCTATCCGAAGGTGACCGTGGATACGAAGGGAAGGGTGACTGCTGGAATGGCGCTGGCGGCGACGGACATTCCCGGGCTGGATGCGTCGAAGCTGGTCAGCGGGGTGCTGGCCGAGCAGCGTTTGCCGGTATTCGCGCGCGGGTTGGCTACTGCTGTCTCGAACAGTAGCGATCCGAACACCGCGACCGTGCCGTTGATGCTGACCAATCATGCGAACGGACCTGTTGCCGGGCGATACTTCTACATCCAGTCGATGTTCTATCCGGATCAGAACGGCAATGCTTCGCAGATTGCAACGAGCTACAACGCTACATCCGAGATGTATGTACGGGTGTCCTATGCGGCCAACCCTAGCATCCGGGAGTGGTTGCCCTGGCAGCGCTGCGACATTGGAGGTTCCTTCACCAAAGAGGCCGATGGTGAACTGCCTGGAGGCGTCAACCTGGATTCGATGGTGACCTCAGGGTGGTGGAGCCAAAGTTTTACTGCCCAAGCTGCCACTGGAGCCAACTACCCTATAGTTCGGGCCGGCCTGCTTCATGTGTACGCCGCGAGTAGCAATTTCATCTATCAGACGTATCAAGCCTACGATGGTGAGAGTTTCTATTTCCGGTGCCGGCATTCAAATACCTGGTTTCCCTGGCGTCGCATGTGGCATGGCGGAGACTTCAACCCCAGTGACTATCTGTTGAAGTCGGGGTTCTATTGGAATGCGTTACCGGGAAAACCTGCCACTTTTCCACCATCCGCACATAACCATGACGTCGGACAGCTTACTTCGGGCATTCTCCCCCTGGCACGTGGCGGCGTCGGTTCGAATACGGCAGCGGGAGCACGTAGCACTATCGGAGCAGGGGTTCCTGCGACTGCTTCCCTTGGGGCGAGCGGATGGTGGCGGGACAATGACACTGGCCTCATTAGGCAATGGGGGCAGGTCACTTGCCCCGCCGATGCCGATGCTTCGATTACGTTCCCGATTCCTTTCCCTACGCTATGCCTCGGCGGATATGCGAATCAGACGAGTGCTTTCCATCCGGGAACGGATGCCAGTACAGGTTTCCGTGGAGCGACTACCACTACCGCGGTGATTCGCAATGGCTACTTTGCTCAGGCGGTTCTTTCATGGGAGGCATTTGGACGATGAAGGGCGAATATTATTTCTCTCCAAGCCAGGTGGCATTCTATCCGGCCTCCTTGCGAGAGGTTTATGAATACGCAGGCTGCTGGCCAGTCGATGGCGAGTGGGTCAGCGCAGAGCTACATGAACAACTGATGAACGAACAGGCGGCAGGCCGAGCAATCAGTTCCGACGTGAATGGGAACCCAGTAGCGATCGAGCGCCCTCCGCTTTCCCGTCAGCAACGTAGCGCCCATGAGCGGAGATGGCGGGATAGTCAGCTGTTGGCGACCGACGGCCTAGTTGTTCGCCATCGAGATCAATTGGAAACCGGAAAGGAAACGACCTTACTCCCTGTCCAATACCATGAACTCATGTCGTACAGAGCCAGCTTACGGGATTGGCCGGAAGAGCCTTTATTTCCCGACAGTGGCGGACGTCCGTCCGTACCAGATTGGCTCAGACGTTATGTCACCCCCTGAACCCCGCCTCGTGCGGGGTTTTTCATTAATGGAGATCTACCTATGAGTTTCTTCCACGGCGTTACGGTAACCAACGTCGATATCGGTGCGCGCACCATCGCCCTGCCGGCCAGCTCCGTCATCGGCCTCTGCGATGTGTTCACGCCGGGGGCGCAGGCAAGCGCCAAGCCCAACGTTCCGGTGCTGCTCACCAGCAAGAAGGACGCCGCCGCGGCGTTCGGCATCGGCTCGTCTATCTACCTGGCCTGCGAGGCCATCTATAACCGTGCCCAGGCCGTGATCGTGGCGGTGGGCGTGGAAGCCGCGGAGACTCCCGAGGCCCAGGCCAGCGCCGTCATAGGTGGTGTCAGCGCCGCCGGCGAGCGCACCGGACTTCAGGCTCTGCTAGACGGCAAGAGCCGCTTCAATGCCCAGCCACGTCTACTAGTTGCGCCGGGTCATTCGGCCCAGCAAGCGGTGGCCACCGCCATGGACGGGCTGGCCGAGAAACTGCGGGCCATCGCCATTCTCGATGGTCCCAATAGCACCGACGAGGCGGCCGTCGCCTACGCCAAGAACTTCGGCAGCAAGCGCCTGTTCATGGTCGACCCGGGCGTGCAGGTTTGGGACAGCGCCACCAATGCCGCACGCAAGGCCCCGGCTTCGGCCTACGCCGCCGGCCTGTTCGCCTGGACCGACGCCGAGTACGGCTTCTGGTCCTCGCCGTCGAACAAGGAGATCAAGGGCATCACCGGCACCAGCCGTCCGGTGGAGTTCCTCGACGGTGATGAGACCTGTCGCGCCAACCTGCTCAACAACGCCAATATCGCCACGATCATTCGCGACGATGGCTATCGCCTGTGGGGCAATCGCACCTTGTCCAGCGACAGCAAGTGGGCTTTCGTCACCCGCGTTCGGACCATGGACCTGGTGATGGATGCGATCCTCGCCGGGCACAAGTGGGCGGTGGACCGCGGCATCACCAAGACCTACGTGAAGGATGTCACCGAGGGCCTGCGCGCCTTCATGCGCGATCTGAAGAACCAGGGCGCGGTGATCAACTTCGAGGTCTATGCCGACCCGGACCTGAACAGCGCCAGCCAGCTGTCCCAGGGCAAGGTGTACTGGAACATCCGCTTCACCGATGTGCCGCCTGCCGAGAACCCCAATTTCCGTGTCGAGGTGACCGATCAGTGGCTCACCGAAGTTCTGGATGTCGCCTAAGGAGCGCCCGTGATGATTCCGCAAACCCTGACCAATACCAACCTGTTCATCGACGGCGTGAGCTTCGCCGGTGACGTGCCATCCCTGACCCTGCCCAAGCTGGCTGTGAAGACCGAGCAATACCGTGCCGGCGGCATGGATGCGCCGGTATCCATCGACATGGGCCTGGAGGCGATGGAGGCCAAGTTCTCCACCAACGGTGCCCGCCGAGAAGCACTGAATTTCTTCGGCCTGGCCGACCAGAGCGCTTTCAATGGCGTGTTCCGCGGCTCCTTCAAGGGCCAGAAGGGCGCCAGCGTGCCAGTGGTGGCTACCCTGCGCGGCCTGCTCAAGGAGGTCGACCCGGGCGACTGGAAGGCCGGCGAGAAAGCCGAGTTCAAGTACGCCGTTGCGGTCAGCTACTACAAGCTGGAAGTCGATGGCCGCGAGGTCTACGAGATCGATCCGGTCAACGGTGTCCGCGCGATCAACGGTGTCGACCAGTTGGCCGGCATGCGCAACGACCTCGGCCTGTAAGAGGAGCTCCGGACATGACCCAAGAGAATCGACTGCCGGGCTGGCTCACGCTGGATGCTGACGCCGCCCTCGTTCGTCTCTCGCGTCCGGCACAGTGCAACGGGGTCAGCGTCGACACGCTGACCCTGCGTGCACCCACCGTGCGTGATATCCGCCTGGCCGGCAAGGTGGCCGGCGACGATGCCGAGGAGCGCGAACTGCAACTGTTCGCCTCGCTGGCGCAGGTCAGCCGCCAGGACCTGGAGGGGCTGAAGCTGAGCGACTACCAGCGGCTGCAAGGAGCCTACTTTCGCCTGGTGCAAGACGACACGGACGACACCTTCGCGTATGCGTCAACTGGCGAGGCGCCTGGCCATTGAGCTGGGCTTCCAGGCCAGCGAACTGGAGCGCATGACCCTGGGCGACCTGCTCTGGTGGCTCGCCGAGGGCGAGGAGTGAGCGACGGCGTCGTCCGCCAGGCGAGCGGCGCCCGCGCTACTTCAGTAGGTCCGCGGAGGCGGACATCGATAACAGACGAGACGAACCGTCATGAGTAAAGACATGGACCTGGTGGTCTCCATCGGCGGCATCGCCGACCCCTCCTTGGGCAAGGCATTCGAGACCGTCAAGGCACGGCTCGACAGTCTCCAGGAACGTTCCCGCCAGGCTTCCAGCCTGAGGGATGTGCTGGGAGACGCCATACGCCTGGAGCGAGAGCTCGCCGATATGCGCAAGGTCGGGGACCGCGGCGTTGCTGAGCATGCCCGGCAGCTTGGCGAACGCCAGGAGCAACTGAAGCGACTCGGCATCGAGGCCAGGGCCGCGGGCGATGCCTACGCTCGACTGGGCGAGATGCAGCGTGGCCTGGATATGCAGGTCCGCGGCCTGCAACGGCTGGAGCAGGCCAGCCAGGCAATGCCATTGGCTAGCGCATTTTCCGGACTGGTCGTGGAAGCCAGCAAGACGGCTGCCGGTTATCAAGCGCGGTTGCGCGACCTGGCGATCCGCAACGGCCTGGACGTCGGCCGGGAGCCAGCCTTGGCATCCCTGATCCAGGACAGCGCCAACCAGAGCGGCCTGGGACGCACGGCGACGCTGGACATGCTGGAGCACTTGAACGCCACCGGCATGGGGTTCGCCGCCGCGCAAATGAATATGGGACTGGCGGGCCGCTTCGGCTTTGGCCAAGGGATTGCTTCAGCCGAGGTTGCGGGGCTGGTTCGAGCGTTGCAACTGGCCCAGGGTTCGGACTCGCCAGAGCAATTGTCCGCCTCCCTCGACCGTCTGGTCGTCCTGGGTAAAGGCAGAGTCGGCAGTGAGGCCCTGGCGCGTCGCCTGCCTGCCTTGTTGTCAGCGCTGGGCAATGCGGGAGAGGCCACGGCCGGCGATGTCGGTGCACTGGGTGCCTTGCTGGAGATTCAGGCAAAGAACACCACGCCAGACAAAGCGGACGTGCGGATGAAGGCCTGGCTGGAGTTCGTCGGCAGCGGCAGCTTGAAACGCGCTTATGGCCAGGACTACGACCGGGACCTGGAAGCGCTGCGCAAGGACGGAGCGAGTCTGCTGGAGGCCAACCTGGAGCTGGCTGCGCGCTATCGGGATAAGGGCGGCAAGCTCAGCGCCGGCGTGGCGTCGCCGGCGCTTGAAGCCTATCGAGCGTCGCGCGGCGAGTTCCAGGGCTTGCTCGAATCCCAGCAGTCTTCCGTAGGCTCTTCGGAGCGCGATGCGCAGCGTCGCAAGGGGATGTCCCAGGAGCTGTGGAAGGCTTCCAGCGACAGTTGGGAGAGGGCGCAGACCGCTTTGGGCAGCGCCCTGAATCCATATCTGGACAACCTGGCCAAGGGGAGCGCGGTACTCGGCGAGTCGACTGCGGAGCTGCTCGAAGCCTATCCGCGGACGACGGCCGGTCTTACCGCCGCCGCAGGTGCGGTGTTATCCGGGTATCTCGCCTACAAGGGAGGGCGCGGCGCTATCGACGTGCTGCGTGGCGGTCGGCTCGGTCGGCGAGGGACCGCTGCCGTCGGCGACCTGATCGAACGGGGTGCAGGCCGGGTATCGGGTGGTAGCGAAATACAGCGCGTGTTCGTTACCAACTGGCCGGTGCCGGGAGGCGACTCTACGCTGGAGTCCGCGAGGAGGCCGGCACAACGAAAGCGCGGTCAAACACCACGCAGGAAGAGAGGCAAGGGCGGTGGGCTGAAGGCCCGCTCCCTTCCATCCCTTGGCTTCTCGGCTGGAGGAGGCTTGGGGGCGATGGCAGGAAAGCTGCCGCGCCTGTCGCGTTTGCCCATACGCAACGCGCCGCTGCAAGTGGCCTCGTCGTTGATCGATGTTGCTGAGGTCTACTCCAGCGACCTGTCGGAGAGCGAAAAGACCATCGCCTATGGCGAGGCCGGTGCCTCCCTGGCTGGTTCCCTGGCTGGCGCCGCTCTGGGAGCGAGCATCGGCTCGGTGGTGCCGGTGGTCGGTACGCTGATCGGTGGATTGGTTGGCGGCGCTATCGGCGCCTGGGGCGGTAGCGAACTGGGGGGGCGTCTGGGACGCAGTCTGGCTGGCGATCCGCCGGCGGCCTCGGACAACAAGCCGGCGGTGCCCGTACCACAGGCCGAACCCGTCGCGGCTGTGCCCAACTGGACCTTCGCGCCGCAGATCAACCTGACGGTGCAAGGCAACGTACACGAGCCGCAGCGCCTGGCCGACGAGTTGCTGCCCTACCTGCAACGCATGCTTGTCGACTTCGCCGACGAGCGGCAGCGGCGCAGCCTCTACGACCCGGCGATGGTCTAAGGAGTCCCCATGGCATATCTGGAACAATTGCAGGCCGGCCTGAGGTACCTGGGTCGCGCCGGCGAGTCCGGACGCAAGAGTCTGGACAAGGTGGTCGCTCCGGTGAACGGTGCGATCAGCGAGATCCGCGGCGCAGCCGCGGAGCTGGAGAACCTGCCCGGCGTATCGCCGGAAATGGCTGCCCGGCTGCAGCGTGCCATGCGCGGCATCGGCCAGGCGCAGGGCAAGGTGAACCGCGTGGTCTCCACCTATGACCGGGCGAGCCGGGCGTTGCTTGGTATCGACGAACGCGTGGATGCGCTGAAGGTGCAGGTAAACAGTGCCGCGCAGGCGGTCGGCAAGGTCGCTGGCGACATCAGTCCGACGCTGGCGGGGGTGCTGCCGTCGTGGCTGCTGGCACCCTCGGCGACGCCCCCGAGCGAGGCCGCAGCGCCCTTGCCGCACCTGCTGGTACTGCAGCCGCTGACCGCCAATGCCCAACCGTTCTACTTCAACCTGAATACTGCCGCCTTCGACGCCCTGCAGCGCAACAGTGCCTACAACTGGAGCGGGCAGGTGCGCCTGGGTCGGCGGCCGGCGCTGCAGAGCGTCGGCATGGGCGAGGAGAGCATCCTGCTCAAGGGTGCGGTATTCCCGCTGCGTCGACAGGTAGGTAACCAGGAAAAGGTCGTCGGTCTGGAGCAGCTCGAAGCGCTGCGCCGGTTGGCGGAGCGGCGTGAGCCGCTGATCCTGAGCAGCGGCTACGGCGAGGTGCAGATGGGCCTCTGGTGTCTGGTGCGGATCAGCGAGAACCAGAGCGCCCTGCTGGGCAACGGCGCTCCCCGCAAACAAACCTTCGACCTGGAGTTCAAGCGCTATGGCGACGACCTGCCGAACCGCTGACGGCGACATGCTGGACAGCCTCTGCTACCACGTCTATGGCCATCTGTTGGGCTGCGTCGAGGCGACCCTCGACGCCAATCCCGGGCTGGCCGATGAGCAGCAGCCATTCCGCGCCGGCTTGCTGATCAGTTTCCCTGACATGCCGGTGGTCAATGTCGAACAGGTGCGCCTGTGGGATTGATCGACCGCTCACCCGCAACCCCGCCTTGGCGGGGTTTTTCTTTTCTGGAGAAACCAGGTGCAACCGAGTTTCCGTATCGTTGCCGACGGCACCGACGTCACCCAGCGGCTGAATGACCGCCTGCTCAAGCTGACCCTGCTGGACAAGCCGGGCATGGAGTCCGACAGCCTGACCTTGAGGATCGACGATCGCGATGGACAGGTGGCCTTACCCAGGCGCGGTGCGGTGCTGGAGGTTCATCTCGGCTATGCCGGCGAGCCACTGATGCGCATGGGACGCTTTACCGTGGACACCTTGCAGTGGGCTGGTCCGCCGGACTGCCTGACCGTCACTGCCAAGGCCGGCGACATGCGCGGCAGTGGCAAGACGATACGCAGCGGAGGTTGGGAGGGCACTACCCTGGCTCAGGTCTGCCGCGATGTTGGCGCACGCAACGGCTGGCGCGTGGAGTGTCCGTTGCAGGTGGCGATCGCCCGGGTCGACCAGGTCAACGAGTCCGACTACCACTTCGTCACCCGTCTGGCGCGCCAATACGACTGCACCGCCAAGCTGGCCGAGGGCATGCTCATGGTGCTGCCGCGACAGAGCGGGCAGAGCGCCACGGGGCGTCGGATCGAACCTTTGGTGTTGGGACGTGCTGACGTCGGCAGCTTCGACGTTACCTACGACGACCGCAGCCTGATGAGAACGGTGAAGACCCGCTACCAATTGCCCGGCAGCGGCGAGGTCAAGAGCGTCGAGCTGAAGAACCCGAAGGCACCGGCTACGGCTACGGGCGAGCATGTCGACCGGCATCTCTATGCCAGCCGTGGAGAGGCCGAGCAGGCGGCGAAGGCTCGCCTGGCGAGCTTCAGCCGCTCCAGTGCCAGTGTGCGCCTGGAGCTGCCAGGGCGTGGCGACCTGTTCGCCGAGCGCAGCCTGCTGCTCCAAGGCTTCAAGGCGGGAATCGACGGCGAGTTCCTGATCGACTCGGTGGAGCACACCTACAGCTCCAGCGGATGGACCACTGTCGTGCAATGCAACGGCGGCCGAGGCGGCAAGGGGTGACGCCTGAAACCCACCGGAGTGCAGGAGGATCGATGAAACTGACCGAGCAGCAATTGCTGCGCATTTTTCCCAACGCCCGCCTCGTCGCGGGCGTTTTCGTTGCGGCGTTGCAACGGGCCATGGACGAGAGGGAGATCGACACACCGGCGCGGCGTGCCGCGTTTCTCGCCCAGGTCGGCCACGAAAGCAGCCAGTTGACCCGGCTGGTGGAGAACCTCAACTACAGTGCCCAAGGCTTGGCGGCGACCTGGCCGGGCCGCTATCTCGGCCCCGACGGGCAGCCCAACGCGTTGGCCTTGCGGCTGGCGCGCAATCCGCAGGCGATTGCCGACAACACCTACGCCACGCGCAACGGCAATGGCGACGAAGCGTCCGGCGATGGCTGGCGCTTCCGCGGGCGTGGCTTGCTACAGATCACCGGGCGTGCCAACTACCGGTTGGTCGGCGAGGCCCTCGGCGAGCCGCTGGAAGCCGAGCCCTGGCGCCTGGAGCAGCCCGTGCCGGCGGCCCGCAGCGCCGCCTGGTGGTGGGCCGGTCACGGGCTCAACGAGCTGGCCGACCGCGGCGAGTTCGCTGCCATCACCCGCCGCATCAACGGCGGCCTGAATGGCCAGGCGGAGCGCCTGGCGTTGTGGCAGCGGGCCAGGGCGGTGCTGTCATGAGCCGGCTCGCTCTGCTCCTGCCGGCCGTGTTGCTGGTCCTGCTGGCCGGCGCCTTGCTCGGCGGCGGCCTGGTTGCCCGCCACTATCGTCCGCAACTGGAGGAGGCCCTGGGACAACTCACTGCCAGCCGCGTCGCCAGCGGCCAGCTCGAGGCTTTGCTCGATGAGCAGCAGCGCGCGCTGGCGGCGGTGCGGGCGAGCGCCGAGAGGCGCGCGAAGGACGTCGAGCAGGCACTCGGCGAGGCCAGGGCGCAGGCCGCGGAGCAGTATGCCGCGGCCGTGCGTCTGCTCCAAGAACCCGACTTTGGCACGGACTGCCAGGCGGCAGGTGCGGCGATCGACCGGGAGCTGGGACTATGACTCGTCTCCTGCTGGGGCTTTGTCTGCTTTTCGCGGGCTGCGCAGCCTCACCGACGACACCTCGCCCAGTGCGCGTCGAGGTTCCCCTGGCAGTGCCCTGCCGTGTACCTGACGTGCGCCCGCCGAGCTGGGCCGGCGCCACGCTGAAGGCCGGCGATTCGCTGCAGGCCAAGGTTCGCGCATTGCTCGCCGAGCGCCGCCAGCGGCAGGGCTACGAACTCGAATTGCAGGCGGCATTGCGTGCCTGCCGCTGAGACACTGGGCGCATATGGACGTCGATGGACGTGTGTCCGGCGCATATTGCCGTGTATTGATTCCGCAGCGTTGTCGAGCCGGGAATCGGTCGGTACAACGTAGTCATGCTTGTACAGGTGTGTCCCCCCAGGGATGTCACCTGCAACCTCAGAGCCCGGCCAGTGTGCCGGGCTTTTTCGTTTGCATCCGACAACGGCTCGGGACGTGGAGGCTCCTCGCCGACCGCGTACCGCGCCACGGCTGACCGTCCTGGAGGCGGGGCCAGACGACCCGCCTGGTGCGGGTCTTTTCATGTGCATAAAGGAGAGTTTTCCATGTCCATCCTGACTCAAGGTACCCAGATCTACGCCCTGGTTCCGCCGGTATCCGGTACCGGTGCCGCTACCGTCCTGGAGATCGAAGGCGTGACCTCGTTCAACCCGGGCGGCAATCCGGCCGACCAGATCGAAGACCCGTGCCTGAGCGACACTTCGCGCAAGTACAAGAAAGGCCTGCGCACCCCTGGCCAGGCGACACTCGGCATCAACGCCGATCCACGCCTGGCCAGTCACGTTCGGTTGTTCCAGCTGTCCGAGAAAGATGGCGAGACGAGCGTCAAGTGGGCCATCGGCTGGTCCGACGGAATCGACGTAAAGCCGACCGTCAGCACCGAAGGCGACGATTTCGTGCTGCCGCCGGCGCGCACCTGGTTCACCTTCGAAGGCTACGTCAGCGACTTCCCCTTCGATTTCGCCAGCAACACGCTGGTCGCTACCCAGGCCACCATCCAGCGTTCCGGCGCCGGCAAGTGGACGCCGAAGTCGGCTTGAGGAGCGCGTAGATGAATCTCAACGAACTTCGTGCGGCGGGCGGTTTCATCGAGTCGGCGCTGGTGCGCAAGGAGATTACCTGGACCCGCGTTCCCGCCGGCAGGAAGAAGGCGGTCAGCGACACCTTCCAGGTGTTCGTCCGACGCAACAGTTTTGGCGCGGTGGAGCGCCTGTTCTCCGCCGAAGGCGACCAGCAGAGCCGCAACGCGCGCTACCTCGCCGAATGCATTCGCCTGGGCGAGACGGGAGAGGAAAGCCTGACCTACGAACAGGCCTACGACCTCGACCCGGCGCTGGGCTTCCTGCTGCTGCAGGCGGTCGGTGAGGTCAACCGGGTCGAGGACGCGGAAAAAAACTGACCCCCGCCGACGAGGTTTGGCACGAACTGGTGCTGAACGGCGTCGGCGGGTCGACCATTGCCGAGGCCAAGGAGCGGCTCAGCTACGCCGAGTACCGCGCCTGGGTCGCCTATCTGAACAAGCGCGGCTCGCTCCATCCGGGACACCGGCTGGAGCTTGCGCTGGCTCGGATCGCTGCGTTGCTCGGGCATGCGCTGGGAGCGGACGCCGATCCCGACGCGTTCCGTCCGCATATGGCTCTCCAGCCCCTTTCGCTGCACCAGGCGATGGATCAATGGGCATGACAGGCCACCCCGCTGCGGCGGGGTCTTTTTCTGGAAGACATGAATCATGGCCACGAATACCGACGGCAGCCTGACGCTCGACCTGGTCCTTCGCAGCGAAGGGTACAGGGCCGGGATGGACAAGGTTGGCAGGATCAACGATCAGAAAATGCGCGCCATGGAGGCGCGCGCGGAAAAGGCTGGCAAGGCTATCGGCAAAAGCCTGGACAGTTCGGCACTGATTGCCAGCAGCGTGCTGGACCAGGCGCTGGACATGCTGGGCAGGACCAGTCGCCAGGCGGGTCAGGCCAAGAAGCCTGTGCAGAGCGCCCAGGACAAGGTACTGGCCGAGTGGAAGACCCGGCAGAAGGAGCTGGGCGAAGCCTGGAAGAGCTATCGCGAACCACTCCAGGATCTGTCCAAGCTCAACGAAGCACTACTGAAGAACTCTTCCGACAAGCTCGACAAGGCGCTGCTCAATCTCAGCGAGACCGGCAAGCTGTCGCTTGCCAACGTGGGCAAGGCCGCCTACGCCGATGCTGCGCGCCTCGCCTCGCGGCAGATGACCCTGATGCTGCTGGACGGGCTGTTTGGCTGGGTCGCCAGCGTCGGTACCGAGAAGCCCAAGGTCGACGACAAGGCGGGCAAGGGACAGGCGAAGGCTGGCGACGACGAGAAGGAACAGCCGTCGCTCCAGTCGCAGGTCTTCAAGCAGTGGCTGTTGCAGATGAACAGTGTCTGGGGCGCCTACCGCGCGCCCCTGCAGGATATCTCCGGGATGACCGACGAGCTGTTCAGGAATGCGTCGGAGAAGCTCGAGAAGTCGCTGTTCAATTTCGCCACTAGCGGAAAGCTGTCCTTGAGCAACTTCGCCAAGACGGTGATCGACGATGTCGCCCGGATCGCCGCGCGGCAGCTTTCAATGCTCGCCCTGGACGGATTGTTCGGCTGGATGAATGGCAAGGCCGGCATCACCGAGGCGCAACTGGCCAGCCAGAAGCCCTATACCTCGCTACTGGAAAAGGCCCGCGCAGCTGCGGGACAAGCGGCAGCGGGCGCTCCCGCGGCCCAGGGTGCCGCGCCAATGCCGGCAGCGGCGATGGATGTCGGCGCGATGGTGGCCACTGCTTCCGGGCAGACCGGGGACGGTTCCAAGGTCTCGGCTGGAGGGGCTTCGGCCGCTGGCAAGCCGGTGGGCAGTTGGGTCGAACAGATGGACGCCTCCTGGGCGAGCCTGCGCGACCAGGCGCAGGACGTCTCGGGAATGATGGACATGCTGTTTACCAACGCCTTCACCAATATGGAGAACGCCCTGTTCACCTTTGCCACCACGGGCAAGCTGTCGTTCAAGGATTTCGCCGACTCGGTGATCCAGGATATGGCGCGGATCGCCGCGCGGCAGGCGACGCTGCAGATCATCGGCAGCATCGTCGGTGCGGTCAGCGGGTTCTTCGGTAGCGGCGCAACGGCGGGCTCGCGGATTTCCGACTATACCGGCTCGGACATGGCCAATTGGGTCAGCAAGCAACGCGCCGGAGGCATGCCTGGGTTCGCCAGGGGCGGTGCCTTCAACGATGGCATCCAGAGCGCGCCGGCGCTGTTCAGCATGGCCGGCGGTCGTCCGGCGCTGATCGGCGAGCGTGGGCCGGAAGCCATCATGCCGCTGAGTCGCGGTTCCGATGGCGTGCTCGGCGTGCGCGCGCTCGGCGGCGGCGAGGGGGGCAACGTCTTCAATTTCTCCACCAGCGTCAGCCTGGGCGGTGGCCGCGAGGGCGCGGCGACGGCCAGCGGCGACGACGGTACGGGACAGCAGCTGGCGGGAATGATCAACGATGCCGCGCGCAACGTGGTGGCGCAGGAGCTGCGCCCCGGCGGCCTGGTATGGAGGATGGTGAATGGCTGATCTGGAACGCTTTACCTGGGACATCTCGATCGATTCCGCCGGCCAGGCGAACCAACTGGTACGTCAGGTGCAGTACGGCGGCGGCTACAGCCAGGCGCTCGGCGACGGGCTGAACAACCTCAGCGAGACCTGGCAGGTTTCGCGTACCGGCGATCTCGCGCTGATCGGCCCGATCCGCGATTTCCTCAAGCGCCACGGCGGCTACCGCTCGTTCCTCTGGACCTTGCCCACTGGCGAACCGGTACGGGTGCGCGCCCAGGGCTGGCAATTGCGGCCGCGCGGCAACGGCGTGTTCACCCTGAACACCACCTTCCAGCAAGTCTTCAATCCGTGAGGTAAGCATGACCATCACAGCCGATGACCAGGCCCTCGAGCCTGGTGCGCTGGTGCGCCTGTTCGACCTGGATTGCACCGGGTTCGGCGGCGAGATGCTGCGCTTCCACGGCCACCTGCAGCAGGGGCCGATCCACTGGCAGGGCAACGCCTACCAAGCTTGGCCACTGGAGGCGCGCGGCTTCGAGCAGCGCGGTGACGGCCGGGCCAGTTCGCCGACCCTTAGCGTGGGCAACATCGACGGCAGCATCAGCGCGCTCTGCCTGTTCTTCGATGGCCTGGTAGGCGCGCGCCTGATCGTGCGCGAGACCTATGCGCACTACCTGGATGCGGCCAACTTCGCCGAAGGCAACCCGCAGGCCGACCCCTCCCAGGAGCGCCTGAACATCTGGTTCCTCGAGCAGAAGACCGCCGAGAACAGCGTCCAGGTGACCTGGGAGCTGTCCGCTCCGCCGGACTTCCAGGGCCAGCAGATCCCGGCGCGCCAGATCACCTCGCTGTGCCACTGGTGCATCACCAACGAGTACCGCGGGCAGGACTGCAACTACACCGGTACGGCGATGTTCGATGCCGACGGCAATCCGGTGGACGATCCGGCGCTGGACCGCTGCGGCGGCCGGGTCAGCGATTGCAAGCTGCGCTTCGGCGCGGACAACCCGCTGTCCCACGGCGGCTTCGCCGGCGCCGGCCTGGTCAGGATGTGAGCATGGAACTGAGCCGCAGCCTGCAGCGGGCCATCGCCGCACACGCCGCCCGCGAGCATCCGCGCGAATGCTGCGGGCTGATCGTTCGCGGTGTGCGTCAACGCCGCTACGTGGCCTGTCGCAACGCAGCCGGATCGCCCAGCGAGCACTTCGTGATCGATCACCAGGACTGGTGCGCTGCCGAGGACCAGGGCGAGGTCCTGGCCATCGTCCACAGCCACCCGGACGTTCCGGCCACGCCGAGCATGGCCGATCGGGTCAGTTGCGAACTGCATGGTCTGCCCTGGGTGATCCTGTCCTGGCCTGAAGGCGATGTCGCGCATCTAGCGCCGGAGGGCTATCGGGCGCCGCTGCTCGGCCGCGAGTTCGCCCACGGCGTGCTCGACTGCTGGAGCCTCTGTCGCGACTGGTACCGCCGCGAGGCAGGTTTGGAGCTTCCGGACTATCCGCGCCGCGACGGTTGGTGGGAAACCGGCGAGAGCCTCTACGAGCAGCACTATGCGGCGGCCGGATTCCGGCCGGTGCCGCTGGCCGGAATCCGCCGCGGCGACATGCTGGTGATGCAGGTCGGGAGGGCGCTGCACCCGAACCACGCGGGCATCTACCTGGGCAATGACTGGCGTCTGGACAGCGAGCCGGTCCAGGCGCTTGGCGGCGACGGACCGTTCCTGCTGCACCACCTGTACGGACGGCTGTCGACCCGCGACGTGTTCGGCGGACCCTGGATCGAACGCACGCGCCTGGTCTTGCGGCACACGCGGATGCCGCAGTGAACGACATATTCAAGCGAGCCGTCGGAATCGGCTCTTCACGAGAGGAACAGGTCCATGAGTGACACCCTGAGTCAGGGCCTCACCACCATCCGTCTGTACGGGGTTCTGGGCAAGCGCTTCGGCCGCATGCACGGCCGGTTGTTGGAAAGCGGCACGGTACGCGAGGCGATGAGTGCCCTGAAGCACACCATGGAGGGATTCGAGACGTTCATGCGCGAGGCGGAATCGAAAGGGCTGACCTTCGCCGTGTTCCGTGGGCGTACCAACCTGTCCGGCGAGCAACTGGACATGCGCGGACGCGAGGATATCCGCATCGTGCCGTTGGTGATCGGGAGCAAGCAGGCGGGGCTTTTCCAGACGATTCTGGGGGCTGCCTTGATTGTCGTGGGTGGATTCACGACGTTCTTCTCCGGTGGAACCAGTTCGTTCCTGGTAACCGCTGGAGTCAGCATGTTGGCGGGCGGCGTCATGCAGATGCTCAGTCCCCAACCCAAGGGCCTGAAGGGCCGCGAGGCCCCCGAGAACGCCCCCAGCTATGCCTTCGGCGGCCCGGTCAACACCATCGCCCAGGGCCATCCGGTCGGCGTGCTCTACGGCAAGCGCCGCATCGGCGGCGCGGTGATCAGCGCCGGCATCTATGCCGAGGACCGGCTGTAGCCGGCAACGCCGTAACAGGCCCGCCATGCGCGGGCGTTTTTTTGCCTGAAGGAACGTCATGAACAAGACCATCACGGGCCACAAGGGTGGCAGCAAGAAGCCGCGCCAGCCGGTGGAGATGCCGGACTCGGTGCGCTCGATCGCGCGGGCGAAGATTCTCCTGGCACTGGGCGAAGGCGAGTTCGACGGTGGCGTCGACGGCCGTTCGATCTACCTGGACGATACGCCGCTGCTGGCGGCGGACGGCTCGGTGAACTTCCCCGGAGTGACCTGGGAGTTCCGTCCGGGCTCGGTGGACCAGGAACACATTGCCGGTGTGCCCGCCGTGGAAAACGAACTGGCGGTCGGCGTCGAACTCAAGAGTGACGCGCCCTGGGTCCGCGCGGTGAACAACACCCAGCTCTCGGCGGTGCGCCTGCGCCTGTCCTGGCCGGCCATCCAGCGCCAGCAGGAAAACGGTGACGTGGTCGGCTACCGCATCGACTACGCGATCGACATCGCCGTCGACGGCGGTGCCTGGCAGGAAGCGCTGAAGGCTTCGCTGGACGACAAGTCCACCAGCCGCTACGAGCGCTCCCACCGTGTCGACCTGCCGGAGGCGCGGAGCGGCTGGCAGGTGCGCGTGCGCCGCCTGACGCCGAACCAGAACAACAACCGCGTCGCCGACACCATGCGGGTGGAGGCGATCACCGAGGTGATCGACGCCAAGCTGCGCTACCCGAACACCGCGCTGCTGTTCGTCGAGTTCGATGCCAGCCAGTTCCAGAGCATTCCGCAGATATCGGTGGAAGCGCGCGGCCGGCGGGTGCGGGTGCCGAGCAACTACGATCCGCAGACCCGTAGCTACAGCGGCACCTGGGACGGCTCGTTCAAGTCGGCCTGGACCAGCAACCCGGCCTGGCACTGGTACGACATCGTGTTGCACAAGCGCTTCGGCCTCGGTCGGCGGATCGACGCGAGCATGGTCGACAAGTGGTCGCTGTACCGCATCGCCCAGTACTGCGACCAGTCGGTGCCCGACGGCAAGGGCGGCCAGGAGCCGCGCTTCAGCTGCAACCTGTACCTGCAGAGTCGCGCCGAAGCCTGGACCGTGCTGCGCGACCTGGCAGCGATCTTCCGCGGCATGTCCTACTGGTCCGGCGCGGAAATGGTGGCGGTATCCGACATGCCGGAGGACGAGGCCTACACCTTCTCGCCGTCGAACACCGTGCGTGGCGACGACGGCAGCCACTTCAACTACAGCAGCAGCCGCCAGCGCGATCGCCACACCCTGGCCCTGGTCAACTACGACAATCCGGGCAACGGTTACCAGAGCCAACCGGTAGCGGTGAACAATGACCGCGCGCAGCGCCGCTACGGCATCAGCCAGTTGGAGATCACCGCGATCGGTTGCACCTCCGAGGGCGAGGCGCAGCGGCGTGGCCAGTGGGCGCTGCTGACCGAGGAGCTGGAGCAGGACGCGGTGACCTTCCGCACCGGCATGGATGGCCGTGGGCTGGCGCCGGGGAAGATCATCGCCGTAGCCGACCCGGTCAAGTCCGGCAAGCAGATCGGCGGACGCCTGAGCGCGGTGGATGGCCGCGCGCTGACCCTCGACCGCGACGTCGAGGCCCGACCCGGCGATCGCCTGCTGGTCAACCTGCCGAACGGCAAGGCCGAGGCGCGCAGCGTCCAGTCGGTGGTAGGCCGCGTGCTGACCGTGACCGCCGCCTATTCGGAGACGCCTCGGCCCCAGGGGCAGTGGGCGCTGCAGAGCAACAGCCTGACCACCCAGCGCTTCCGCATCATGAGCATCACCCGGCCGGAGGACAATCTTTTCGAGATCACCGCGCTGCAACACAACGCGAGCAAGTTCGACGCCATCGACAACGGTGCGCGCATCGAGCTGCCGCCGGTCACCAGCATTCCGCCGGGCGTGCAGGCGCCGCCGCAGAACGTGCGGATCAAGGCTTTCACCAAGGTCGACCAGGGGTTGGCGGTGACCAGCCTGTCGGCCTCCTGGGATGCCGCGCCGAACGCGGTGGCCTACGAGGCCGAATGGCGCAAGGACTCGGGCAACTGGGTGCGGGTGCCGCGAACCTCGGCGCTCGGTTTCGACGTGCCGGGCATCTATGCCGGTCGCTATCTGGTGCGGGTACGCGCCTTGAACGTGATGGAGGTCGGCTCGGTCTACGCCAGCAGTGTGGAGACCGCTCTTGAGGGCAAGACCACGCCGCCGCCGGCGCTGGCCTACCTGCGCTGCGTGGCCGGCCCCTGGCGCATCGGCCTGGAGTGGGGGTTCCCGGCCAGCGGCGCAGCGGACACCGCCTACACCGAGATCCAGCAGTCCGCCACGCCCGGCGGCAGCGAGGAGACCGCACGGGCGCTGGGCCTGTTCGCCTACCCAGGCAATACCCACCTGGTATCGCCGATACCGGCCGGCGAACGGCTGGCGTTCCGCGGTCGCTTGATCGACCGTAGCGGCAACGTCGGCGCCTGGTCGAACTGGGTCACCGGCACCAGCTCCAGCGACGCCAGCGAATACAACCAGTTGATCACCCAGGAGTACGTCGAGTCGGCGCTGGGCCAGCAGTTCTTCTCCGATATCGAACGGATGCAGGTGGATATCGGGGGCTTGCAGAAGCAGGTCGGCGACCTCGCCGACGTTCTGCTGTACGACCCGGCCAAGGTCTACGCGAAGAACGACATGGTGCGACAGGGGCAGCGGTTGTACCAGGCACTGAAGGCTGTGCCGGCGAAGACGGCGCCGCCGAACGCGGCCTACTGGTCCGATATCGGCCAGTCGCTGGAAACCGCCAACGGGCTGGCGCAGCAGGTGGCGAGCCATACCGCTGAAATCAGCGAACTCGACGGCAGCCTTACCGCCCAGGCATCGCGCCTTGGCGTACTGCAGGCGGCGATCCGTGACGACGCGGATGACGGCAATGGCGCCATGGCCGATGCCCTGCGCGGCTGGAAGACCGTTGCCCGGGCAGCCCAGGAGGAAACCGTACGGGCCACCGAAAACGAGGCCCAGGCCACTCGCACGACGCTACTGGAGGCGCGCACCGCCGATGCCGAAGGGCGTATCGCCACGGTGGAACGGGTCGCGACCAGCGATCGCCAGGCCACCGCGCAACGTCTGGACCAGCTCTCGGCCTCGATCGGTGGCACCGCAGCCAGCCTGCAGAGCGAACAGACCGCCCGCGCCAACGCCGACAGCGCCCTTGCACAGCGGATCGACACCGTGCAGGCGCGTACCGACACCAACAGCGCGGCGATCCAGACCACCTCCCAGGCTGTCACCTCGCTGGATGGCAACGTCAAGGCGATGTACAGCGTGAAGCTCCAGGCGCATGCCAACGGACAAAAGTATGCGGCGGGATGGCAACTGGGGTTCGACAGTGGGACAAGTGTGTCGACCATGGCGTTTCAGGCGGATCGGTTTATCTGGTTCGACAGCTCCAGCGGGACGGCGGTAGCGCCGGTTTCCATTGTTAATGGACAGATGTTTATCAAGAACGCCCTGATTCAGGACGGAGCGATAGATAACGCGAAAATTGGAAATGTCATTCAGTCAAATGCAATGTCCAATAACGGTATGCCGATATGGAGGCTGGATAAAGCGGGTACTTATACAGTACGAGACAGTGCAGGCCAGGTCAGAGTTGAGATGGGGCTTTTACAGTCATGAGTATCTATGGATTACGTATCTATCGAGAGAATGGGACCGCCGCTGTAGATATAACTGACAGGGCGTTGCGGGTTGTATATTCCAGACGGGTTGATGCAGTTTCGAAAGGAGAAGCTGCCACGCCCGGTTTTGGCCCGAACAATGCTTCCGTCTACGTGATTGGTGATGAGCACAATAAGCGTCCGGTCTGGGCCCGAATGGGTGATGGCGTTGTTCAATGGGGCTACGAGGATTGGTGGCCATCACTATTCCATACTTCTGGAACCTTATATGTGGTGGCCAAGGTATGAGTGAGTATGGGGTCTTGGTAAGGAATGGCTTGGGGCAGACTGTAATAGATGGAGAGTTTCATAACCTTTCTCTTCTGTTGGAAAGAAATATTGAAGTCGAGACAAGTCAGTGGTTCTCACTGGATTTTCCATATGCGGTCACATCAGCTGCACCTCCTGTTCTAGCAGTTCAAGCTTGGAAGAATAAAATTCTTTACTTCGACTCAGTACAGTATCGAGGTGGGCCGGGAAACTGGACAGGCGCCACTCTGAGTTTTTCAGGGTATGGAACACATACATCCGGCTCCGTAAGAATTAGAGTTTATGCCTACGCATTGCCTTTGCTGAGAGGATATGGACTTCGTGTTCGAAACTCGGCGGGAAGTGTCGTTTTCGATTCTCTAAGACTTCCCTTGGTTTTTAGTGCGGAACTGGGCGGGGCGCCAGAAGATTGGGTTAGGGTATCTGGGGAACCGATTATAGGAGCTGGCCGCATAGACATATATCGCCCAGCGACATGGGGTCAGCCTGCCGATAGCTACATTGCAGTAGGCATGGCACTTGACGTGGAATTTGGCAGAGTGGCGGTATCTGGTGGTACGGCTAATGCAATTATTTATATACGCTGGGGTTTCACTGAGGAGGGAGTGCCAAGGCTTATGCAGCATGCATATACCGGGCTTCCAAGTTCTTATCCTGGAATTCCAGCTGCTGTTTATTATGCTATGCCTTCAATTCCGATAATAAAGGCTTGAGTTGATTTTTGGGAGATAATGCTATGGCTTGGCATTCGAAAGGTTCGGTTTCCGTCACGCTGAATTCCGAAGCGGTGTTAGGAAACGCTACTGATTTTATCGCCAATGTGCGAACCGGCGATGCGTTCCGTGGCCCTGACGGCCGGTGGTACGAAATCACCAATGTGACCAGTGCAACGGTTATTTCTATCAAGCCCAATTATCAGGGTGCGACCGCTAGCGGCCAAGTTTATGCGGTTGTCCCAATACATGGTTATTCAAAAAACTTGGCAGACCAATTCCGCGACATCAACAACCAGTGGGGGGCCACCCTGGCAGGGATCAAACCCTGGGCGGTGTCCTCGACGGGCCAGCAGGCGCAGGCCGACATGGGAATCTCGGCTGTTGGTCGGGCCCTGAACAATGCTTCGACGCCGGCCAACGCCTTGAGTTACCTGGGGGGCGTCGCGCCCAATCAGATGGGCTGGGCTGGCAACGCGATGAATACGGCGGACCTCGATTCGCTGACCGTCTCGGGGCTATACGCTCATGGCACGGCGGTGCCTTCGCCGGTGAACAATGCCCAGGGCTATGTCTTGCATATGCAGCACGGCAACCCAGACTTCGCCGTCCAGCAGTGGTACCAGTTGAATTCCGCCACTGGCCAGTACATGCGGATCAAGGCCGGGGGTAACTGGTCGCGCTGGGTGTTGCAGTACAGCCAGTTCAACCTTGTCGGACTGGCGAGCTTCGATGCATCGAACAATCCATCCGGCGCCATCATCCAGCGCGGCGGGACTGTCGGTTTCAACGAGTATGTACGCTACGCCGACGGAACCCAGATCTGCTGGGGCAACACCACTACCAATGTGGGAGCCACCATGGCCTACCAGCCGGCTGGTACGTTGTCGTTCTATATCACTCCGGTTGCTTACTCGTGGGGGTTCCCGGTCTCGTTCTCCCGGCCTCCGTCTGTCATGGTCAACCCGATGAGAGCAGCAGGAAACAACGCTTCCCGTCCCTGGGGTTCGACGATGTCGGTCACCGAAACGCTGTTTTCCTGGTACGGCTATGACACCGCCAGCGTGGCCAGCGGGATGGCCGCCAGCTATGTCGCCATGGGGAGGTGGAATTGATGAAGCTGTTGTTGAAACCTTTGTTGCAGCAGGGCATCACGCCTGACAGGGAACGTCTCAGCGATGTCCAGGTGCGAGGGTCGGTGTTTATCCTGGATGGCGTCGAATACGATTTCGGAAGAATGCAGCCTGGGGGGTACCTGCCTCCGGAGGCATACCATGATACGCCATTCATTGATATTCGCTTCGTGGACGGCGACCGCCTGTACCTGCACTACATCCACCAGGTGACCTCTGAAGTGATGATGCAGTTTCCCAGGGAGATCGAGTCAATTCCGGTCGACCAGGATGGAAAAGTCGAGGTAGCGTTCAGCTATGAACATCCAATGGGATAAGTACGTCAGCCCTGCAAAGGCCGCGGCAGATGTGCGCGATCAGGCCTTGGCCAGCGTGCAGGCCAAGCGCCTTCTGGCCTATCGGGAAGAAAGCAATCCGCTCAAGACCGAAGCCGAGTTCGATGCGATCAAGGCCGGCGTCGAGCCGGACTATGGCGCCTGGATCGCCAAGGTGGAAGAGATCAAGTCACGATACCCGATGCCTGAATAGCCGAACTCCAGGCTCGCCTGGGCGTCAGCCCTGTGGTTCCGAACTAACCCTATCAAGCCCGCCGACTGCGGGTTTTTCATTATCTGGAGAACGTCATGCCTTGGTATTCCACAGGCACGGTTTCCGTCGTCCTTAATTCGGACACGGTGACCGGCAGCGGCACCGCCTTCAGCGCCAATGCGCGCGCCGGCGATGCCTTCAGAGGGCCGGATGGCCGCTGGTACGAGATCGGCAACGTTGCCAGCGCCACTGTGCTGACCATCAAGCCCGCATATCAAGGAGCTACCGCCAACGGCCAGGCATATTCGATCACCCCGGTGCAGGGGTACTCGAAGACACTGGCGGATCAGTTCCGTGACCTCAGCAATCAATGGGGTTCCCTCCTGGCGGCAGTGAAGCCTTGGGCGATAGCGTCTACCGGTTCGCAGGCGCAGGCTGACATGGGGATCACCGAAGTTGGCCGTGCTATCAATGGAGCCTCTACCGTAGGCAATGCATTGGGGTTCTTGGGAGGTGTTTCCAAGACCCAAGCACCCATGGCCCTGGATATGGACACGGTGAACGAAAGCGGATGGTTCTCGATAACCCCCAATACTTACAACGTGCCTCTTGGAAACAACAATATCAGCGGTGTGAACGGCCATGTCGCTCTGTCGATGGTATTCGACGCCAGTACCCGCTATCAGCTGTTCTTTGTGAGAAATACCAACCTCCCGGAGGTTTGGTACAGGAGCTGTACCAATGGAACCTGGAAGGAGTGGGTCAGGTTTTATACGACAGACAATATCGTGGGGAGCGTAACGAGGCGACTTGTCACAGGTAAGCCCACCGGGGCCGTGATGGAGAGCGGGACAACTTCCAACGGCTGGTACGTTCGCTTTGCGGATGGTACCCAGATGGCAGCGGCAAGATCCGAACCGGGCCTTTCGTTTGGAGCTAACGTGATACAGCTACCAGCTGCCTTCGTTACGGGCTTCAATACCGGGGTGACCTGCAATTGGATCCCCTCCAGCGGATGGCCTGCCACTGCTGGGCAGGGGGTTCGTGGGGCCTATCTCAACGGTAGCAGCTCTGTTTCTTTCGCGACGGCGCAGGCACTGGGGGCTAACGACACCATTACGGTGATGGCTGTGGGGAGGTGGTACTGATGCGTATCGAACTCAGTCCGGTTGTAGTCCTGCCCGAGGACTCGACTGATATGGATGTCATGGTTTCCGGAGATTCGATAGCCGTCTCGGGTGTCATGTACGACTTCTCGCAGTTACCGGAGGGGGGATATCTGCCCGCCTCTGCCATCCATGAGGGGCCTTTTTCCGGGCGGGTTACCAGGGCAGGCGGAGAGATATGCCTGACATTGGTGTTTCCCATCCGGGGGAGCTACAGCGAAGCTGCCAAATTCCCTGTCCCCATCCATATCGTTGAAGACGGAACCGTGGAGTTGCCCAAGTGATCGATTGGAAAATGATGAAAACACCGGATCAGGTTTCCAGAGAGCGGGTTCAGCAAGAATATGATGCTGTGTTGGCCAGACGTGCCGAGGCCTACCGTTTGGAAAGCGATCCGATCAAAACGGAAGTGGAGTTCGATTCGATCCGTGCAGGTGTGGAGACGGATTACAGCGCCTGGCTTGCCAAGGTCGAAGAGATCAAGGCTAGATATCCGCTCCCGCGCATCTGACCTGGCTGATGGACGCAAGCCTGCCTCGTGTAGGCTTCGCCATTTTAGATCGCTACTGTCGGGCCTCTGCCTGGTAAACAATTTCCGCTTCTTAAGCCTCTTTCTTCCGACATCCCGCTGTTGCACCCATCCTCCCCACTGGGCTATGTTCCCCAACATGGCTCCGTGAGACCGCTATCGTGATCCACCTCAGCAGCATCATCACCTCCCTCATCAAGGCATTCGCCCGTTGGCGCTGGCGCGCCTGACTTCTTCTTCGCCGGCCTGGCCGGTCACGTCTCCCTGCGTACCCCGTTTTCCACAGGCATAATGCCGACGATCCACTCCCCCTTCCTCCGCGAGCGCGCCGGGAAACGGGTGTGGCGAAAGCCGGGTGATGCGATTCGCATAGGAATGAAATCAAGAGGTTACAGCCAGCATGCTGCTGATGATCGATAAGCAGCATTGGCTTCTATTGATGTCCGTAAGAGTCTATTCGCCTTCGTAAGGCCCAGCAAAACCAGTAGCTTAACGTCCCTTGTCGTCCATGGCGTTCGTTGGCATCTACGAATAATGCGGGTATCGTTGCGGGTATCGAAATTCGGATACCCGCAGATATGCCCCTGACAGATGCCAAGGTTCGCAACGCCAAGCCTGCCGAGAAACCGCTCAAGCTGACCGACGGTGGCGGGTTGTATCTTGAGGTGCGTCCTACCGGTGCCAAACTCTGGCGACTCCGCTATCGCATAGATGGCAAGGAGAATGTGTTTGCCATTGGCAGCTACCCGGAGTTCGGACTGGCTGATGCGCGCAGCGAGAGGGAAAAGACCAGGCCACTGATTCGCCAGGGTATCCATCCGTCACACAACAGGCAGGCCGAACGGCTGGCTATCAGCGCTGCGAACGCGAACACCTTCGAGGCGGTTGCACGCGAGTGGATCAAAAAGAAGGCGCCAGGCTGGACGCCTTACTACTTGCGCCAGGTTGAGCGATTCATGGCGGCAGATGTTTTCCCCTTCGTGGGGAGGCTGCCGATACGCAATGTATCTGCCGCGCATCTGTTGGAGATTCTCGATCGAATTGAAGCCCGAGGCGCTTCAACGGTGGCGCTGCTCGTAAGGCAGTGGTCGTCGGCGGTCTTTCGATACGCCGTCGCGACATTACGCGCCGACGCCGATCCGGCGGCAGCCCTGAAAGGCGCTATCCACCGGCCCAAGGTGCAGCATCACAAGCCGCTCAGTCGTGAGCAGGTAGTCGACTTCTCCAGGGCATTGGAACAATACGGCGGCTACAGGACTACAGTGATCGCGCTGCGCCTTATGCTGCTCACCTTTGTTCGCACCGTAGAGCTCCGCAAGGCGGAGTGGAGTGAATTCGATCTGGATCGGGCTGAGTGGCGTATTCCTGCGGAGCGCATGAAGATGCGAGAGCCGCACATCGTTCCGCTATCCAGGCAGGCGGTCGATCTGCTGCGTGAACTGCACACCCACACGGGCGGTCGTCGGCTTCTATTTCCCAACTATCGCAGGCCGAACGAGTGCATGACTGCCACGACGCTGAACCGGGCGCTTGAGCGCATGGGATTCAATGGCAAGGACAGCATCGGCTTTTCGGCGCATGGCTTTCGTGCGACAGCCTCGACCATGCTGAACGAAATGGGATATCGCTCAGACGTGATCGAGCGTCAGTTGGCACATGCCGAGAGAAACAAGGTGCGCGCAAGCTACAACCAGGCTGAGTATCTGGAAGAACGACGCCAGATGATGCAGGCGTGGGCCGACGAAGTTGATGCTCAAGTTGTGGCGAAGGGGTGCTCCTGAGTTTTTCTTAATTCGCTGGTTGTGCTCGAAAATTTATTGCTCTCGCATGGGTATTTGGTAAACCTCTGGCAGCCTTGCTAATAATCTGGATGCCTCTGTGGAATATTTTTGGCGCGGCTATGGATGTATCTTTCTGTCCGCGAAGTGTTTAGCTGTCGATCAGCGGTTTTAGTCTTTCTGGGATGTAAATTCCTTTTTCTTCCTCCATTTGTAGCAATATATCTAGGACTTGAGTTCGCTTCAGGTTATGTTTATCGGCTAGATTGTCAAGTCGCTTGATGGTCTTGTCGGATAGGATGAAATTGTATTGCTTCTTGCCTGTCATTTTGGCGCGGTATTTGTTTTGGCTCCATCGTTTCTTGATGGATTCCATAAGCAGGGTTTTGTCTGATGCTGTGAGGAATTGCGAGTCAAAAAAAATAATAAAGTCGTTTTTTTCTTGAAATGGGGTTTGCTGGAAAAGCAAGGATGAATATTTGTTTTTGGCCATTTCCCATGCGGTATTCAGTTTTTCGCGCTCATCTGCATCATCGAACCATTTGAACATATGGTCTGAGCTTGTATGGAGCTCCCATTCCCATTTTATCTGGCTTACTAGCGCTGACTTTTGAGTCTGATCCGTTTGCCAGGTGTCAATTGTCGCAATGGTTAGATCTCTTCCGGTTAGATTGGCGGGGCTGACTAAGTAGTTATTTCCATTCTTCTCGGCAAGCTTCCTGATTAGAAAAATATTTTGTCTTTTGTCATTTGTTATCCACTGCAGGCTTTGCGCGGGTAGGAGGGAAATAGCACTTTGCGCTTCTATAAAGTCGGCGCGATGGGGGTCCTGGTTGATTACCTCTGCCATTCGGTCACGCATGCCGGGGCTTCTGAATTCTCCTAAGTAGGCTTGCGGGGAGTGGAACTTTATAAAGAACCATAGCCAGGTGGTGAATCGGCTGTCGGCATTTAAGCCGCGAAATGTTCTTTGGAGTTTGTCGTTTATGTGGATTGCCATGTCTGCGGCTCTTACTGGTAGTGATGCAAGTGATGGAATGGGAGTATTTGACCAATCTCTAGTAGATTAATAGATGATAAATAGTCGTTTTCCAGATGTTTTATAGATGTTTTCTAGTGTAATCCTAGCGCTTTCCTAGAATGTCAAAGGTAGCTCTAATGCTAGTATACACGGGGCTTTCATGAGGTAAAACTTGTGCTCAGGGCATGGTGGGATCTGTCACCGGTGCTCCCTGCGAGTGGAAAGGCCTGTGTCTGGTGTCCAAATGAGGTGATCGGCAGGCGACAAGTTGTGACTACGGCTGAGGAGGGTGAGCGTCGAGTGCTCGGTCGTTCATTTATCTGCGAAATGTCCCCTCTTCAGTTGGAGTCGCATGTTGGGTGGTGCGTCTGCATTTCTGCTGTCAGTGCGGGGCGGAGTTGCTGTGAGTGTGCTGGATTGAAGTTTCTGCCCTGTATTCTGGGGTGGACGCTGCTCGCTGAATGTAAAGAATTACGCGCAAGCCAGATCTGATGAGTCAAATTAGGAGCTCATCATGAAAGTAATTCGACTGCAGCAGGTGATGGAAATGACTGGTCTGGGGCGCTCGACGGTTTACAAATATGTCTCCGAAAACTGGTTCCCGAAGCCGATTTCCTTGGGAGGGCGGAGTGTGGGCTGGCTAGAGAGTGAGGTCAAAGAGTGGATCCTAGATCGAATTGAAGAGCGCGACACGCAAAGGGCTGTTTCGGTTTGACTTTAAAGTTTGCTTTGGCTTTGAGGACGGAGGTTGTCACGGTCAGGTTAGCTGGCTGTGGCAATTTTTTTCCAGAGTTTATTTTTGACGTTTTGCATGGTTATTTTTAGGCGTCTACCTGATGGCTCTGGGTGCTTTAATTGTTTGGTCTTTCGGTATTGGTAGTATGCTTTATTGTTGATATATCAAGTGTCGTTAGGAGTGGGTGTGTATAGGTGATGGATTTCAGGCATTCACAGATGCCTGAGTGATGTGTTCGATGGTGTGCTGTTAAAAAGTACTCATCGCTAGAAGGATATGAAACTAGCACTGGAGTATTTGGAAATGCAGCGTCATCCTCAAAACAAAAATCTGATGATTCATGATGCAAGCAGCTATTGTGGAATGCCTATTCAGGTCGATAAAGGGCCTTTTATTCGGCAGTATCTAGAAAGACTCCGCAGCACTACGGAGCGGGCTGTTCAGCAGTATTCTCGTGTGTTCGCATTTAGGGTTGATCTGAGGTTCCCTGCGGGCGTTGATCTACCTGAAAGCCATTGCACGAATCAGGTAATTGATCGATTTGTCGAGTCGTTCAAGGCCAAGATACGGCACAATCGTCGAATGGCGCGCATGCAGAACAAGAATGCGCATGACAGTAACGTCCGGTGCGTCTGGGCTAGGGAGACTGGGCAGCATGGAAGGCCTCACTATCACGTGGCTTTCCTGCTGAACTTCGACGCCTTCAATGCCCTTGGCAAGTTCGAGGCCGGAAGGGACAACATGTTCAACCGTCTTGAGGGGGCATGGGCCAGTGCCTTGGGGCTGTCAGTCGAAGCGGTCAGGGGGCTGGTCGAGATACCGACCAATTCAGCCTACTGTCTGCGTCGCAATGACCCGCAGAGTCAGGCCGACTTTTTCTACAGGGCCAGCTACCTCTGCAAGGCAGCCACCAAGGTTTATGGGGATGGCCAGCATGGCTTCGGTGCGAGCCGGCTCTGACAGCCCTTCGCAATGTCTTACGTGCTGCCCCTCCAGCAGAGTGGTTGTCAGCAAAACGGAACGGGCGGCGGCAGGGGCACCATTGGCTCAGAGAGCGTGGAGACTTCGCTGCTCGTCCCAGCTGGAAGGGGCTATACCACAGAGGTTTTGCTGGGCGACAGCTTTGCTCCCGCAGAACAGGTGGGCATGATGCAGTCATTGAAAATGGAAGCCCTCCTGATCGGGACAAGGAGTGCGGTGTGCTGGATCTGAAGAATGGCGATGGCTTGAAGGAAGCCTGTGAGCATGCAATGGACGCCAAGTACCGTAGCAGTCGGAGTGCGGTGCTGGATGCCATGGCTTCCGCCCACTTATACGGACGATGCCGGGGAGCCTGGTGTCGGAGGAGCTCGTGCGCATGGACGGCAAGTTGAAAGCTGCTCAGTATTTTCTCGGAGGGTAGGTTTTTGGACAGTCCGTCGGGTAATCCACTGGGACTGTCCAAAAGAATGTCCGAAACGCCTGAGAAGGTAGGCAGGCGAAGGAAGTTTTTGGCCAGCAGGCATTGCGCTGGCCATATCGGGGAAGGGAAATGGCTAAAAAGAGTACTCCGAGGATCAACTTATCCAGGCGCCTACCGTCGAACTGCTACAGAAGCAGCTCGGCTGGCAGGGGCTGTCCGCCCAGGACGAGGAAGGCTTTGGATAGGACGGCCTGCTGGGGCGCCGCAGCGACAGCGAGGTGGTGTTCACCCGCGAGGTGCAGGCCGCGCTCAAACGCCTGAACCCCGGTTTGCCGGAAGATGCGTACAGCCAGGCGCTGAGGCAGGTGGTGCAGGACGACATCACCAAGACGCTGCTGCAGCTGGCCGTGACTTGCTGGGACGACAAAAAAATAAGGAGAGGACATGACCAGCGTGAGCAGCTTGGCGTGCTGCTCACGCTGGTCCATGCCATTTTGTCAGTGGGGTGGTTCGTCTGCAGTCTGTTGTAATCGGCTGAAGATCCAGCAGGTCAGCAGCACGGCAATCAGCAGCGGTGGAAAACGGACCATCATAATCACCAGCAGCAGAAGGCCCAGGCAGCCCGCGAGGATGCCGGCGAACATGAACACGGCAGCCAAGGTCCGCAGTAGCTTTTTCATGGCTTTTTCCTCACAGGTAGCCTTGTTCTGCCAGCGACACGCAGCTCTCGTGGCCCACCACGATATGGTCCAGGGTTCGCACACCGACCAGATTCAGGGCCTCTCGCACTTTGTGCGTCAGGTTGAGATCCGCTTGGCTGGGTTCTGGATCACCGGATGGGTGGTTATGAACCAACACGGCTGCTGCGGTGTTGTGTTCCAGCGCGACCTTGACGATTTCTCGAGGATAGACGCTGGCGCCATCGAGCGTGCCTCTGAACATCTCCTGGAAGGTAATCACCCGATGCCGGCTGTCGAGCAGAAGCAGGGCGAATACCTCATGCTCATGGTCGGCGAGCAGCGCCTGCAGGTGGCTGAACACCTCCTTCGGTGAGGTCAGTGCTCGTCCTCGGCGCAGACGCAAATTGGCCAACTGGCGGGCCATCAACAGGATGTCGGTTTCGGTGACCGGTGACTCGACCAGGTAGGTGCCGGTCGATTCACCGGCCTTCAGCTTGTGCAGGCGCATGCTGGGCTCCTTGATGGTCATCAGTCGGTGGGGTATGGCGCTGGGCTTGGGCCTCCAGCTTCTCGGCCAGTCTGGCTTTCGAAGCCCCCTGGATTGTCTGGGGGAATGCCGATGGGCTTTCCTCGGCGGGGTAGAACTCCTCGGCGACGGCACCAGCATCTTCCTCGCTGTCCTCGAACGCGCCATTGCCAAAGCCACGCTGCGCCGCTTCATCCAAGGCGGTCTGGTCGAAGCCTGCGGCCTGTCGCTGCACATCGAGCTCATTGGCCGATAACAGAGCCTCCGTCATGTCCATACCGGCGCGTACCGTCAGATCGACGTAGAAGATCGGTGTGCCATGGCTTTGCCGGGTGGACTTGCCGCGCAGCCGCAGCTCCAGCGGCAGGCACGCCAGGCGGTTGCCGGAGATGGCCTGGAAGTAATGCAGGCGAGCCGCCAGGGTGCGGATGCTGTTGAAACCGGTGGTGCGGAACACGAAGCTGCCCAGCGGATCGTCGTCGCCAATGACCACATTCAGCCGGCCGTAGGGCTTACACAAGCCGCCCCTGGCCAGCGGGCAGGCATCCGGCGAAGGGCAGGACAGCGACTGCATGCCGTCCTGGGTGATGCGCTTGCAGGTCTCGCCATTGCCCACGCAAAGCGGGCGTCCGGACTGCCGGTCGAATAGGGTGTAGTCGGCGCGAAAATTCAGCTCTGGCTCGTTGAACAGCAGGCGCACCGGTATGCTGCGCAGCTTGTCGTCCTTGCCCTGGCGCAATTCGTCGTTGAGTGGGTGCAGCAGCCAGCCGTCCTTGCCTTGTACCTGGGAGGTGATGGTGAACTGGTCATCCTTCTCCGGCAGACGCTTGCCGTTTTTCTCGATGACCTTGCCGATGGAGATGCGCCCGAGCACCGGCGGGGTGATAGCCAAACCTTTGAGCATGGTGGTTCTCCTGGAAATGAAAAAAGCCAGCCACACAGCGCTAACTGCATGGACTGGCCAAGGGGAGGGAGGGGTGAAAGAGATGGAAATCAGCCGACCAGGAAACGCCGCGCACCGGGTTTCAGCAGTGGGTACTTGGCCTGCAGGTAAGGCTTGTCCTGGAGCAGCTGAGCGACATCGAGGCCGACGCTGTCCTTGGCTTTGCGCCAACTGACGTAGCCGCTGGAGAACTCTGCCCGGCTGGCATCGCCCATGGCCTGTTGCAGCATCTGCTTGAGCTCGGCCTCGCGCTTTTCCTTGTCGGCAATCGACTGGCGAACGGCCTTGAGCTCAATGAAGGCAGCGGTCAGTCCGGCGTGGTGGCTGAAGTCGACGACCTGGCCGTTGTCCTCCGGATAGAGGCAACGCAGGGCCGTTTCGGCGGAAGCGGTGCCATCGGCCGGCGGTGGCGTATCGGCCTCCACGTAGTGCCAGAACTTGCGTTCCAACTCGATCAGGCGCGCGATCATCTGCTCGTCCCGTTCGATGCGGTGGATCTCCAGCGTCTGGCCGCCGAGCAGCACGGCCACATCCGCGGCCTGCTTGCCGGTGACCGCTAGCTGGTGCATGACCTGCAACTGCACATACTCAGGCACGCCTTCCTTCCAGAGGCGTGCGCCGTTTATGCCGGCGGTCTTGCATTCGAGGATCTGCACATCGTCGGCCCCGATCACCTCGCGGTCGATGTTGGCCAGCATCCAGGGCAGCGCCGGATCGGGATGCTGCAGCACGGCGTTGATGCGCCGCACCTTGTTCTTCGTGCGCTTGCTGTAATGCCAGGCCACGATGGGCTCCAGGACGTTGCCCCAGTACATCGGGCTTTCCTCATCCTGGGGATCGGCCTTCGGCAGCGTGGTATCCCGGCCGGTCTTCTCCAGCCACAGTTCCAGCTGCGACTTGTAGGGATTCAGGCCGACCGCCGATGCAGCATCCGAACTGCCGATGCCTTGCTTGCGGATCTGCAGCCAGTCCTCGCGCGGCAGCTCCTTGGTGCTGACCAGACGCAGGGCAGGGCGTTTCTTGCTGGTGCTGCCGTTCAATGACGTTGCTTTCATGGTATTCACCTGCAGACATAAAAACGCCCGACCAGCACAAGGCTGACCGGGCGCGAGGGTTGAGGTAATTGAGGGTTAAGCGGCGAGTTGCAGCGCGGCATCCAGGGCGCGTTGCTTGATCTGCGCACCCTGGCCGAACCAGGCCGAGTCCATGCGGTACTCGTTGCTGCGCGCACGGCGCTCGTGGTCGACGTACTCGGTCACGGCATTGAGCAGGCCCCAGGCGGTGCCGCGTGCCGAGTCCAGCTGGCTACCGCGACCACGACCTTCGTACAGCTCCTGGACCTTACGCAGGGCGCGCTCGTTGGGTAGTTGCTCGGGTAGAGCGCCGGTCGGGCTGGTCTCGCACATCACGTTCATGAAGAAGCCCAGCGCCTCATGCCATTGCACCTTGCGTTCGGCCAGCGCACGCATGCGGTACATAAACTCATCCCACTGGGATACCGCGATACCGAGTTGCTTCTTCACCACCTTGGGATCGAAGCGGGTGTTGTGCGGCACCTTGATCGCCCGGCTGGTGCCGTCCAGGGCGATGGTCAGGGTGTTGTTGCAGACCACGCGCACCGTGGTCGGCGTTGCCGTGGTGGCCAGGGTGCCGTCGCAGGAGGTCGCCAGCAGCAGGTAGCCGTTGACCTGGTCGTTGCCCTTGAGCGCTGCGCCTTGCCCGGTACGCGCCAGCGCCCAGAACTTGCGGCCACCCTTGAGTACGCCGGCGGTTTCCAGCTCGTAGCCGGACACCTCGGTAAGGTCTCGGTAAAACTCCAGCACTTCCCTTGGCTGTACGGTGTGGTAGCGCTGCGAGACCACCGACAGCGGGGCCTTGGTGTCCGAACGGAATAGCACCTTTTGCTCGGGGAAGGAATGAATCGCGCCCAGGTGGCCGACGGCATCGGATTTGAAATGGACGGGGCTCTCCAAAATTTGCCAATCCATGCCGGCTTCGTGTTGCCAGACCTCGATGGGCTGTTTCTGAGTGAGCTGGTTGCCCAGGCCGTGCCAGGGGGTGGCGCCGGCGTAGGCCATAGTTTCGATGAAATGAGCCATTGATAACTCCTTGCCCACAGGCAATATGTGACGCCGGCCAACTGATGGTGGCCAGTTCTCGGCGCGTAGAAGATGTAGAGAGGAGAGCTTCAGGGAAGCGGGCTTTGAGCCCAGAATCTGCGACTGCTGGGTGGGGTCAGTCGCGGTTGTGCGAAAACGCTAATCCGCAGTCCTGGCACTCGTAGTTGTCGAGCACACGGGTATCAAACTCTTCACCCATTTTGGCGCCAGCCAGGCCACCGGCTACTCCGCCGGCCAGGCCACCCAAGATCGCACCGGCGAGGCCGCCGAGTGTCATTCCAACTGGACCCGCGAAGGCCCCCAACGCGGCGCCACTTTGCGCGCCAGCCATGGCGCTGGCAGCACCGCTGGCCGTTCCGCCGACGGCCCCGACGACGCCTCCAATCTTGCGGGCATGGTTGCGGGTTGCGATGCGAAGGGAACCACAAGAAGGGCAGCAAACTGTCATCTTTCAGACTCCTGTTCCAAGGGAAGGGCTGAAGAGGGCGATACCTGCCCATCTTCCCTTGAGTAATACAGGTCTGAAATTTTTTTGGATCCGATGTTCTATAGAATTACTACTGTGGTGAGCACGGCAGCTGCGGGGCGTCGACCCGAGCCTGAAGGCCTTTGCCAGCTATGCCCGCCTGAACGTCGGTATAGCAGCTAGGGATTCGGGGTTTGGAGTAGGAGTGGCGTTGGCCTGCCACGAGAGATCCTCCGCAAGGGGCTTTAAATGGTGTCCACCCAGCAGGTGGACACCATACCGCCAGTTGGAGGGACTGGTAGGTGCGTCGGCCGGAGACATACTTACTGTTATTTTTGAAGCATCACACGAGGGAGGGAGTGGCGAATACCTACTAAGAGGCATTCTCTCTACTACGTTGTGACTGCGAATCTGGCGTCTCCGAGGGGCATCCCCTTCACAGGAGGCGCT
>JAEHJW020008282.1_pt1 | contig 37372 bp, 43 predicted proteins | sample 9271431 | NCBI WGS metagenome assembly JAEHJW02 | reverse complement strand
GATCCCGTTCAGCATGGCGAAACAGGTCAGCAAACACCCCCACCCGCCGATCGTGCTGCTCTTGCTGTTCCCCAGCAAGTGTCCCGCCCATCGTGCATCCCTCTGTCCTAGAATGTCATAATCCATGTGCTCGCCTCTCCAATCTCTCTTTTCTGCCTTCTGTCTTCTGCCTTCTGTCTTCTGACCTCTGACTTCTGTCCTCTGACTTCTGTCCTCTTGCCTCTCGCCTCTATACCTGCTTCCCCAGCCCCGGCCTGCGCTGCAGCGGTGCCGTCCGCGGCGGCCGCACCTGTCGCCGCGCCACTTCCGCGCACCAGCGCGCCGCCACGCGGTCGTCGTGCGCGCCCTGCTCCGCTCCTGTCTTCCCGTTCGTCCCGATCACGAATCGCATCATCTCAGCGATCTCCTCGCGGTTCACGAACGCGCCCGGATAATCCCGCACCAGCTCCGCCACCATATCCACCGCCAGCGGCTTGGTGTGCGTGTTCGTGTCGAACCCAGCCTGCTCTGCCAGGTTGCCCTTCTCGTCCTCGTAATAGAACAGCCGCGGGTAACCCATCTCGTTCAGCTTGGCCACCACCGCGATCCCGCTCTCCTTGCGTTCCGGGTTGATCACCGCCGTGTTGTACTCGTAACCGATCAGCGCCAGCCGGTCCGCAAACACGTACGGGTCGGCCTTCCCGTGCAGCTCCGCTACCTGGCGGCCCGTGTGCCAGTCCGTCACGCACGCGGCGTCAAAGTCGCCCGCGCTCGTGCCCTGCGCCGCGTCCGCCCCGATCACGTAGAATGCCCCGGCCTGCGGTTCTTCCCACACGCGGTACGTCAATTGGCTGTCTTTGAACTCCTTCACCCGCGTCGGCGGCTTCGCCTCGGCCAGCATCCGGTTCAGCGCCTGCGCGTCGAACCGTGGCCGCCCGCTCAGCAGGAACGCCGTGTCCGGGTCCTCCGCATACTCCTGCAGAAACATCCCTCCCAGGTCGTGTTGCTTCTCGCGCCGGAACGCGATCTGCTCCGGGCTGATGGCGATTCCGTGTGCCAGCGCCTTGCGCGCCAGCGTGCGCTCGTCGTCCGTCCATTCGCCTTCGGGCACGCCTGGCCGCCGCGCATATTCCGGGTTCGCAAACCATGGCAGGAATATGAACTTGAACCGCCCCTCGCCCCGCCGCGCCTGCTCGCACAGTTCGTAAAAATAGTTGAACCCGTTCGCCGTGCTCTCGATGTGGATTTCCCCGTCCGCCGGCACCGCTTCCAGCAGCCCGGTCAGTATCCGTTGCGGATCCGGCCAGAATGCCAGTTCGCTCGCGTGCACCTCGCTGATCGTGTCGCCGCGTCCGAATGCCCTGCCTCCCGCCGTCCCGATGTAGATCGTGCTCTCCAGCCCCTTGAACACCATCTCCGCTTTGCTGTTGTAGCGCGTTGCCGGCGCCGGCGCGCCGCTCTCCTGGTGCAGCCGGTGCATCAGTCGTATCTTCTCGCGCAGTCGCGTCGTCGTGTCGTCGTCCTGTGCGATGATCACGCCCCGGTAGTTCTTCCGTGTGCACGCCCGCCAGTACATCCGCGCCTCGATATACGTGCTGATCCCGTGCTGCCGCGCCTTCTCCGTGATCGTGCGCCCCGCGTAGCGTGCCTGTGCCTGCCATGCCCGCTGCATCGCGTTCAATTGCAGCCGTACCGTGCGTTCCTGTTTGTCCCGTATGTAGATCAGGCTCCTGGCGAACTCCTCAAAGTCCAGCAGCCATCCCAGCCCGGCCTGCGTCCGCCGCGCCATTGTGGGATAACTTGGGTTACTTTGGGATACTCCTAACATCGCCAATCCCTAATCTCCAATCTCCAATCTCTAATCTCTCTTATCTGACTTCTGACCTCTGACCTCTGACCTCTTTCTTCTTTCCTCTTCCCTCTAGATCAGCTCCACCGGAAACTGCCACGTCATGGCTCGCTTCGTGCTCACCCCGAAAAACCACCACTCCGGCGCGCTCTCCCACCCCAGTGTCCTCAGCGCCCAGTCGTCGTCCGTCACCATAGTCCCGCCCAGCACCATCCGTATCTTGTTAATCCGCCAGATTCCCGAGGTGTGAAAATGCCCCATCAGCGCCACGTCAAACGGTGCCAGTTTCGTGCTCATCCATCGGCTCATTCGTAGCAGCATCCCGTACCATGGGATATTCCCGAACGATCGAATCTCGTGCCCGTGGTAAAGCATGTAGTGGTGCCCGCGTATGGCGATCTTGCGCAACATGCTCCCGTCGCCGTAGTTCACGTGTGCGTATTCCTTCGCCTTCATGCTCATATACCTGTAGGCCACGCGGTCCCAGTTCGCGGATTCAGCAGCGAACTTCCCCGCCCGCCCGTGGTTGCCTGGCACGCACTCCACCCGCACCTTCTTCCACAACTGCGCCTGGTCTTTCAGAAAACCCGTCATGTGTTCGCTGAACTCCCACGCCTGCGCTTCCACGTCGCTCACCGCCTGCTCGTGCGACTGTGTAGCGAAGATTCCCGTACCGTCATTCATGTCGCCCAGCATGGCGATCACCAGTTGATCGAACTCATAACCCCCGCCCAGCAGCTCCTTCAGCCTGGCCAGCGTGCTGGATACCTTATTCAGCCGCTTGATAAACACTTCCGGGCTAAACGTTTTGGTGCGCTTGCCGTAGTGCGCATCGGTCATGACCAGCACGGCTGTTTCTTGTTGCATTACGTTCTTCTGTGTGTCTCCTCTGTCGTCCGACCTCTTGCTTCTAGCCTCTTGCCTCTTCTTTCTCCCCCTCCCCTCCGTCTTCTCCCTTCTGACTTCTGACCTCTGACCTTTAGCTTCTAGCCTCTTGCCTCTAGCTTCTTCCCTCTTCCTACTCCTCCGCCGCTTCCGCCCGCGCCTGCTCCAGCGCGGCCATCCAGTTATCCTGCCCCGCCTCGGTGTTCGCCTCCGCCAGGATCACGCGCGCCCTCTGGTACCAAAGTTTCACTGCCGCCACGTCGCCCAGTTCCGCCTTCCGATACAGCGCATCGTCCACGCTCGGCACCCGTTCGTTCAGCCATTCCATCTGCAGCGCCAGCGCCGCCGTCTGCAGCGCCGGTTCCTGCAACATTCTGATCAGTGTTCGCCGGCTGATACCCAGCAGCCCTGCAAAGTCGGCCTGCGTCAGACTCCCTCGCCCGCCGTATCCTGCCGCCCGCCATGCCCCGGCTGCCGCGTGTCGCACCGTGTATTTGCGCCCCCTCAGCGCCCGGTAGCCCTCCCAGAATCGCGGGCTGAGTGAAAACGCCGAAAGCCGCTGGATGAACTCCTGTTCTCCCAGCGGCAATTGCTCGAACTCAGCCTGATTGACCTTCTCGTCACCCAGGCACAGCGGGAAGCTCAACTGCTCGCTGTCGTTCTTTTGCTGCGTTGCTGTTGCTTCCATCGTCGCGTATTTGTCTCACCTCGGCCACCACGACCATCAACTGCTCCATGTTGACCACCTTTGCGCTGAACTCCACGTCGTCGCGGCTCACGCCCGCCACCCCTATGCTCACCCCGCGCACCGTCACATTGCGTTCCGGGCCGCGCACCACCCGCTCCCGGCTGGCGTCCACATGCCCGTCCTGCCACACCGTCACGATGTAATGTGTCGTCATAAACTCGGCCTGCCGCTGCGCCTTGGCCGTCACGTACCCCGTGCCGATCTCCTCGAGCTGCATGCCCGCCTGCGTCAGTGCGCCCATCGCGTCCGTCATAAACTGCGGGTAATCCATTGCGTCCATAGTTCTCCTATATTGTATAGCTAGACTATAATCCGGTCAACTGATCAGAGGTGGCAGCGGTTCGCGGTCCCACACCCACGCCTGCTCAGCCTTCATCTTATGCTCCGCCGCCCTGGCGAATGCCTCTCCGAACCGCTCCTGCAGCTCCGCGCCCGTCTTCCCCACCACCTCCCGCGCGATCTCGCTCGCCCGCTCCCCTGGCTGCACCGCCAGATTCACCGTCACTGTCTGATACCCCTCCCGCTTCATCGTCACCAGCACCCTCATCCGTCTTGCCTGCATCATTCCTCCCCGCTGAAATTCATACTCGGCATCGTGCCGACATTAGGCGATAACCACAAACTCTCAATCCGATCCTTCGCACCATCCGCATGTGTGGCATGATCCACGCGCCGCCAGTCGTGGTACAGCTCGTCATACAATGCGCAACGATATCCGCTCAGCACCACCATCCCCTGCAGCTCGTGCAGTGTTGCCGCCAGCGTTCGATGCTGTTCATCGCTCATTTCCTGGTCGTAATAGGCATTCCCGCGTTTGACGTTGCGGGTACTGAGTACGTAGGGTGGGTCAACATAGTGCAGTGTTTGTATGCCATCATGCTGTTCCATCACATCCATCGCATCGCGGTGTTCGATTACTACCCCACTCAATCGTTTAGTAAATGTGGGGATCAGGTCTGGGTAGTGCATCCAGTCGTGCGCCGGCGTCGTTCCGCTCCGGTTGCTGTTTGCTCTGAATCCTGTCGAGTGCTGTGCGTTAGTCGATGCGCTTCCGAATCCCGCAAAGCTGCGCAGTATAGTCCGCCTGGCCTTCTCAATCGGGTCGTCAATTATAATGATCTCAGCATCCCCACATGCGTCGAACTCCTCACGCGCATACGGTGTCAACCTGATAACGCGCTCCAGTTCGGCTGCTGTGCCTGGCTCTCTGAGCACCCTGAACACATTCACCACGATGCTCCAGGTATCGTTATAGACCTCCGCATAACTGCGCGGTTTGCGCATCAGAACGCTGGCCGCGCCGCCATAAGGTTCAACATAAACCCGATGTGCTGGAAAATAGCCGATGATCCACGGTGCCAGTTTCCACTTCCCGCCGTGATACCGTAACACTGGCCGCGCGATCTTATCCATGCTTTCCTTCTTTCTCCTTTGCGTTCTCTGCGGTTATTCCCTACTTCCCAGCAGGCTCTTCAGCGCTTCCCTGGCGAATGCCACCGCCTCGTCCATCGTTCTGAACGTCGCCTGCTCGCCCTCGCCCCGCTTGGATAACCACCGCTTGTCCTTGCTCAGCGTGTACTTACCGCATCGGATCGTCCACCAGCCTCGCGTTTCCTGTACACTCACCCCATCAAGCTCCACCCGGCTCTTCTGTTCGATCTCCCCAGGCCTCAACACCCACACCGCCGCCACCCGCTTCTCCAGCTCGCGCAACCTGAGATTCTCCCTCAGTAATATCAACTCTTCAGCATTGCTTTCCAGGTCAACTTGTACTTCCATACCTTCTTTCTCCTTTGCGCTATTTGCGCTTTGTGTGGCGGGTTTTTTTGCTATCACCTGCCCGCTTTGCAGCCCCTGGTATAACTCTATAAACCTCTCAGTACTCGGCATCATCCCATCAGGTGGCATATAGATGCCGTACTGTCTCGCATTTTGACGTAGGTATTCATACATTCGATCAATCATGTCTCTCCTTTGCGCTCTCCGCGTTCTCCGCGGTTAATTCCTCTTCCGCCAGTTGTGCTCCCAGAACCACACCCACGTCATGACCAGCCCGAACCCGATCACTGCCAGCACCGCCCCGACCACAAACCCCATCGCAAACCCCCACGAAAACGCGTCAGCCAGTTGTGCATCCATCCGCCACCTTCTCCCCTTCTTCCTTAACTTCCTTTGCGCCCTTTGCGTTCTTCGCGGTTATCTCTTCGGTTAATCTCAGCTCTCTGTTCTGTACCAGTTCCACCCCGGCCACGTACAGCGTCAGCCCGCCGTCCACATTCCCGCCCTTCACCGTCACACCGGCCGCCCTGCAGTACTTCAGTGCGCTCTCCAGCAATTGCAGCGCCTCCTGCGGTGTGCATGCGCTAAGCCGTCTGCCGTTTCCGTTGCTCATATTGCGCCTTCCTCTCCTCGCTCAATATCCTGAACTTGCCGCCGTACTTCGCCTCGCGTCCCTTCCCGCTCCCGCGCCGCCAGTTCCAGAACTGCCCGCGCTGCGTCACCTCGATCCGCCACCCGCCCACCACTTCCAACGCCTCCAGTCCTATCTCATCCATCGCGCCTGGTGTGAGCGGTTCCACCAGCACCCCCGGCCAGTACTCTGGCCCTCTCCCTTGCTCCTCTGCTCCTCTTCCCCTCTGCTCCTCTTCTCCGCTCAGGCTTTTGGGCCGCCCTTCACCGTCCCCGGCTCGCTGTGCCCATTGCTCCCGCGCACCACTCCGGCGCCGGCTCCGGCCCCCTCGCCCGCCTTAGCGGGAGAGGGCTGGGGTGAGGGTAGAATCCCCCTCAGCCTCTGATTGATCTCATCCGCCGCCCGCGTCCCATACAGCCCCAGCGCCGCCCGGCTGTCCTCAGTTCCCAACGCCACCATCATGCTGTGCAGCATCGCGATCTGCATGCTCTGCTGAATCTTCCGCCGCTGCCTCATCGTCTGGATCGTCGGGTCCGCGTCCAGCACAGCCTTCCAGAACCCGATCACCACCGGGATCACCACTGGCACGCCCCAGTAGCTGTACAGCCGTATGAACTCATTCGCTCCGGCCTCGGCGCCCGTCAGTTGGTTGAACTCCACCACGCAGTTCAGCGCCACGATCCCGAACATCGCCCACCCGAACACCTTCGCCAGCGTTCCCTGCGTCCCATGCGCAAACCACACGAACGAACCCACCAGAAACGTCGCCAGACTGCCCTCGATCAGCGCTGCCGGGATAATCCCTAGAATCTTCAGCGTGTCCGGAAACGCCCTGGCGTACAGCATGAACGACAGATACCCCGTGAACACCAGCCCCACACCCACCAGAATACCCGCCACGGCCTGCACCAGTGCCCGCTTGGCCCGGTTCTCGTCCTCCTCCATCACCTCGGCCACGCTGGCCGCTCCCAGTTGTCGTCTCTCTTCCATCTCGTTTCCCCTATAATTCATCCGGCGCGGTAGGTTTCCCCTCCGCGCCTGCCGTGGCTGCTGAACCCAGTCACGGCGTTTTACTAAGTTCTCTTACCTTTGCGATCTCTGCGTTCTTTGCGGTTGTTCTCTCTTACTTCCCCGCTCTCGCCTTCTCCACCAGTGTCAGGATATCCTTCCATCCGTGCTTTCGCGCCGCCGCCGCCACGTGCGCCAGCACCTGAGACGGCGTGTGGCTTTTGCTATGCCCGCGCAACCGGATCGCGCTCCTGCACTGCGCCTTCGTCTCCACCGGGTAGCTGTCGTCTTTGAATCCTGTCTTCTTCCTGTCTTTCGCTGTTACCTTTGCCATCATTCACCTCTCTCTGGATACTCATTCCACTCGTGGCCATCTAGCAGCCGGCCGGCCCACTGCTTGCCCACACGCACGGCGATGTGATCTTTATCCCAAAGTATTCTGTTGTCTTCACGCCAGACTGGCAAGGTGGATTCGATAGATATGTAATGTTTGTAATTTTCCAATTTATAGGTTCTTCCCCCTGCGAAACGCGGGTTATCGACTATGCCAGCAGTTGTCCATTCTCCCCACTGCTTAAAGAAGAACGGCACACCAGCCTCTACGCACTGATCGCGCAGGCTTCGCGCCCATTCTGGTTTCATCGGACGTGCAGCCGAACCAGATTCACCACCGACGATCACCCAATGAATCCCGCCAGGGCCGATGTCGGCCAGGGTATTACCTCTCATCGTCCATTGTGCTAAAGCGCCGTTGATGTCGAGCAGATCAACCGGCCCCAGCAGCGGTTCGCAGCTCAGGAACCGCACCGCCGCCGGCGTCTGCAATAGCAGCGGGATGCGTTCGTCGGCTGCCGCCTGGTTCTCGACGGACACTCCCAGCCAGACGTTTGGCAGCGGTTTTTCGCCTTTGGCTATTCGCATCATACGGTCAGGACGCTTGGTTAGAATCTGATATGTGTGTTGTGGCGTTTGCTCCATAACCCACCACACATACAGGATTGTTTCTAGACTGACCTGCTCATGGAATAGGTCGCTCATGCTGTTCACGAATACACGTCGTGGCTTCTTCCAGTGCATCGGTATATCAAGACGTTCGGGGTGCTCTACCACGTTATGCGCCGCGTTCTGCAGCGTCCAGGGTAAATGATCCTTGCGAAACCGCGCCGTGATGCGCTCGGCGTAGCAGTTCTTACACCCATCGCTGACCTTGCTGCAGCCTGTGACCGGATTCCACACCTCGTCGGTCCACTCGATCTTTGATTTGGTCATGCTCTCACCTCTTCACTCTCCGCCTGCAGCTCCTGCTCCGGCACCCACGCCAGCGCCCCATCCGCGCTCACCTGGTAGCTCCACTTCCCGTTCCCGTACACGGCCATAACCACTTCCACGCTGGTTCCGGCCTTCACCGTCTTGCCCTGCGCCGGCCCCGCCCACATCAGCGTCAGCCGTGTCACCTGCGCTCTCTGCCCCGTGCTGAACTTCGCCAGTGTCCTTCCCATCTCTACCTCTCTTCTGTCTTCTCCCCTCGGCTCTCTGCCCTCTGCCCTCTGGTTTCTGACTTCTGACTTCTGATCTCTGCCTTCTCCCCTCTTCCTCATTCCACCCAGATTCCCGCCACTTCCGCCAGGCTCATCAACCGCGCATGCTGTTCCTTGCAGTAAATCGACATCAGGATCGTATGCCGCGCCTGGTCGAACCCAGCGGCCCTGGTGTACAGCACCAGCCGTTCCCCATCGATGGTCTTCACCGTCGCCTTATAAATGTTCGTCGGCGCGATGAAATAACTCTGCCCTGTCGCCTCGATCGTCCGGTTCTCATCTGCCTGCTCGCCCTCACTGGCCATCATTGCCTCCTGTTTCTACTCCGGCTCCTACTCCCTCTCCCGTGGTAACGGGAGAGGGCTGGGGAGAGGGCACGCCCAATCGCTCCTTCGCGATCATGCTCCTTGTCCCATCCGTCCACTGCACCCACACGTATTCCTCGCCCGTAAATATCTGTTTCACCTTACCTACCCGCTGTGTGCGGCTGTCCTGCACCTTATCGCCTACATTCATAATGCCTTCCTGTATGTCCTCTCCGTCTTTACTCCCTCCCCTGTCGCCCCTGGCGTACGGGGGAGGGCTGGGGTGAGGGGTATTAATCCACTTCCGGCACCCGGTCGATGTCGCCTGCCTTCAGCCACACCAGCTCCGGATCGGAGTTGAAACGCACGCCTAAGTTGTAGCGCACACCTCTGCCTGTGCGAATTTCCGTTACGGTTCCCTTGACATTGCGATAGCTGCTGTATTTGAACTGGCTGGCTTCTGGCAGCACACTCCACTTCAGATAACAGTGCTCGCCCATCTTCCATCCCATATACTCGCTGGGCTGTTGTTCTGCCTCCAGCTCCGGCTTGTCTCGCGGCATCGCGTTCACAATCTCTACCCGATTGCCCGGGTTGAAGTCCACCTGGTATCCGGCCTTTACGAAATATCGGATCGCATCTCCGGCGCCGTCCATGTCCCGCACCCGCGCCATCTCAATGTCATCTTTAGATATGATGAAATTCCCGATTGTCTCGATCTCCATGTTTGTTTCCCCTTTGCGTTCTTTGCGCAGCGCTGTACTCAGCGCCACTCTGCGGTTATTCCCCTACATCCCGTAGTTGATCTCGTTCCCGCCCAGTTCCACCATCACGCTGTTCTCGCGGATCCGCCGCCACCCGGCTTCCGTAACCGCCTGCGTCAGCACATCCGTCCCGGCTGCCGTCGTCATGATCGTCAGCTTGCGGTCCGCGTCGCGCCGCCACAACAGTTCGAACAATACCCCGCGCCGCCAGTCCGTGATCTGCGTCGGCACGATCTCGTCCAGCATCAGCAGCTCCACGTCGGCCAGCGCCTGCGTATACGCCTCCACGTCCCCGCCGAACCGCTGCTTCATCTCCTCGAACATATCGAAGCTCGCCACAAACCGCCCGGCATGTCCCGCCGCGATCAGCGCCTTCAGCGCCGCCACCCCTAGCCCCGTCTTCCCACGCCCCGTCTTCCCATACAGAAACAGCCATGGCCGCACTCCCTCTCCTGACTTCTCACCCTCGCCCGCCTTAGCGGGAGAGGGCAGGGTGAGGGTCTGCGTCCACTCCCTTGCCATCCTCAGCCCCTTCACTTTCTCCACGCTCTTCACCGTCCGCGCCCGGAAACTCTCGAAGTCGTACCCCGCAAACTTCGCCGGAATCTGCGCCCCGGCCAGCATCGCCCCGATCTCCGCCGCGCCCCGGCTCGCCTGGTGCGCCGCCAGCGCCTGCCTGCCCGCCTCGCACACGCACGCCCACCGCCCTGCCCCGATCTGCTGCATTCCCATCACGCCGATCGTGCTCACCCCGCTGCCCAGGCATATCGGGCATGCCTGTCCCTTCGCCGCCAGCGCCAGCGCCTTTCCACCGCCGATGAACTCACTCGCCAGGCTCATGCTTGCCTCCCTGGTAACCGCTATAGTCCGGCTCTTTATTAAAGTTTGCCTCTAACACCGTGCGCGCGGCTTTGCGTTTTCGCGCATAACATTCCAGCAGTCCCTCCACGTCGCCCGGATTGTGCTTCGCGCCGCGCCACTCCTGACACACGCCCGCCCACAACTTCAGGTCGCCGGCCGCCGTGCCGATCTCATCTCGCATGCGCTGCCGGTCGTCGCCGTGCGCCCGCAGCCCAAACACCCGCTGATACACCCGCGCCGGCATGGTCGTATCCACGTCGCCGCGCCGCCGCCACATCGCGCCCAGGCTTCCGCTCATCCCGTGCGCCCTGCGCTTCACGTCCCGCACCCACCCGCTCGCCTCCAGGCTGTCCAGCGCCCGCGCCGCCTGGCGCTCGCTGCACGCCGCCCATCCGCTGAACTCCCTCAGATTCACGTACCACGTCCCGCGCTCCGCGTTCGCCGTCCCCATCAGCCACATCACCAGCCGCGCCGCCACGTCCAGCGCCTCCACCTGTCTTCCGTCCAGTCTGCCCGGCAATACCGGTATGCCAAATTCAGGGCTGATCATGCTTTCTCCTTTTAACTCTCTGCGCTCTCTGTGCTCTCCGCGGTGAATTTCCTTTACCCTTTGCGCTCTTTGCGTTCTTTGCGGTAGATTCTTCTCATGGCTCCTGCGTGAATCCCTTCCCCTTCTCCACCACCACTTGCACGTCTGTCCGGTTATTCAGAAACCGCCGCATGATGATTCCCGCGCTGTGCATCTTCACCGCGATCCCGATGATCTTGGCCAGGTCTTCCCCGGTTGTATAAGGCTTCCGGCCCCACTTCTTCACCATAATCTCTAAATCCTCCGCCATGTGATCCAGCTCGAATACCCTTACCAAGTCGTCCTCGGTTATATGCCGCTCGATCATTTCCCACCTTTGTCGTCGTCTGCATTGGCGTCCATCAGGTCGCGCGTCCGCGCGTAATGCACGCGTTCGCCCAGCGCGTCCAACCCGTACAATCCCGATACAGTTCCCCCGCTTGTAATTGCGATGATGCCAAATGCCAGCAATGCCTCCCAGCTCTGTACTTGTCGATACATACTGATGCTTGCCCAGATGACCATCCCCACAAACATGGCGGTTGTCCCCCACGTGTAGCTTGCCAGCCGGTTCAGCTCATGCCCCATCCATATCTCCCACTTGAAATAATGACCAACAGCCTGCATGAGTGCCGCCACGAATCCGCTGATAAACAGTGAGTAAATGCCGAGAGTATCCATTCTTCCCCCCTATAACTGCAACCTCGCCAGGTTGGCGAACCGCTGCCGCACCGGATCGTAGGCCACGTCCACGTGTCCCGTCATCCCGTTACGCCCCTTCAGCGCCCACACCTCCGCGATACCCTTGCGTTCGCTGTCCGGGTTGTAGTATTCATCCCGATATAACGCCCACACATTGTCCGCATGTTGTTCAATGTCGCCGCTCTCTGCCAGGTCGCTCAGCGTCGGGTGCTTATCGCTGCGGTCTTCCACCTTGCGGTTCAGTTGCGCCGCCAGCAGCACGTGGCAGTTCAGTTCCTTGGCCATCTCGCGGCATGTCAGCACCGTCCATCCTACCTCTTTGCGATAACTCTCGAATCGACGCGCGCTGCGTACCAGCGTCAGGTGATCCACGATGATCAGGTCCAGCCCGCCCAGCTCTGCCGCCAGTTGTCTCGCCTGTGTGCGGATATCGGTGTCGGTCAGCCCGCGCCGGTCGTCGATGTACAGTGTCGCGTCGCTCACGTTCACGATCGCGCTCGCCATGCGTCCCCATTCGTCGCTGTCCAGCCCGCCGATTCGGATCAGCTTGCGCGCGTCCACCCCGGCCACGCTGCTCAGCGTGCGTCCCGTCCAGATGGTGTCCCTCATCTCCAGGCTGAACACCAGCGCCTTGCGCTTCCCAATCCGAGCGATTGCGTCGCCCATCTCAGCAGCCAGCGCGCTCTTGCCCATCCCCGGCCGCCCCGCCAGTATCGTCACCTCTGCCGGGAATAGCCCATCGGTCAGTTTGTCCAGGTCGGTCAGCCCTGTGCTCATGCCGTGCGGCTCGATCTCGCCCCGTTCGATGCGCTCCAGCCACTGCACGATATCGCGGATCACCTCGCGTTGGTGTCGCGCCCCGCGCACCGCCGTCCCCAGCGCCTTGCCTGTCTCGCTCAGCACCACGGATCGCACCTGCTCCAGGCTCATCTTCTGGTCGAATGCCGCCCTGGCGCTTTCCTCGCATGCCCGGATGATCCTGCGCCGTTCGCTCTGCGCCCGCACGATCGCCGCATAGCTGTCTGCGTTCAGCGCGCTCGGGATGTCGGTCAGCCCAGCCAGCCACGCCTCGTCCCCGAAATCGCGGAACCGCTCGTCGCCCAGCGCCGCCCTCACGCTGATCCAGTCTGCCGGCAACCCCTTGCGCGCCAGCCCCTGGATTACCCGCCATAACTCCGCGTGCTTGACGATATAGAAATCATCCGGTGCCAGAGCATCCATCCATCGCACCGCCTGCTCCGGGTCGATCAGGCAACTCCCCAGCAATGCGTTTTCCGCTTCCTCGTCATGCGGCTTTTCGACTATGGCCATCAGTCCCCCACCTCGAACCATTTCCGCTGCAGCAGTCCCGCTTCCTCATTCCCCCGCTGGTGCACTCGCCAGCCCAGTTCTGCCAGCGCCACTTCCAGCGTGTGCAGCTCGTGCTCTGCCGGCTGCACTTTCACGCGCTCCGCCGTGATGCGGTATCCGCGCCCGGACCTGCTCACCCGCACCACCAGCCCTCCGGCCAGTGTCGCGGAAGAGTCGCCGGCCACGCTCGCCTGCCTCAGCAGGCCGCGCATCACGTCGCGCAGCTCCGTCGCCATCTACCCCACCACCTCGCCCTCGGCTTCCAGGATCATTGCATTGCGCTCCAGGTATTCCTCGAACAACTGCGCCTGCATCCCCTGCAGCACCTCGATCCCGCCGCCATTCACACCGTTCGTGAATATCTTGTAGGCGTCGCCCGGCACCCGTTTCCCGCTGGTCACATTGTCCAGGTTAATCATCCGTTCCCCGCCGTCGCCCCGTATCACAATCAAATTTGGCATCTCTCTCCTTATGGCTGTAACATGACGCCCGTGTAAATCAACACGATAAGCGCCATAATTGCGATCAGTGTCAACATCGTCATCGCCAGCTTATCCACCACCGTCAGCGGATATTTCGGCTTGCTGTAATGCCTTCTGCTGATCTCCCTCGCTGCCCGATTCACTTCGTCCATTTCATACCCCCATTTCTGTATATCCCATCCTTCTTTGCGATCTTTGCGTTCTCTGCGGTAAATCTCTCTGCTGGCGCGGCCGGCCCCGTCAAACCGGCCGCGCCCGTCACGGTGGTAAGGAGGAGAACCCACCGGCATACGGCTGTGGTCGCCGCCATGCTCACTTAATCACCTCGGTCGCCAGCGCCTTCAGCGCAACGATCCCGTGTGTCTTGGCCGCCAGCGTCGTGAATGGCAGTCCGATTCGGCTGCCCGCCACGATGCGCCGCTTCTGGTTTGCGTTCTCGAACACCAGCGCGCTCGGCGTCCCGTTGTTGTACGTGTACGCAATTACGTCGAACATCCCCAGCACGTACGTTTCCAGCGCATCCGGCAGATTCGGGTGCACCCAGGCGCGCTCCTGCTCATAATTTACGGGCAGTTCCATCTCGCTCTTGTGGTGCCCGGTGATCACCAGGTGTCGCGGTTGCGCCAGCAGCGCCTGCAGTTGCGGCATGACCGCCGCGTATACCCGCTTGTATGCCGTGCGTGGATCCTTATCGCCCGCGTTCGCCGCCACCCAGCGCCGGATCATATTGCCAAAGTCGTCGATCACCACGGTCTGGTACTTCTCCCCGGCCACGTCGCTCACGAACTTCGCAAACTGTTGCGCCGTGTCGATCGTCACCCGGGCCGCCGGCAGAAAGTCCGCTCCGCGCATCTCGCTATCCTGCGCGCATATCGGCTGCGGGAACTCCGCCGCCGTGCTCGTCTTCATCGTCTTCGTAGCGCCGTACAGGTACACCCGCCGCCACGCCCGCGCCGTCGTTTCCAGTTTGATCGCCATGGTTTCCCTCCGTAAGTCCCGCCAGAATCTTGGCCCTCAGTTCTTGACTAACTGCTCGATCCTGATCGTGCTCCGAAAGCCACAAAGTTTGTGTCGATACACCTAGCTTTCTGGCCGCCGTCTGCAAAGTCAGACGTTGACGCCGTCTCAGAATCAGGATGAGTTCTCCATTAGTGAGTGTAATCATAGTTTCATTCATTAAGTACGGTTACATTTTACGCAAAATCTAACAAAAGTCAAGGGGTTGAACTATACTTATTTGGATGGATGATCTCGCTGCTCTTCAGCATTTAGTAGCCAAGCGCATAGATGAAAAGCAACAATCGTTTGTCGATGCTGCTGCACAATTAGGCGTATCTGGTCCATTCCTTCATCAATTCACAAACGGCCAATACAAATCGATATCGGTTCAGTTTGCAATTCGCTTGGCGTCCTATATTGGCGCTCCGATTCCAGCAGTTTTGCGCATGGCTGGCCATTCTGATATTGCGAAATTGCTTGAAGATGTAAATGCGTCAACTGATGATGTTTATGCACAACAACTCGCTGCCGCGATTGGCGAGTTGGAACCCGAGCAGAAGATGGCCATCATCGAAAACGCCCGCAATATGGCCCGCCTCTTCAAAGAAGTGAAACCGCGCTATATAGGGGGTAAGCATGATAAAACTAAGAAATAGGGTGATGGCTTATTTGACGGTTGCGCATAACCATCCTCATGTCCGCGTTTGGTATATCTGGTCTAAAACGGGGTGGAGGGTAAAAATACTATGAACGCTGGAGGAAAACCAAAAGACTACACTGGCATTGAGGGTATCAGTGCATTGGTGATTGCTATTTTGGCCGCAGCTCCTAAAACAGGGATACCCATGATGCTCACATTCACAGTCGCTTTGGTGTTTATTTTGGGAGTTTTTCATCTCAGCATTAGGCTCTGGCCTATCAAAAACACACCTAAAAGCCACATTATTCGCACTTTGCTTGTGGTCTTGGCTTATCTATTTCTTAGTTTCTCGGTATTTTTTGTTCGCATACTGCAATGAGTAACTTAATCAAACTTCGCGCCCTGGTCGAAGATAAGCGTCTCGAACGCGGCGGCGGCGTCCAGCCCGAGTCCCAGGTCGATGCAGCCAAAGCGATCGGCTGCGCTCAGCCCAGCCTGCGCGCCTTCCTGAAGGATGGCGGCGGCGTGGATGTAGCCACGTGTCTGCGCCTGGCGCGGTATCTGGAGCTGCCCCGCGCCACGGTCCTGCGCCTCGCTGGTCATGAGGACATTGCCAACATGCTGGCCGAACCCGAAACGGGCCACCCTGATCCCGCGCTCAGCCAGATAGCCCGCGCCATTGCCGATCTCGACGATGATCAGAAAACCGCCGTCGTCACCACGGTGCGCTCCCTGTCGAAAACGCTCGCCGTCACCCCGCGCCGTAAACACTGATGGACACAGAACGCCTGCGCACCTTGCTGCTCTCTCATCTGCTCGAACGCGGCGGCGGTGTCATACCCCAGTCCCAGCGATCTGCTGCCCGGGATATGGGCATCACCCAGCCCGTGTTATCCACATTTCTGGATGGCTCCCGTCAGTCGCTGGATCCGGCCACCTGCATCCGCATTGCCCATTACATCGGCGTGCCCGTGGTCGAGGTGTTGCGCCTGGCCGGGCATGACGATCTGGCACAAATCCTGGTAGACAGCTCCACTTTGAGTGATACCGAACGTGTGCCTGATCCATGGACCGAACAATTCAGCCGTGTGATTTCAGAACTGGATACCGACAGCAAAGATGCGATCGTGAGGAACGCGCGCTCCATGGCCCGCATACTGAAGAGCAAGCCTGCCCCTCACCATGTTACCCCGCGCAAACATAAATAGCATTACAGGTGTATAGCGTTGTGGAGTTTATATTCCATTTCTCTGTTATAATCCCGTTATCATGATAAAGAGGTTATAACTCATGTTCCCCGAACTAGACCAATTCCTGCTCTCCTGCCGTCGCCGTCGCCTCGCAGAAAACACCATCGTCAACTACCAATATCTCTTCCATCGCTTCACCGCCGCCAACTCTCTCACCGATATCCAATCTATCACCGTCGCCCACATCGAAACCTACCTCGACGCCTACCAGCACCTGGCCAGCGCCACAATCTACAAGCAGCTCAGCCTCCTGCGCACCATGTTCAACTGGCTCGACGATCGTGCGCTCATCCATTCTAACCCCTTCCGCTACTACGAACTCCCCCGCTTCACCCGCTCCCTGCGCGAATCCATCCCCCTCGCGGATCTCGAGCGCCTCCTGGCCTACATCCCCGGCGATCCCCTCCGCCGCCAGTGTTACCTCTACTCCGGCTACCGCGACAACCTGATCTGGAACTTCTGCGCCCTGGCCGGCATGCGCATCTCCGAGGTGCTCGCCCTGCGCGTCGGCGATCTGCGCGAGAATGGTATCTACATTCGCCACGCCAAAGCCAACCGCTCCCGCGTCGTGCCCATGCTCCCGCGCATGGCCGCCGCCGTTGATCGATACCAGCCCTATCTGCACTACCAGCTCGCTCGCGCCCCGCGTGAAGATGACTACCTCTTCCCCGGCGACGATGGCCCGCTCGCCACACCCTATATCTGGGCCCGCTTTAAGCGGGCATTGGATATGCTGGGCCTGCGCCGCTACACTTTCCACAACCTGCGCCACACCTACGCCACCCTCCTGCTGCGCGAGGGCGTCAATCTTCCTACCATGCAGAAACTCCTCGGCCACGCCTCACTCACCAGCACCCAGCTCTATCTCCACGTCCAGGATGATGAGGTTACCCAGGCCGCGCTGAAGCATCCGCTGGCCTCTTCATCCGATGCGCATGGCGTATAAGACGGGGCTGTAGTCGTACATGGTGGCGGTGTTGAGGTTGGCACCGCTGGCCTGGTAGACGAGCAGTTCCAGATAATCATTGACCGCAAGATAAACTGCTGTTTGCACTGTGCCCGGCGCATTGCCGTTCTGATCTGAGTTATACACTGCGCTGGCCAGAATAGTAGTACCGCCCTTCCTGATTTGTAGCAGACGCGCTCCGACAATGTTACTCGCCCATTCCACGCACCCGCCTATCGCGTAATACCCTGCCGTCTTGATGGTGATGCGGGTGTTGTTCGTGACATTGTCGTGCATCGTGTCCGTGTCGAAGTACTCGGCGTCGAACTGGATAGCCGTCCAAGTGTTGTTTGGGATGGCTTGGGCGGCTCCCTTGGTGACGCGGCATCCGATGGCGGGCATCCAGGCAGGGGCGAGTTTGCCGCCGGCGTCGGCCACGGGGATCGTGCTGGCTGCTGGCGTCGCGCTGGCGTGCGCACCGTCCACCTTGTCGCTGTCCCCAATCGCCGGCGCGCCATCGCTGCGCATGAACGTCGCCGCGCTGCCGCTGATTGCCGTCTTGCCCGCCGTCGCGGTTGGATTTGCCCCGCTCGGGTTACTCGTCACCCACCCGTCCAGCTTGCCGGCGCCATCTGCAATCGGGATCTTCCCCGCCGCCGGCGTCGTCTGTGCATCCGCTCCATCCACCTGGTCGGCGTTCAGCGCATACACTTTAGTCGCGGACAGCACGGTTATGGGTGCAAATCCCGTCCCCACCGTAGAATTCAGCGTCAGCCCCGTAATATTGCCATCCGTGTTCAGATAACCGTTTTCATCGATCCACCACTTCGGGCCGATAACCCTCCCATTACTGGCAATGGATGCTATCTCCTTGCCATCACTGTTCCGCACGCTCAATCTTGTGGCCGCCACATTATCGCCCAGGTGCATGATGATATTCCCGTTGATCGTCTCGATCATCCGGCTCATCTTCCGCACCCATTCAGCCAGCCATCCAATCATGCTCTCGCCTCTTCCCTCTTGTCTCTTGCCTCTTCCTTCTTGCCTCTTACATCTATCCTTTGACTTCCGCCTTTTGCCCTCTCTCTTACCCTCTCATCCCCCTCCCGCTCGCCGCCGCGTCGAACACGCCCTCCCCCTGGTAAATATCCGCCTCCCACACCTCCACCACCGCCAGGATCGGCAACCCACGCGCCGTGCTGGCCAGCAGCCGTTGCTTGCGCGCCGCGTCGTGCGCTCCGCTGCTCTTGTGCCAGTATTCGCCCTGAATCTCCCACACCATGCACCCGCCCGCCGTCGCGCCCAGGTCAAACAACACAAAGTCGGGCCGCGCCCAGCCCAGGTCGAACTGCGCCTCGTGCCGCACGCTCCGCTTCCTCAGCCAGCTCTCGGCCAGCAGCTCCGGCAATGTGTATGCCCCGCCGTTGCGCCCCTGCGAGTTTGGCTGTGGCGATCTCAGCACCGCCAGTGCCTCCTGCGCCCGCTCCTCGCCCACCTGGCGCGCCCAACTCTTCAGCCGCTGGTCGTCACGCTTCTGCAGCTCGTCCAGGTCGGCCAGCGGCTGCACCAGTGCCAGCCCCTTCACGCTGCCCAGTCCCCTCATCGCCCTCATCATCGCCCTGTCACCTCGGCTCCCTTTCTCTCTGTTTCCCTTTCTCCCTTTGCGTTCTCTGCGTTCTTTGCGGTATATTCCTCTCTTACACTTCCATCAGTTGATACGTCATGGTTCCCTTCACCTTGCGCGCCTGCATCATATCCGCCGTCCGGCTCACCCCGCTCCATATCATGCTGCCCGCGCACTTTACCCGCCAGGTATTCCCGGCTGGATCCACTAGAAAAAATGGCGTCAACCGCTTGCCCCACACCACCAATTCGTCAAACAACTGCTGCGCGGTCAAATCAGATCGCGCCCCGTTCCGCCAGACTTGGCAGTCGCCCACAGGGACACTCAGCGTAATGCGCGCCTTGTCGATCAGTTGCTCCATATAGCGTATGCTCACGCTCAACAGCTTAGGTGTCTTGGTTGAATCATTCGTTCTGAGCACCAGCCGGTAATTCACCTCACGCCCGGCTGGCCGGCTGCTGTACACCGTCGTCCCCACCGTCGGCGCGCCCGCCTCCAGCGCCCGGTTCAATGTAAATTGTGTTGCGCTATTTACGCTCACCACCTGGCGTACTTCTGCCCCGATCCTCACAAACGCCCCCGCCGCCATATCGGCCAGTGTGCTGCTTCCGCCAACCACGATGATTGTGTCTGTGCAACCTAATGCTGTCGTCTTATTCGCCATCGCCGCTGCTTGCAACTCGATCTCCTGCAGCGGACTGTTATAAATCGTGCCCACGTTCCACCACTGTCCACTGCGGTCCACCTCGATTAGCACGTCGATGGTCTGGTTCGTTCCACATCCCTCGCTACGCACGACTATGCTCTGTAAATCCTTGTCGATCCCGCTCAATTCGCCCATCCAGCGACTGCCGTTTAGGTATCCGCTACTCTGATACAGGCTGCCCATATACGCATATGGGTTGTCGGTCACGGTTGGCAGTTCCAAGTAATAGATGTCCTGCCCTTCTGCATACCACAACCTCATATTAGTCGCAGTCACTGCCTCGATCCCAATCGCCTGTATCGCGTTGCCAGTCGTCGCCGCCTTCACCAGGCAATGCCACCCGCTCCCGTTATACGCGTAAATGCCGCTGCGCCCCGTCCCGGCATCCACCGCTGCGAACAGCCAATTCACGATCCCAGCCATCGCGCTCACGCGGCCCTGTTCGCCGTTCGGCAGTCCCTCGCCCAGATCAAGCCCCACCTGCGTGGTCGTCTGCCCGTTATACGCCAGCAGGCTGTTGCGCACCGGCACGTACAATAACCCACTGCCCGACCATACCGTCGCGCCCTTGCCATTTGATGCCGAGCGTTGCGCACTGTAATCTAGAATCTGGTAAACGAACGAAGCGCTTAGGCTGTATAATCCGGTTGTAGTCGTGATGATGATCTCGTTGTTGAATCCCACCAGTCCGGTTGGCGTGGTCGAACTAGTTCCTATGGTCAAATCCACCCACGTGGTTCCATCCGCCGAATATCCCAGCGCTGCGCTCCCGCCAGTCGTTTTCAGTCCATACAGATATCCACTGTATGCGCGTAAATAGGTGCACTTGCGCCCCGTCACTGCTGCAAATAACGTCCCATCGCTGCTGCTCTTCATGTCGGTAGAGTCGCCTAATGCTGCATACAGTTTGCTCCCCAACACGGCCAGCGCCGTCACCGTGGTGCCCAGAGACAGTATAAAGTTCCAAACCAGTGTGCTGGTATTGAACTTATACAATCCTGTCCCCGATGCGATATACCATCCCCCATTGAACTCCACTGGGTTACAGGTGATATTGCTTGGGGCTGCGGCTCCCAAGTTGCATATGAAACAAAAATCCGGTAACATTGCTGTCCAGGCTTGCGGATTGTTATTCGCAAGCACGTCCTGATACATGGCGCTGCCGCCTGCATAATTCTCCGTGGAACCGGTGTGCCAATAGCAGGCAAACATGTTACCTGCCGCGGCAGCCACGGATATCTTGGGCACGATCCAGTATTTCGTATTCGCTGAAAGTGTATACGCATTGATAAACCGCACGTACTGCGGATTGCCGTTCGCCGTTGCATCCAGCTCGGCCTGCGACGCCAGCCCGAATGATGGGCCCACCGCTGCTCCAGGCTTGCCCGCATCGTCTGCGTGCAGCTCCACCCAGAAACTATAGGCTCCTGACCAAGGTCCCTTCTCCAGCTTCAGTCTTATCGTTGTCAGCGTATACCCGCTCGCGCCCGTCAGGAAACTCTGCGCAAAATTCATGCCGGATAATCCGTCGCTCTGGTACTGCGCATATATCTCATTAACCTTGCTGGTCACATTTGGTGTGAACGATTGCTCATTCCCTCCTGCCAACAGTGTGCGCGTCGCCATGGGCGGCAATACCGCCATGTTGGCGAATCGTGTGTCCAGTAGCGCGTCCCTGAATCGGTCGGTCGGTTGCTGATAGGCCGTTTCCAGTCCGCGCCCACCCCGCCAGTCGTTCTGCGTCAGCACCTTATAGGCGTTCAGGTCCTGCTCTTTCACCTGTCCCTGCCCCAGTTGGCTGGCGAACGGGCTTTGCCATGTCGCACTGAACTGCAGGTTCTGCCCCTCGCCCAGCACCAGTCCCAGGTCCTGCGTGATCTCGCTCTCCGCAAACGCAATATCGAAATACGGACTCGCCATAATATCTCCCCTTGACACAATATTGTTGAACGCGTCAACTGTTTCGAGGTAGTTGATCGCGTAACCTGCCCCGCCCACGCCCACATAAACTGTGCCGTTCACCCATCCCGGCGGCGGGTTCGGGATCCCATTCATGAGCATCAGCACAACCATGTAATCGCCCGCGTCCAGGTTGGCACCCAGCGGCACCACGTAGGCCGTGGGTGTGGCCGCTTGCGCTACCGTCACGTACCGCTCCACCCCGGTCCCGAACTGGTACACCGGAACGCCGGTTACGTTCACGCCCAGCTCCCGCTTCACCAGCATCACCGTCACATACGCAGGCGTGTCGGATGTGCGCATCCATAGCGTGATTGTCGTGGCATGTGCGCCCGCCTTTAGCGTAATCGGCCTCTGGAACTGATAGGTGAGCATCCCGGATTGAGGCAGGTTTACTTCATTCAGCGTCCCTTTCACATACGGGTTCTCCTGGCTGATGATCTCCACCACGTCCACAAACCGCGCATCGTAGCGTGGATCGTCGGTCAGCCGCACCGCCATGCGTTAGACCTGTCTTCCGGGTGCCGCAGTCTGCATATAGCGCATCTCGCGCCGCGTCGTGCGCTCCGCCATGATCTGCATCGCTTTCTGGTAGTGCTGTGTGCTCGCCGTCAGGTGCGCCCGCGCCTGTTCCCCGGTGCGGTTGTGCTCGAATCCCATCTCGTTCAATATTGCCAGCGCGTACTCGGCCACAAACGCCAGTGCCTGCCGTTCTGCGATTTCGCCCAGCCCCAGGCTGTCGCTCGCCCCGCTCAGCAACTTGGGCATGGCAATGTAGCGCACCCGCCGCTGGTATGTCACCGTGTTCGGCTCGATGGTCGGGTAATTGCCCCACCCGCGCATCACCAGCCTCCGCACCCCTGGCGTCCCCAGCACCTCGTAATTGCCCAGCGGCTCCCATTGCCCCGCGCTGTTGCTGTTAGGCAACACCCAGATATACACGCCCAGAACGCTCACTACGTCAACGGGTAGCGCATACTCCTGCACTCCCGGGCTGAACGTCCCAGTGGCATCGTCCTTCACGGCCATCCAATTCTCGCCCGCCCGGTCGATTGCGTCCTGCACCGCCTGCACGATATATGCCCGCTGCAGCGGCCCCACCTCATACGTGACGCCCGCGGCGATAGCCGTGCCCACTGCTGCAAACGTCAGCACGCCCGCCGCATAACTGGTCACCAGCCGCTCCTGTCCCGCGTTGGCCCCGCTCAGGAATCGCACATATGTGTTGTTCCACGCGTTGTTTGGCTGGATCAGCGTGTTGGCGTCGGTCAGCGTGGTCGTGCTGCCCGCCGTGGCCGTGCCTTTGGCGTAATAGCCGTACCGCCTCGCGATCCCGGCTGCCAGTCCATCCAGTGTCTGTTCTGCCACGTGGCCTCCCTGCTGTGAAAAAGGCGCGCTGGCCTGTGCCCTGGCGCGCCTCTCATCTACTCGTACGGGCACACCCGTGTGTGTGCCCTTTCTCTACTTGAACATCAGCCACATCGTTGGCGTGTAGGCACCAGTGCCGCTCGTGGTGTACTGCATGCGCGCGTAGGTGAACGTCGCGGCCGCCTGCGTCGGCACCACCGTCGTGCTGGTCGCGGCCACCGCGTTGTGTACCACCACGTAATCCAGCCAGGTCGTCCCGTCCGGACTGACCTGAATCTTCGCCGTCACGGTCTGTCCGCTGGCAAGCGATAGGCTTCCGCCGTAGTCCATCAGGCTGTACCCTGCAATGTAGCGGCTCTGGCTGGTGTAGGTGGTCGTGTAGCTGGTCGTCCCGGTGCCCACCGTCAGCAGCGCCGGCGTCGCATAGCTCTGGTTCACGTCAGCCCACGCCGTTCTCGAGTACACCCCGATGATGCCCAGCGTCAGCGCCGCGCTCAGCACCAGCGTCGCCATAATCACGAAATATCGGTTCAGTCGTTTCATCATGTCCATTTCTTTCCTCGGTTTCATGTGCAGGTGAAGCCAGGCGTGCGCGCCCGGCTTCAGTTACTTCTACAGCGGCACGCTCGTGTTGAACCCGCTGATCGAACCATGGCATACGGATTGCTCCATCTGCATGGTGTACGCGCCCGATTGTTGCCAACTGTCGTATGTGCCCAGTTTGCCCAGCATCTCGGTCTTGAATCCATAGCCATCCAGTGGTCCGACGCTGATATCGTCGACGCACAGGAAGTCGATACGCGCGCTCGGGTAGCGCACGTTGGCGATCACCTTCAGGTCGCCGAAGTCGGTCGTGATGTTGGTCACGGCCAGACCTGCGGTGCTGCCCTCTTCCGGCGTTGTTGGATAAACCGGGTTGCCGAATAGCTTGGTCAATATGCGCTTGCTGCGTCCATCGCACATTGCCACGCTCGGCATCTTCCCGCCGCCGCCCACCTTCCCGAAGATGGTTTCCATCAGGTCGTTCACGTCCTTCTGCTGCAGGCTCACCCCGGCCAAGGCCGTAATGTTCCCGCTGTCCATGAACTCCAGCACGCCGCCGAACCGCGCTGGCACGCCGCTCGCCGCTTCTACCTTCTTGCCATGGATCAGTTGCAGCTCGATGTCAATCAGGTTCTCGATCATAGCCTCGGCATCCAGCATCTTAATAACGTTGGTGATATCCTGTCGCCCGTCGCTCAACCGCTGGATATACTTGCCATAGCGCTGAATGTTCTGCTCAATGTAGCTCGCGCTGTACTGCCGCGTGAACTCCTGCACGTAGTTGTACGGCTGCGTCGGGCTGTTGTAGCTGTCCAGCGGCGCCGCCGTGCCTTCCTCGTGCGCGCGTCCGATCATCCTCACCACGCTCGCGTTGTTGTGCGCGGCTGCCGTGGTACCGCCCTGCCCGCGCGCTGCCACCACCACGCCGGCACTGGTGCCCTTGGTCGTCACCAGAAACTGCTCGTCGTCCACCTTGAACAGCGTGCCCAGCGTGAAGTGCAGCCCGTCTGCGGCCGTCACGTTCACCGTGGTAGAACTGTTGTCAAGAGCGCCGGTCAGCAGGCTCGTCGCTGGGCGCAATTTCTTCTCGCCCCACTCGTGCTTGCGCGCCGTCGCCGTGATCTTCGCCAGGTTCGGTTTGTCGTCGCTACCGCCGTTGACCAGCGCCAGCAGTGGCACGGTCGTCGGCGATATGTAGCTGATCAGGTCGCTTACATCGCGCACCTCGGTCAATGTTTCGTCGTAGGTATACTTTGGAAAACTCTTAGCCATTGCTCAACCTCTAGCCGGTCCGTCCGGCATTAGAGACTGATTCCTTCCCGTTCGGCTTGTGTCTGCAGTTGCACCACGGCCGCCAGGTTCCCGCTGCGCTTCAGCTTCTTCAGCCTGTCGCGGTAGTCCTGCGCCTTGCGCTCTTTCGCGTCCGCCGCGTTGCCCGTGCCCTGCGCGTCGCTCGTCTGCGTCACGCCGCTCTCGTTCAGCGCCTGCAGCGCCCCGCGCTTCTCGGCCCTGGCGATCTCGGCTCGCATCCGCTCGATCTCGCCCGCGTTGATCGCCGCGATTCCCTCGGCCAGGTTGGCCATGCGCTCTTCCCAGCTATCGCCGGTCAGGTAGGGCGTCAGCCGCTCGTCCATCGGCTCGATGCCCGCGCGTTGCAGCGCTGCCATCGCCTTCGCGCTTAACCGCTGCTGCTGTTCCGTCTGCGCCCGCTCGGCCTGGCGTTGGCGTTCCGCCTGCTCGAACTGCGTCTGATAGAACTTGGCCTTCTCCTCGGGATCCGCCCCGGCCAGTGCAGCTTCCTGCGCCCGCCGTGCCGATTGCGCCGCTTCGTCTCGCGCTTTCTGCGCGTCGCGTCGCGCCGTCTCTGCCTCAGCCTGCAGCCGCGCCCGTTCCCGGTCGCGTTCCGCTTGCCATTTTCGGAAGTCCTCAGTCTGCGTCTGTGCCCCGCCCTGCGGTGGGGTTGTATTCGTCGGCTGCGTTCCGGGCTGAGGCGCAGCGGCTGTCCCGTTTCCAGCATTGGCTGCTGGAGTCTGAACTCCGCCGGCGTTCACCTGTTCGTCTGCCATCTCGTCGTCTCTCCGTTGGTTTGCGCGCCGGCGGAGCTATAGGATCCCGCCCCGCCGGCACAATTCATTAAAAATGGTCTACTTGTTCGTCAGTTGCTGGATCGCTTTCGTCAGCATGTTCTTCGCCAGGTCATAGATGCCCGATGCGATCAGCCCCATGCCCAGCCCGTACACGATCACGCCGAACCACGCCCCGAACGGGTTGTCCGACGATAGCGCGCCCTGGCTGATCATGTAGCCGCTCCCAAACACCAGTCCGATGGCCATGCTGATACCGATCAGCGCCTTGCCAGTCGCCCCCAGCCGCTTCGTCAGTTCCACCAGCCCCAGTACGATCAGGACGATGGGCACTCCGTTGACGGCCGCCTGCCAGTACACTTTCGCGCTCTCTACGATGTCAATCATCAATCACCCCTCGCCGGGCAAACCGGCGTGAATCTGCGGTTCGTAAAGGTTCACTATAAAGTATAGTCCAACTATAAAACCTGTCAACTGGCTTCCGCGATCTCGCGCTTCAGCGCCCGAACGTAGTGAGGGTGTTTTCTGCATAACTGAAAAAGAATCCCGCCATGATCGGACATATATGTCGTATCACGTGTCCGATGTGGTGTCTGATCACCGCTCGGGATTCTTCAGTTATGCATTCGGGATGTACTCATCCCAGCCCACCAGTGGCGTCCACTGGACCGTCACATTCACGCGCGTCGATGTGACAGATGTGCCACACCGCGCGTGTGCTACTGGCTTAAAAACTGGCTGCGTTCTGGCAGTATCCGCGCCAGCACGCTATAGCGCTTGCGCACCGCCGCCTTCGCGTCGGCGCCTGCTGCGTTATCGTACGCGGTCACGGCGTCCACGCCGCGCGCGCCGTACTTTTGCTTCACCGTATCCATGAATGCCTGCTGCCGCTGCGCCGTCTGGCGCGCCGCCGGCGTCATTTGCTCCATTGCAACTTCGCGCAACGGCGGCATGCTCATGCCCTTCAATTGTTGCGCCAGTTCCGCCGCGTTCCATCGTCCAGGGTAGTCCTGCTGCACCAGTTTGATCAGTCCGGCCGTATCCATCGCCCCCACGTCCGGCAACCGCGTGATAACTACCTTGCTTCCACTCTTGGCCTTCTGCATCGCCGGATCGTACACTTCAGAGAAGTAGCTGCGCTGCGCCGCCTCCAGCGGTGTGTCGTTGCGCTGCCAGTACGACTGAATATCCTGCATGCTGATGCCTGTCAATAACTGCCGAACTTGCGCGCCGTATCCGTCCGCCTCAGCCTGCTGTGCCACCTGTTCCACCAGCGGATTGCTCGCCGCGATCTGTGGCAATTGCTTCTCCCACTCCGCCGTCGCCGCCTGGTAGGCTGCGTAGTCCGGTATCGTGCCATTAGTGGTAAAGTCGGCCAGCTTCGGTCGTGTGGCGCTGATAAACTTCAGCGCCTCATCCTTGCGCACCTGCGCCGCCTCGCTCGGGTTCGTTCCGTACAGGCTGCGCGGCTTGTAGGTCGTCGGCGTCGTGCTGGCCTGCCCGTTCAGCGCGTTGATCGCCTTCTGGTATTCCGCCTGCCACCCGCCGCCCTGCGCCGTGCCACTAGTGGCAAGTGTATCCAGCGCCGCTTTCCGCGCGTCTTCCACGGCAAACCCGGCGTCGCGGTTCCACGGTTGCGTCTGGATCACCGCGTCTTTCAGCCCATCGAATGCCTGATTTACCACATCTCGTTGTGCGGATTGATAGATTGCCGTTGGGTTGGTCGTTTCGCCCGGGATCGTGCCGTATTGTGCCCGCCCCACGGCCAGCGCCGGGTTAGCCTGTCGCACTGCCTGAAGGTCCGCCGCGCTCCCCGTGCCAGTCGCCGGATTATACGCGCCGGCGCGCTCTGCCTGCTGCAATTGCACATATTGCTGCTCGCCTTGTGGCAACATTGCCACACGCTGCCCCAGCATGCCGCTGGCCAGCGCACTCACGCCCTTCTGCTTCCCGGCCCGGTCGGCTGCATCCCGCACGATCTGCAGTGCCGCTTGCGCGTCGTTGCCACTAGTGGCAAACTGCTGTGCCACCATTTGCGGCGTCACCTGGCCGCCCAGCAGTTGGCTCCAGCCGTACCCGCTGGTCGGATCGCTCGCGTTGGTGATCAGCGCTTGCGCCAGCAGGTAAGGCAACTGCTGCCCCTGGCCGATCTGCCGTTCTGTGGCAATGTCGCGCACTGCCCGCGCCACGATGTACGGCTCGAACGGCTGGCTCTCCGGCAATCCCAGCGCGCGCCGCACCGGTTGCTCGATGTCGATCCCGCCCGGCGTTCCTACGCCAGCCAGCGCCGTTGCCCCCTTGATCAGCCCGGTCTGGGGGATAAACGAACCGATGCTCCCCTTGCCGAACGCCGCTTCCTCGCTGGCATAATCCGCCGTGCCCGGCGTGCCGCCCACCAGCAGGTTGCTCGCCCTCAGCGGAATGTCGATCCACGGCCCCGGCCTCAATCCGATCTGGCTCATCGCCTGGTAGATGTTCGCCATCGCGCTGCGGCTGTCGGTCGGTGAGCTCGTATCGGTCTGGATCATGTTGGCGAACGGGAATAGCAACGCGGTCGGGTCCACGTACATCCCATCGATGCCCGGCACCTGCCACATCCCCTCGAACCGCGCCCGCAATCCCTGCTGTTGCGCCTGTTTCTTCATCGCCGTCTGGTAACGGTTCAGTGCCACGATATTCTGCGGTCGTGCCATCAATCGTATGGCAAAATTGCGCGCCTGGCGGCTGCCCCAGTAGTAATACGGTGCCACGGCTGCCGCATACACGTCGCCGCCGCGCTTCAGGCTGTAGTCCAGCATGCTGAAGTCGGCCCGCGCCTTCGCCGCGTACGTCGCCGCGTTCCTGAACTCATACCACTGTGGCATAACCTTCCGCAGGTCTGCCTCCACGTTCTTCCAGGCTTCCTTCGGCAACCCGGCCGGATCCGCCAGCCTGCCCCAGTCCGCCGTCATCCCGTCACGCGCCTTCTGCAGCGCCGCGATCTGCTTCTTCTCCGCCGCTGCCAGCATGTCCTCCATCCCCAGCGGCTCGGCGCTCCCGCCCGCCTGCTCCACTGCCGCGTCCACCGCGCTCAATTGCTCGCTCGTCGGCGCTCCAATACCCTCGCCCGGCACCCCCTGGTGTCCGGGAGAGGGCTGAGGAGAGGGCTTGATTCCCAGCTTCGCCTTCGCATCCGCCACCGCCTCGCTCACCGTGCTCCCGCGCCCCTCGACGTTGATCCCCGCCTTCCGGTTCGACACGCCCACGTACACCCCGGTCGGATCGCCCCACTTCATCACATTGGCGTCGCTGCCCAGCGCCGCCTTCAGCTCGTCGAACGACTTGGCTCCCTGCGCCTTCTGTGCCAGGCTCTCCGCCGTAATCGCCGCAACTCCCTCTCCTGCCTTAGCGGGAGAGGGTTGGGTGGGTGCCAGTGCCTTCAGCACATCCCCCGGCTTCCGCCGTTCACCTTCCAGCCCCAAATCCGCCCACGCCTTCGCCTCGATCCGCCCATCCGCAATTGTCGGCGCGCTCAGCACCTTGCCCGCCAGTTCCGGGTTCGCCTGCTGTGCCGCGTGCACTACGTCATTGATACTCCGCTCGCCCTTCACAAAGTCGTCCGGGTTCAGCCCCAGCTCGCCGGCCAGCGCCCGGATTGTCGCCACGCTGCGCTCGGTTTCCAGCCCAGGCACGTTCGGTATCCCCTTGCTCTGCCTGAACTGTTCCAGCGCCCGCGCCGTCCCGGCCGTATCGGCCATGTGCGCCGTCACGCCGCCCAGTTCCGTCTCGTTGCGCGTCCCGAATAACGCATCGGCCAGCACCTGCTCCGCCCCGCGCATACCCTGCTCGACGCTATCGCTGCCCTCCAGGATGTTCTGCGCCTGCTCCTTGGCCACCTGCGCCAGCTCGTCCATCATCGGCTTGCCTTCCGGGCTGTCGCCGAACAATTGCCGCACGGTATCCGCGCCTTGCGCCAGTCCCTGCTCGTCGATCGTGTTGCGCACGAACTCCCGCTGCGCCGTTTCTGCCGCGCTCAGTCCCGCCGCGTGTTGCGCCCGCCCCTCCAGTTCCTGCACGATCTCGCCCCACTTGGCATACGCGTCTTCCGCCGCGTTCGCCGCGGCCTTGCCCGGTTGCGCCCGCGCGCCCTGCCGCACGCCGCGCGCCTGCTCCAGCCACTGCCGTATACTCTCATATTCGCCGCCCGGTATCTGATCGTTCGGCACAAAGTTGAACCGGTCGGCCAGCTCCGTCAGGTTGCTCTCATTGATTCCTTCCTTCAGGCTGCCGTCCGGCTTCAGGTATTTCTGTACCTCGCCCAGCGTCGGGATTTGCCCCATCGCTTCGCCTCGCGCGTCGCGCATCCCAAAGTCCACCAGCCCGCCGGCCTGCTCCTGCATCCGCCTGGCCTGTTCCAGCGCCGCCTGCGCGTCGCCGCCGTTCGCCGCCAGGTATTCGTCCGCGCTCGCCGGTGGCTTCAGCGCCTGATCCAGCGCGGTTTTGCCACGGTCAACGCCGCCCACCGCTTCCGGCGCCACACGTTTGGCCGCGTACACGTTGTTCTGAATGATGTTGGCCGTCTCGTCCCGCGTGCTGCCGTCCGTAAACCCGCTCACCAGCCGCTTCAGCTCGTCACCCTGGTAGCCCAACTGCTGCAGCTTCTGCGCCACGATCCCGCGCCTCAGCTCCAGGCTCTTGATTCGCGCCACCGTCTGCTCGCCGTTGTGGCTGATCGCAAAGTCGAACGCGCTGCCCCATTCCTTGCTGCTCAGCGCCCGGTATTCCTCATAACTGATGTCCCCGCCCAGCATCTGCTGTATCCAGGCTTCCTGCCTTCCGGCTGCTTGGGTAAACCGCACGTCCACCGCCCGCTGGCTGGCGATCCACACGTCCATCCCGTCCTGCGCCATGCCCGGGTTCGCCCGCACCATCTGCACCAGATACCGCCGCGCCTCATTGCGCGCCTCGTCCCACTGCACACGCTGCGGCTTCAGTTGCTGATCCCAGAACTGCTGTATGCCCTGCTCTGCCCCCGCCCGCTCTGCCACTGGCACGTTGCGATATTCCGGCGCCATCAAATCCACCTGAAACATCCGCTCCCTCGTCTTGGCCAGCAGTTGGTCCGCCTTGTCCGTCAGCCCAGTGATACCATATTTCCTCAGTATCTCCTCCGCTGCTCCGGCTCCCTCTCCTGTCGCCCCTGGCGTAACGGGAGAGGGCGGGGTGAGGGTTCTCAGCTCCTGCACCGCTTGCGTCGCCTGCTTATACCCATCCACCGTCTTGCTGCCCGCCTCGCCCCAGATGCGCCGCCGCGCGTCGAAATACGTCGCCCAGTCGCGCTCATTCGTCGGTTTGCGCTTCTCCGCCACCCACAACTTGTCCACCTGCTGCCGCGCCGTGTCCCTCAGCTCGTGCTCCAGGTCAACCGGGTGCAGCGCCGCGCTCAGCACGTGCTCCGCCGAATCCGGCGACACATTCCCCAGCGCGTCGTGCAGCGCCTGCACTGCCGTCTGGCGTTCCTGCGCCTGTTGCAGCAGCCCCGCCTTATGGTCTGCCAGCAGTTTCGCCGCCTCGCCCTGCGTGATCTCGCCGTGATTCACCGCCCGCGCCAGGCTGGCCTCAGCCTGCCGCACCTCGTCCGCGATATCCTGCAGCGCGTCGGCCTGTGTCGTCGCCCTCGGTTTGGTAATCACGCCCAGGTCGGTCAATCCGCTGGCCGCCTTCTGCCGGGCCTGCTCGATCAGCGCGTCCACCGCCTGCCCGAACTCCTCCGCCGTCCCGCCCCGCTTGGCGATGTCGCGCGCCGTCCGTTCCAGCGTCGTCGCCATTTCCGGCGAGATATCCAGCGGGTCGATGCCGTACTTCGTCACAAAGAATTGCTCGGCCGGGTGCGCCGCGTTTAGCACCTCGCCAGTCACCTTGCGTAGGTCCTTCGCGCTCATGCTCTGCCGCCAGCCCGCCTCGATCGCGTCGGCGATATGTCCCATCCCGGCGTTCTCAAACAGTTGGCGCGTCGCGTCGCTCAGCTTTGGCGCCCAGTTGGTTGCCCGGAACTGCTGCAGCGCGCTGTCGTACGCCCGGATATAGCGCGCCTCTTCAGCCTTGCTGGCGATCTGCCCGATCTTCGTCTGGTAGGCCACCAGCGGCTTGATCTCCTTCACGATCGGGATCTGCGCCAGTTTGCTCTCCCGCCCCAGCACGTCGCTGGCTGCGTTCACCACGTCGCCCGCGTTCTGCACCCGCGCCGTCGTCGCCCCGAACTTATCCAGCCGGTTGCGCACGGTCTTCATGTCGTCGAACATGTTCAGCCCGTCCATCGTTGCGATCGCGTTGTCGCTCAGATAGTTGCGTATGATGTATCCCGGCGTCTTCAGGTAGAACTCGCTCATCCACTGCTTCGCCGTGTTCAGCGTCGCCAGCAGCCCTGTTTCTTTGATTCCCTTCGCCGGCGCGCCCACCAGTTTCCGCGCCGCGTCCTCGAACGCTGGCATGGCCTCGGCCAGAAACTGCACCGGGTTGAACTCCGCCGCGGTCACGCTGGGCAGTTTCTTCACCTGCTCCAGCGCGTCCGCCACCACCGGCCGCGCCGCTTCGCTGTACAGGTTCTTCGGCGTCGCCCCGAACATGGCCATCAGGCTGTCCGGGTCCTTGGCAAACCGCTCCACCACCTGCAGCGCGTCCGCCCCGGTCGGCGCGTCATTGATCATCGCGCCTAGTTGGGTGAACGCCGTCCCGGCCAGTTGTTTCGCCTGCGTCACCGGCGTATACGCTCTCAATTTCTCCCAGTATTTCGCCAGTTGCTGCCCCAGGTCGCCCATCCCCGCTACTTTCCCGATCAGCTTCTGATCGGTCGGCCCAATCCCTGTCTGGTATGCCTTCAGCTCCGCCCCCATCGCGTCAGTCCACACCGTGCGCGCCGTCTGCGCCGCCTTCTCCACGCCCAGCGCCTTCGTCACCACGGGCTTGGTCAGCGCCTCGATCGCCTGGTTCGCCCCTGGCAAGTTCAGCGGGTCCAGCAAACTTTGCCCGATTAGCTCTGCTATCGGTACCTCTTCGCCGGGTATGCGTCCCGTTCCGGCCACCCATCGTCCCGCTTCCTGCGCCGCCTCCTGCCCGATCTGCGCCGCCTTCGCCGGATCCGCGCCCTGCTTCAGCGCCGCCATCTGTGCAATCCGCCCCTGCCCCGCCATGTACTCCTGCGCTTTCTCGTTGTACTGCGCCACTTCGTCGCCGTACGCGTTAATGCCCGGCTTCGCCATCCCGCGCATCACCACGGTCGGGTCCTCGCCGCTCAGTATGCGCTGTTGCGCCCGCTGCCGCGCGTCGTTCGTCGCCGCGCCAGAATAAGCGATATTGCTGGCCTGCCCGTAGGCGAACTCCACCGGGCTGTTCGGGTCAGTCAGTGACTTCATCAGCGCCGGCGTCTGCTCGCGGTACTTCTGCGTGAAGTCCTGCCCCGGGAAATACTGCTGCCACTCTTGTCCCTGTTGTTGCGCTGCCGCCGCCGCACTCGGTCGCAGGCTGAGCACCCCTTCCTGCTGTTGCGCCTGTTTTACCTGCGCCATGATGTCCGGGTTATCCAGCACGCGTTGCACCACGTTCGCCGCGCCTGTCGATCCCATCAGTAAATCGCCCAGGTTGGCGTTGCGGAATCCCTCGCTGATCATCTTTCCCGCGCTGCCGCCCAGCGCCGGCAATTGCCCCGTCCCCAGCCCTACCGTGCTTTCCGCGCCTTGCACCAGGCTGCCCAGTACTTGCGCCGCGCCACCCAGTAATGACCCGCCGCGCTCAAACAGGCTCTTGCCCGGTCGGATCAGCTCTCTCAGCCAGGTGCCCGGCCCCGCTGCGCCCGTCAGCCAGCTCGGCGCCGGCTCCGGTGGCGTCAAACTCGGCGCTGTTGGGTTGATCCCCACCGCCGCCCCCTGCCCTGCATTCCCTATATTGCTCTGCAGACTTTGCGCAGCGCTGTACCCAGCGCCGCTTTGCGCACTTTGCGGCTGATTCTGCCCCTGTTGCAGCGCCGCCAGCGCCTGATCTCTCAATAGCCTCTGCTGCGCCTGGTTCTGCAGCCGGTAGCTGCCCAGCCGCTGCCCGTACGCCTGCGGTGTCGCTGCGCCCACTGCCGGCACCGTCCACCACGGGATCACGCTGTCACTCGGGTTCACACCCCCGCCCGGCTGATTCCACAAATCTGCCGCGCCTGCGTCCTGCAGCCAGTTAGTCGCCATTACTTCCCTCGCGTCTGTGCTTCATCGTGCGGATAATCCGCCGCTGAGTGTTCTCCACCCGCTCCACCCGGCTCGATAGCGCCTGAATCATCTGCATCGTCTCGCTCAGCACCTTCGTGTTTTGCTCGAACGCGCCGATCAGCCGCTCGTTGTTCTTCGTCTCGCGCTCGTTGCGCGCCTTCTCGAATGCCTGGTATTCGCGTACCGCGTCGGTTATGACCGGCCATGCCTTCGTGTTCACAAACCACACCATCATTACAACCAATGCGATAGGGAATCCGACTGTGCCGATGGCTGCTACTAGATCCTGCATACCGTTGCTCAATGGTGTTCCTTTCTTCTAATCTCTGACCTCTGACCTCTGGCCTCTGGCTTCTTGCCTCTTGCTTCCAGCCTCTCGTTTCTACATCGCCCCGATGTTCGGCCCGAACCGCCGGTTAAAGGCGCTCAGGTTCCCCAGTTGTAGTTGCGCCTCGCGGTTGGCTGCCGCGTTCTGCTTATTCCACTCGTCCATCTGCTTCTGCCAGTCGAACTGCCCCTGGTTGAACTGTTGGCTCCAGTCCTGCGCCGCCTTCTGCAGCCCGAAGTTCTGCAGCCAGTTCCCCTGCCCGGTGTCGAACTGCCGCTTTTGCTCGCCGAAGTTCTGCAGCCAGTTCCCCTGCCCCACGTCGAACTGCCGCTGCCCCTCGCCCAGTTGCTGCGTCTGGTACTGCTGCTGCCAGTTCTGCGCCTGCTTCGCCAGGTCCATCTGCTGCTGCTTCAGCCAGTGGTCCGCCGCCACCTGCCCGTACTGCTGCGCCATCTGGTCGCGTTGCGCCTGCAGTTGCGCGTTGAACTGCCGCACCCCCTCACCGAACTGCTGTTGCCACTGGTCGTTCGACACGCCCTGCTGCTTCTGCCCCGCGTCGAACTGGTACTGCTTCATCAGGTTGTCATACGCCGCCTGCTGCTGCGCGTTCCACATCTGTTGCTGGTTCAGCGCGTTATTCTGCTGGTACTGCTGGGCCTGCTGCGCCAGTTGCTGATATGGCAACTGCGCCCCCATCTGCGCCAGGTAATCTTGCCAGTATTGCTCAGGCACGTTCTGATACGGCGTCCCCTGCGTCCAGTCCGGTTTTGGCGGCGAATACGAGGGCCAGTTCTGAAAACTCAGCGGCCCCTGGTCGGGCTGCCAGCTCGATGGCATGCCAGTCATCGCGCTCCAAAGCGCCGGCGATTGTACCCGCTGGATCGGCGTCTGCGTCCGTTGCGGCCCGTACTGCGGTATCCCGCCCTGCACGCCGCCCAACAATATCGCGATCAACTGTTCTGGTGTCAGTGCCATGCTGTCCTCCAATCTCCAATCTCTAATCTCTTTCCCTTCTTTTCTTTGCGCTCTTTGCGCTCTCCGCGGTAGATTCCTATCTCCTCTGCGCGATCTTCCGCTCCATCGCCTGCTCGTACTGCCGCGCCGCCGTCAACGGGTCGATCCCCAGCGGCTTCCCGGTCATCTCCTGGTAGCGTTTCATCTTCGCCAGCACCAGATTCGCCATCGCCGCTGCGTTCCCGCGCGCCTTCATGTACTCATCCAGTTGCTCTTCGTCGGTCGGCGTATTCCCCGCCCGCATCGCTTGCACAGTCGGCTCGATCACATCCCGCATGTGGCTTGCTGCATTTTGCATAATCATTCGTATGCCTTGATCTGCCATATCTTGTCCTTATAAAGTTATTGGAAATTCAAAAACGCGAATTCGCCATGATATTGTTTAGCAGCTTCATCTCGACATCGCGCGGCTTCTACTTCATCATTAAAATATCCAAGATGTTTTTTAACTTGTTGAATAGTAATCTCCGCGTGCCATTTCTGGTGTGATACCGACCAACAGACACCTTTGTACTTACTGGTGTGTTTATTAGGCGCAAGATTCATGCTGTTTTGGCTTCTGGTACATATTCGCAAATTACTTTTCCGACAATCTAAAGTATTTTGATTTCGATGGTCGACTTCTGTTCCTTTCTGAGCGTGCATAATGTACCTATGAAGGTAGATATGGCGATTTTTTAGTGAGGTCTGAACGTATCCTCGGACAACACACCAGCTATGTTGTATTACTCGCTCATAATCTTCATCGTCCACCAGTGCCACTCGCCCTTGCGTTAATGGTATTTCCCTCATTGCATCTGCCCCGGCATTCCCGGGCCGCCCGGCATATTCATCGCGCCCTGCATATTCCCCATCGCCGCCACAGTCTGCGGGTTCACCGGAATGCCTGCCATCCTCGGCCCTCCTGCCCCGCCTCCTGCCCCCTCTCCCGGTAATCCGGGAGAGGGTTGGGGAGAGGGCGCTGCCGGCGGTATCGGCACATTCAGCAACGGCGCGTACTCCTTCCCCAGGCTCTCCGCCAGCATCTGCGCCAGCGGCCCCTGGAACAACCCCATCTCGCCCAGAATCTTGCTCATCTCTTCCAGCGGTGTGTCCGCGCCTGCGTCCGTCAATTTCTGAAATAGATCCAGGAATGTATCGTGGCTGATCAGCGGCGGCTTCCCGCCCGCCAGTCGCGCGTACAGGCTCAACATCGCCACGATATCGCGCGGCAGGTTCGCGCTCAGTTTCACGCGCACCCGGTAATCCCCGTTGATATCCTCCGGCTTGATCCAGTCCTCAAAGTCCTTGCGCTGCCATGCACCCCACACCTTCCAGCCATAGTCCGGATCCGCGTAATACTCGGTCAGTTCCAGCGCCTGGCTGTACATCGCGCCCAGCGCCTGCTCCGCGTCGGCTTGTGCAAACCCCAGCGTCTGCTCGAACACGCTGCTCATGATTCCCAGCGCCTGGCCGCTCGCGCTCACGTATTGCCCGCTCAGCACTTCCGGTATGCTTACCCGGCTGGCCTCGTCGCGCATCTGCTGTGTCAGCCGCGCCACGTCCGGTATGCTGCCCGGATTCTCCACGTACCACAACCCCTTCCGGTTCGGTTTGGTCTGGTTCACCGCACCCGGGTTCAGGTCTGGGTTCAGCTCGTCGTCGTCGGTCATGGCCACCGGATTGGCGAACTTCGTGGCGATCGTCACATCCAGGCTCAGCAGCTCGTTGATCGTCTGCAGCACTCCCAGTCCGCCCTTGCCCGGCTCGGCGTCCCCGTTCGTCAGCGCATACAGCACGCTCAGGCTGCCCAGATTGTTATTCCGTGGCGTCCGCACCGCGCTCCAGAAAAAGAACGGTATCCGCGTATAGCCTGGCAGTACCACAGCCTTCTTCACCACTTGCGCCTCGCCTGCGCTGCCGTCTTCCACGATTACCGTGTGCACCACCTTGCGCACCAGCACGATCTCGCTCTTGGCCGTCTTCGGCGGTGCCTTCGTCTCGCTCTCCGCTCCGCTCCCAGCGCCCCCTTCCGCCTGCGCTTCCCTTCCGTTCTCTCCCTCAGCACCGCTTCCCATCATCCCCGGCACTCCCATCCCTTCGCCCGCGTTAGCGGGAGAGGATAGTGTGAGGGCCATCGGCGGCTTCACCAGCTCCATCACGCCCTTCATCCGCCCGGCGTCCTGGCTCTCCGGCGTTTCCTTCTCGCGCTTCTCCTCGGCCGCTTCCTCCGCCCAGTACTCCGTATAGTCGCA
>JAEHJW020009872.1_pt1 | contig 37384 bp, 42 predicted proteins | sample 9271431 | NCBI WGS metagenome assembly JAEHJW02 | reverse complement strand
ATGCAGATGATCATTGAAGCGGCAAGAAGTATTGGCGCCAGAATCAAGCGCGAATTCTGGCGCGATCCGAACAGCCTCCCAAGCGCATCGTGTGCGGCCGCGTTCGCCGAGGGTGAATGGGCATGGAAGTTTGGAAGCTTGGCGGACAACCGCTATGCAAAGCGGACCCCAGAATACCGCGCGTTCAAGGACGGTTATGATCGGGCCGCCCGCGAAGAAATGATGGTCTGGTAGGTTACGGGCGAGCGCCGCGCACGCCCCTGATATATCCCTGCAAGCCGTTTACCTGGTCGGCCCATCCTGCGGCGTCGGCAGCCAGGTCTCCATATTCCGCGTAGCACGCTGCAAAACCTCCGATCCAGTCGGGACCGGCTTCATCAGGTCGGCGGCCGGCTCGGGGATTCGCGGGATCACGGCCCGCGGCGCGGAGCACGCGGTCAAGCTCAGCGCGGGCAGCAGCCAAGCCAGCTTTCGCAGCCTCGCGCGCCAGCACGGCACCACGGTATTGGGCATCAGCACGATCTTTCTCCACTTGGTAGGCTTCGGTGATGGCGCGCTGCGCGGCCTCGGCGCGGGTGCGTTCCTTGGCGACGCCGGCGGCCTCCCGGTGCGCGCCGTACAGCGCCACGCCCGCGCCCAACACCAGCGCAGCCCCGGCGCCGATGGAAACCGCAATCACTGTATGCCGGAAAGGCATAGCACACGCTCTTCGAGACGCCGGCTGTACAGACCTCGGTAAAAGACACCGCCGGCATATGACCAGGCCGGCTTGCCGTCGGGCCCGTGCGCCAGCGCGTCGCAGCCCTCTGCGACCCGTCCGGCATTGATCAGCCCCACGGCCCGGCTGGCGCAGGTCGCAGGTACGCCGAAATTGTGGGCATGGCTGCTCAGGGCGTCGAATATGGGCTGCGTGATCGCAACCTGAATGCAGTCCGCCAGCCTGAGCTGCCCCTTGCTGATAACCAGCTGCTCGACTTCGGCACAACGCTCCGGAGACCAGTAATCACCGACGACAACGGGATAAGGACTGGTGTGCATCGTGATGCCCTTGCAGACCGTCGGCAGCCCTTTTGCAAGCTTGTCCGCATACACGACGTTCTGCCCTTCCCCTTCCCACTTTCCGAGGAATCGTTCCAATGCAGGAGAGACCAGCGCGAGCACACCGCTCGCGACGAGCGCGGCCGCTCCGCCGGCTATCTTCGTGCCGGGTTTCATGGCAGCAACCTTTCACGCAAGGCCCGCATGCGCGCTTCGCTCTCGACCTGCTCTCGATGATCACGTCGGCGCTGGTAGAAGAGATTCACGCCCACGCCCACCAGCGCGACAAATACGCCGGCCCAGCCGATCCAGTTGACTTGCATGGCCCAGCCAACCACGCCAGTCGCTGCGCCGGTTTCGGCTGTGCGATTTGCAATCATGATGGTCGCCGCTTCGTTTAGCCTCATCACAGCATCCTGAAAGTGGTGGTCGCGGTCGCAGATTGCAGGCATACGATTTGCGCAGTCGAGGTTCGGCCAGGGAACACCGCTCGCAGTTGTAGCGTTTCGCCCAAAGCCACTTTGAGTGACATTTCAAGCCGCACGGTGTAGTTCTGACTGGCCACAGGAAACCCGCCGGGCACCCTAACAGAATGGAAGGAAGTGCCCCCCTTGAACAGGTGTAGCTCGACAGGCAGATTGACCGCCTGCCCGCTGGGTTGCAAAACCACGTTCGCAGACACACTGAGCAAGCCATCGAACGGAGCCACGAACTGACTGTTCGCGTTGCTGAAGTTCTTTGTGTTGTAGTCCGCCGCCAACGGAATCAGCGTGGCAGTCGTCTGGATGTCGGTAAGGGTAGGATTCGATGCCAGGACGGTGACTGCTTTGTCGTACTGCAGCTTTCCGGAACCCGCGACCTGGATGCCGTACTCGGTCGCATAGTCGAAACCGCTTGCGCTGAAGCTGTACTTCGAAAAATCAAACGCGGGGATCTGACCGAAGATGTTGTCTATCATCGCGTTGTTCAAGCACAGCGCATCCCCTCGGGTCACGATGCCAACGAGGAACATTCCCGTCACGCCGTTGTCGGTGCGGAAGTAATTGTTGCGGACCACATTGTTCGACGTCCCGCTGTTCGCGCGGCCGTCGATATCGATATAGACAGGCGCCCGGAACGTATTCCCACCGGTCCCGAGCAAGCTGGTCTGGACAAAGCGGTTACGCGCCACGAGATTGTTGTGGCCTTCGATCTTGACGTTCACGCCCCAGTTGTTATCAAACTCGTTGCCGGAAATTTCAACCGTGTGGGGAGTCTGCGAGTTCGCGTAGCAGATATATATGCCAGCGTCGGAATTCGTGTCGACACCGTTCCCGAAAACGGTGTTCTCCGAGATCACATGCAACGCCCCGCCGGTCTTGATGCCGCCAGACGTGTTGCCGCCGATTGCGCAGTTGTGAATACGCCACGTAATCGACCAGACATCGGACAAAATTCCATAGCCGGTACAGAACTCGAAGCGGACATTGTCGACATGGAGGTTGCCGCACGAGTATGAATCGCTGTTCGTGCCGCTGCCGACGGAAGCATATCGGTTTAGCCACAGGCCATGCCCCTTGACTCGATCGATCACCAAGTCATGCAGATAGCCCATCCAGTAAGATGCGAGCTTGATACCGCCCGACCCAGCTGGCGAACTTCCATCGGCAACGATAGAGAAATGGCACAGCTCGCCGCCGGTAAACCGCACGCCATTGGCTTCGCTGTATTGACCGGCAGTCGGCGTGTTCTTGATGGCATAGTCACCTGATCGATTCAGGATGACCGTAGCCAAGGCCCCGTCGCCGATCAGCCGTGATGCAGGTTGGTACTTCGGAGTAATGGCGGTGCTAGTGTTCAGCTCAATCGGCGCAGTGATGAGATAGCGGCCAGCCGGCAGGAACACGGTGCGGCCCTTCGCGTAATTGATGGCTGCTTGGATGGCTAGCGTGTCGTCTACCACGCCGTCGCCGACGGCGCCGAAATCTCGAACACTGATCGCCTCGCGCAACTTGTCTTGAGAGGTGCGAGCGACGGCGCCGACACCGCCTTGCGTAAAGCCGACCATAGAAGCGCCGGAGGGTCCTGCCAATTGGATGAGCACGTCTGCTGCGCTCCCTGATGTCGGAATGAGCACGGTTGGCCGGCCCGTGGAATCAAACCCAAGAAGTTTGTTTGCGCGCAAGTTGGGGGGAGGGAGTACCGCACCGGCGCCCGGATCGGACACCGAAAACTTCAGCGAGCGCCTCGACTCTTCTACTAGCTGTTGAATCTGGATCGTAGAACGATCAGACATATCCTCAACTACCTGGGGATAAAACCCCCCGGTGTTCTGGATATCGGTCGGCTGGTCGTAAGGCAAGCCCCCCGTAACCGATAGGCGAAATCCAGTCGGCATCGGGTTGCCGGTACGAGGGTATATGATCTGCCCCCCGGGGTTCGCATCCTGATCGGCGTTCAGACTGATCGAGTAGTCGGAATCGAGCATCAGCAGGGTGTCCGCGCCTGATGCATCCGTTAACGTCACGGCTACGTCCTGCTTCTTGAACACCTTGAACAGGAACGGGAACGCGGTGGTCGCGTCATTCCCCAGGAACGGGCCTGCCTTACGCGTCGTCGAAGAGATAGTCATCGGGGGTCCTTGCAGATTCCCCGATTCTCGAAGCCTCCGTGACAGGTATGCGCACCCGCCTATCGCCGCGGAGCTCCGAAAAGCAACGCTTCCGGCCCAACCTCTCCATTCATCCAGGCGTTGGCGCCGGCGACGAAATCGGAAATCAACTTACCGGGGAGCCCGAAAGCAAAGCTCGTCCCCATAATTACGTTTTTCGTGTCGACAATATCCCCCTCCCCGCCGGTGATGTCCGCCAGCGACGAGATGCCCTTCACCACACCTTCGCCCGCCGATTGCACCGGGCTGATCTTGTAGCCGTAGTTATACGTGTCCTTGTCGAAAACAGACCAGGTATAGGACGAGATATCACGCACGATCGGGAACATGCCGGCGCCGTACATAGCGAGAGCCCGCGCGTAGCGTTTGGCGAGCTTGTCCTCGTCTTCATCGTCGCCACCGTTGCCCATCATCATTTCGGTGAGAATCGCCGGCAGCACTGCGATCATCACGAACTGCACAGTGAATTTTGCGATGGCAAGGCCGGGGTTGCTGCTAGCCTCACGCTTGGCAACCGCACCGGCGCGCACCAACATCTGCAGCTGGCTGTTGAAGTAGCTGTAGAACATCGTGAAAAGGCGCTTGAGCTGACCATAGCCGCCGTGGCCGGACATGATCTTCGGCAGATCCACATCGCGCCCGCTGCCTTGAGTTTGGCGGACTATATGGTCAGCGTAGTCGGCCGCCTTGGCGTTGTCGTTCTCGAACTGCGCCATGCCGTCCTTGAACGCTGCATTCCACAGCGGCACAGACACGCCGCGGTCAACCAGTCCCATCAGCGCCAGCATCGTCGCCGTGTCCGGCAGCAGCCGGCCCTTGACCGTCAACTTGGCGGCCATATCGTTCAGGTCACGGTCGAAGTTCTGGTAGCGATGCCGCATGTATTCCGAGTGGTCCATTGCAAATCGATACCGCTCGGCCATCGCCGGGCTGTAGAAGCGAGCCATTTCCAAACCGATGCTGCCGGCGTTCACGCGTGTCAACGCCGGCACCAGGCCGACCACGTTTTGCAGCGCGGTTTTGACACCGGACATCAGCACGACGATGGTATTACGTCGCGCGCTAGCGAGGATCTTCTCGATAAAGCCGCTGGGGTTGCGCGGCGGTGCCGCGACCTCGCGCACACGGTTGACCAGCGCGCGGTAGGCCGGCACGCCAACCGACGACTTGATCGCGGTCTGGATGCCCTTGTCGTTCAGCAGCCGCATCGTGTCGGCCACCGCCTCGCGCAGCGCCAGGTCGTGCACCGTCTCGTTCACGGCTTCAACGAAGACCCCCAGGTCCAGGCGCGGGCGCATGACAACTCCGTCCTTGCGTTGCGTGCTGTTGCCCTGGTTGGTCTTGGCGGCCATGCCCATGCCGCCGCCGAGCAGCTCGCGCACGGCGGCGCCCTCATCGAACCGGTGCGCGCGCTCGTCCAGGTCCGTGTCGTATTTGAGACGGAAATACCCGCCGCGGGCTTCGCCGAACTTCGTGGAGAACGGTAGCGGCTCGACCTTGGGCGGTGCCTTGCCGCGCGTGCGCTTGTTCAGGGCCTCGAGTTCGGGCCACAGCTTGTTGTCGAACTGCTCCCAAATGGCGTTGGCCAGCTTCCAGTCGCGCTCGTCCAGCACGTCCAGCACACCCTGCATGCGGTTCTCGTTCCAGCCGTAGTTCTCGAGCCGCTTTCGACCGTCGGCGTTGCCGTAAAGCAACGCCGCCACCAGCGCGTTTTCTCGCGTGATACTGGTGCCGACGCTGGGCACCAGTACGCCCTTGCGGCCGTAATCACGGCGCTCTTTCAGGTTCCATTGCTTGAAGAGCGGTTTCAGGTCGCGGTAGACCTTCTCCATGCGCGTCGCCTTCCAGTTGGCGCGCGAACTCATACGACCGAACAGAGACTCGTGCACCTGGCCGAACTTGCCGCCCTCCAGGATATCGAGGATGGTCTCCGCGCTCAGGAACTCGCCAGCGAACCCGTCGCCCAGCTTCGAGACCGACTTGCGGATACTGGGGACGAATTCAGGTTCACGCGCCAGCGGGTCGCCGGCCTCATCGAACGCCTTCGGATTGAACTCACGCAGCCGGGCGAGGATCGCCGAACGTTCCTCATCGAACGACATGTCACGCAGCGCCGTGTACATCTTCTGCTCGCGCCGCGCGAGGTTCGCCAGCTGGCGCACACTATCCACCAGGCCCCGGAACTCTTCGACGGACATATCCTTGTAATGGCGGCGGAAGCCCTCGTCTAGAATGTAGGCCGGCAGATCCGGCGTGACGGCGTCCAAGCGTTCCGACTCGCTGGCGATGAACTCGGCCAGGCTCTGGGTCTTCGCGGCGTCAATCTGCCGCAGCGAAATGCTGGTGCGCAGGTCGAACCGCGCCAGCAGCGCGTTCAACTGGACCAGGGATTCGCCGCGCATGCCCGACTGCGATGTCGACCCAGACAGTCGCTTCATGTAGTTGAGATCCTTTTCGATCTCGGCTTGGGCGGCTTGGGCGGCGCGCGCTGCATAGTTGTTCACCAACTGGCGCTTTTTCTCGACGGCCGCGCCCTGCAAATCGTTCTTGCGCAGGGCCGCTTCGGCGGCGCGTGCCGCGCGTGCCTCGGCCACGACCCACTGGCTGGGTCGAACGTCACGGATGCGCAGGCGCGCAATCGTGGCCTCGGCGAACTGGCGCGCGGCGCGGGTCAGCACCTGGCGCTGCCCGAGCGCTCGCTGCAGGGCGTTGACCTCGGTGGCGATGAACCGGCCGCGCGCCTCATTGTGGACCGCCTCGTCGGCGGCGCGCGCGATGCTCTGCGGGTCGGTCAGATCGCCGTAGCGCTCTAGCATGCGCTGGTCCGTCAGCGCCTCGATCTTGACGCGCGGATCCTCCGCCGCCTGCACCGCGCGCACCAGACTGTCCCCCGACGCGAAGCCGAAGCGATCGGCCACGATATCGGGGTTCAGCCCGTCTTCGGCCAGCATGCCGTACTTGCCATACCCCAGCTTGGACCAATCCAGCATGGCGTAGCGGTCGCCCTCGCCGCCGTACATGTCCTCCAGCGCACTGATCTGCAGCTTGGTCGGCCCCTCCGCCGGCTCGCCCGTGACGGGGTCGATGCCGCGCTTCATGAATGTCTTGGCCTGGTTGACAGGCTCGGCCATCACCTCGGCTTCGACTTCCTTGCGCACCGTCTTGCGCCGGTCGGCGGCCTCGCGCTGCATCTGGGCAATCACGCGGCTGCGCGCGCCCGACAGCCATTTCATGTCACGAATGCTGCGGGCCTCCAACTGCTGGACGGCGTCCTGGGTCGCTTCCAGCCCCAGGGCTTGGTATTGCGCCCACTCTTCCGGAGTCATGCCGGCTTGCTCGGCCGACGTGAAGGCCGGCTTGTAATCAAGCATGGTCTCCGTTTCGCGGATCTGCTCGGTGGATGCCAGCATGCGGTCGAACACGCCGCGCACTTCGTCGGACAGTTCCACGTTCAGCGCCGACAGCGAACGGTAAACCGCCACCATCCAGGCGCGGAACCGCTGGAACAGTCCCTGCAGCTCAGGGGTTGGCGCCTTGCCTTCAAAGAGGTAAGCCTCGAAGCCGCGCGCCAACTGCTCATGGTGCGGACGCTTGCCTTCCAGGTCGAGGGCATCCCAGGCGGCCAGGTCCTGCACGCCGAACCAATCCAGGAGCTTTTGCACGTCATCGCGCACCGCGGCCGGCGCGGCCGGCTGGCGGGCGATATCAGTCAGGACTTCCAGATAGAAGTGGCCAGACTCATGCAGGAAAGTCGACAGGTCCGCGTTCTGCAGCAGGGAGATCGTGCGCGTGTCGATGTTGTACGCGCCGCGCGCCGACTGCTCGCCCTGGTTGAGTTCGTTCGCCCCTGGCTCTATACTGGATTCCGGAGACGGAGTTTGCGCGTCGGATTCATAATCCGAAAGTGTGCGGAGCGCGTCCCCCTTAAGCCCGGCTTGCCGGGCTTTCGTCTTTTCTGCTCCACCGTTCAGTGCGGAGTCCAGCACGGTGCGCACGTCCGTGCCCGCCGGGTACTTCCACAGCGTTACTCCACGCATATCGTTGCGCTTGCGACTAACGTCCTCGATATAGACCAGCACGCCATCGTCCAGCGCCTTCGCGTACGCGACACGTTGGGCCCCCTGGTCGGTTCGCAAACTCGTGCGAATGTCGTCGTAAGCTGTCACAACGTCGGGGATGCGCGCTACGTCCTCGGCTGTTACCGCTTGCTGGCCCCTGTGGCGTTCGGTTTCTCCGTCCCCGTGCTTGCCTTTGATGTGGTTGATCGCTGATCGATCCACGGAATGTGAATAGCCCGCCAGCGTCGGCGCGTCCTGCGCCAGCTTACCCGCGAGATCTGTCCAGAATACTGCCCGCGAATCGTCGCTCCCGTCCCACAGCGCAGCCGCATCCGCCCCTGCCGTAGAGTGCTTCCAACCTACAGGCGGCTGCGTTGCCAGCGCCTGATCCAGCTGTCCGAAGCCTTCGGCCCGGATCTGGACCGGGTAACGTTGGTACATCTCCTGCGGCGTGACGCCCAGGCGGGCGGCCTGCACGGCGTAAAAATTGGACATCATGCCGGCGTAGGCGCGGTTCACATCCGGCGTGAAGCGGGCGGCCTGTTCCAGCTGTGTCATCAGCTCGGCCTCAACCAGGTCGCGGGATTCCTTGAACGGCGCGTCCGTCTCGCGCTCGGCCATGACCTTTTCGACCTCGGCGCGCAGCTGCTCGCTTCGGTTCTGCATAAAGTCCTGCGCCTCGGCCTGGGTCATCCCGGCCGGGTCCGTCTTCAAGAACGGCAGTATAGATTGCGACAGGTCAGTGCCAGCCACGCGCGTCGCGTACTCGTCGACGGGAATGCGCACGTCGCCGCCCGTGGCCAGCGCCTGCTCATATTGCGCGGCCACGGCCGGGGACACCTGCGCCAGCTGCCCCACATCGACGCCCGACTGCGCCAGGTCCTCGGCCCGAATGTAGACGTCCTGCACCGGCCCATCCCCCATGGCTTCCTTTATGAAAGCCTGGAAGTCATCGGGCGAGCGCGCCCGCAACTTGGACGCCGCCGCCGTTGCATCGAGCTCAGCCAGGACCTGACCGTCCAGCTGCGCGCGCTCGGCCTGCACGGTTCGGCCGGCCAGCCGATCAGCCGCCGTGCTGGCCAACTGCGCAGTTCCCACGGCGCCGCCCGACGCCACGATGGTGGCCACCAGGGTCTGCGCCGCGGCATCTGGACGCGCCGCCAGGTACTCAGAGAACGGCTTTTCCGGGTTGAGAATGGCCCACTCATTCAGGTCTTGCAGCGCCGTCGCCACCTGCTCGCCCGGAATCTCGGCTGCCACCTGGCGCATCAGCATGTTCCACAGCGGCGTCCCGGCCTTCATGTCGTGCAGAAACCGCCCGACCGGGATGCGCTCGGTGGCGTACTCGATGGCAGCCTGCGACGTGCCGAACATCAGGGCCCGGTATGGGTCCAGCCCCGACTCACGGGCCTGACCGTAGGCCTGACCGCCCGTGATCCCCGCCATGCCGTAGAGCGTGGGCGCCGGGTTGCCGGTCACGATGCTGGCCGGCAGGGTCAGCCCCATCGTCACGAGCGACTGAACGCCCGAGTAGACACCCGCCTCGATGTTACCGGTCGCCTGCGGCATCAAGTCTTTTGCGGACGCTTCGCCCGCCCGCCCCAAGCCGGCCATGCCAGCGGCGAGGCGGCGCAGCGGGTTTTCCGGCAGCAGCGTGCCAGCGAGCGGGTCAAACAGCGGCGCGACGTTTTCCGCCGCAGCCTGACCGACGCGCCACAGCGCGCCACCCGCCTGGGGGAAGGCCGACGCGGCGGCACTACCCAGGTTCGAAAGCCCTCGGATGCCCTTCTCGAAGACGCCCATGTTGTCGACGTCATCGTGCGCAATCCGCGCATTCTCGACGCCGGCCAGGTACGCCGCGGTGGAGGGGTAATCTCGGGCCAGCCGTTCGAAGTCGAAAGACGTCAAGGCCGCCTCGCGCTTCACCTCTTCGGGGTGACGGCGCACCGAATCGATCGGTATGCCAGTGCGCGACGCGACCTGGCGCAGCTCGGCCTCCAGGTCGGGGTTGCTGCCCAGGGCCGCCGCTACCGATACCCGCGTGGCGCCGGCCGGGTCCGCCGGAGGCGGATTCGGGTCGTTCAGATAGGCCGCAACGGCGCTCGAGGTGTCCAGTTCTTCGGCCATCAGTCCGTCACCACTCCAGTAGCGCGCTGGCGTTGTAGCGCAGTTTGCATCCGCCAGTAGGCTCCCAACAGGTCGGCCTCAGTGGGATCGTCGATCCCGTTCTTCTTGAAGTCCGCCTTCAAGGACTTCTTGACTTCGCTGGGGATATCACCGACCTTCAGCGTGAGCAGCCGCTCGTTGGTGGTACCGAACCAGAAGCTGCGGAACTGCACCGACTTGGCGAACAGCCCGTCAATGAATTCCTCGGTCTCCCGATCGTTCATTTGCTTGCCTGTGATCTTCTGCTGGGACAGCACGGCATCGTTGACGAACTTGCGAATGGCGCCGACGCGCATGGCGTCGCTCGACCCATCCTTGGGCGTCGGGTCGATCTTCAGGGTCGCCATCCGGTTGTTCAGGGTGCTGTTGATAGCAGAGGTGTTCAGCTCATCGGCCTTATCCACGCCCCGGCCGGCCGCCGCGCCGCGTTGGTTGGCGAAGGTCTTGAAGTCCGATTCGCTCAATTCCCCGCGCAGGCGGTAGAACTCGTTGTCGGACAGACTACGCAGATACGCGGGATCGCCGGCAAGCTTCTGGTAGACGGCTTCGTTGGTGCGGTCCTCGCCTTTGGCGATCTTGCCCGCGAAACTCATCACCTCGGCGATATCCTTGGCCGGGATATTCGCGCGCACCGCCAACGGCAGGTCGGCATAACGCCCGCCGTTGGCGACAATCTCACGCATGGCGCCAGCCACGGCCTCATCCTCTCGCTGTTTGATCGCCTTGTTCGCCACCTCGTACTGCCGCGCCGTCTCCTCGAGCGCGATACGGATACGCTCCGGGCTCTGGCCCTCCATTTGGTCGCGGACATTGCGTTGCAGCTCAAAGAGCGTGGGCTTCGCCGGGGCGCCCTGCCCCGCCTCGTACTTCGCCAGGACACCTTGCACGTAAGGGACAGTCTCGTCCGGCTTGGGCAAGTAGCGCATCCAGTTCGCCCGGTCACCCGCCTTGTCGGCCTCCTTCAGCGCCCTATTGACGTTGCCTGGTCCTGCGTTGTACGCCGCCAGGGCCTGCGTCAGATTGCCGCCGTACTCTTGCAGCATGGCCTGGAAATAGTCGCGCCCAACCCGCGCTCGCTCTTCCAAGCTGTCGTCACGCGCCGGCGTCACACCGTAGCCCGGATCACGATTGGTGGCGTCCATGACCTGCATTCGGCCTTTGGCGCCCTTGGAGGACGTGACGACCGACCCGTCAGGGTTCAGATCCCGGTCGTTGCTCTCGGCTTGCGCGACCAGCGTGGTCAATTCGGTCGGCAACTGCGTGCCGCTGCCCGTTACCAGGTTGACAAGACGATCGGCCGGGGTGGGCATGATGCGGGGCATCGCGCGGTTCACAGCCGTGGTGGCCGCCGCGGCGCCCAGGCGCGCGTCCATTTGCTTTGTCAACAACCCGTTAACCCGCAACATGTCATCCGCGTCCATCTGGGGCGCGTACTTGCGCATATATGCGTCCGCGTATGCTACGTCGTTTTTTTGCAGGGCTGAGGTCAAAGCAGTCACATGCGCATTGCTAGTCGCTTTACGGGTCTGCGCTTCGATCAGCGAAGCGGACAAGCCTCTCATGCGGCCGAGGTCCGCCACGGCCGCCTGGATCGACAGGACGCTTTGGTCGACTTTCTGGGGGTCGTTGTAATAAAGTCCAATCTCGTTGGTGCTGTTGGCGATTGTCCCCTCACGCACCGACGCGGCATAGGTACGAAATTGCTCACCCTCGTACCGGGTGGCCTGCTCCTGGAACTGAAGGCCGATCGCCTGGGAAGCGCGCCGAAACGCGAGACGCTGGGCGTCATTGCCCAACCCTTCCGAAATGGTCTGGATCCGCTGGTTAAGAAGATCACCATACTCGGTCGCCAACGGCTGCCCGCTCTCACGCTGCAACGCCTGGATACCCTTGACGTTGGTATAGCCAGATTGAGGGTCGAAGGTGAGCTTGAGTGCGGCCTCCTTTGCCTGGTTGACAGCGTCATCCACGCGCAGCTGGTTAGCCTGCTGCTGCATGTCGGTAGCGATATTGGTGGCTGCCACGCTTGCCGACGTAAGACTCTGGCCCAGCTGCACCGATTGGCGTGCCCCCATCTCGGCTGCAAGCGCGCCCGCGCCGGCCTGCTGACGGACACCGGGAAGACCGGATGAGCTGACGCGCGGGGCGTCTAGGGTAGGTACGCGCGGCACTGTTCAGCCCTCACTTGGTCGCTTTGGAGTATTGGTACCAGCTTCCAGCGAGTTGACCGGCACTTCCTAGCAGGCTCATACCCACAGCAGAACCCGGACTGACCGCACCGGCGCCTGCCCGAAGAGAGGCGGCGTTATCGCTGTAGTTCGCCCCTTGTGTCCGGTAACCCCAGGCCGATCGCGCGGCGTTGGCCCGGATCGTGCTTGTGTCTCGTTCGTTCAAGTAATCCGTGGACGTCAATATGTCCACTGCACTGCCTTCGTCCAGAGCTACGCCATTGGCGGCCAGAGCCGCGCGCTGCGATCCCTTATCGGCCGCGTACTGCATGCGACTGTTCTGCTCTTGTTCCTGGCCCTGGCGAATGGCGTCTTGCGCCTGCCACTCGGCAATCTGCGCATTATTGGCGGTTACGTCCGCTTGATAGTTTAGACCGGCTTGCTGCGCGCTCGCGCTGTTGGCTGATCCAACGGCGGACGCCGCCGAGGCGGCGAGCATCATGTAGGGTGCAGCTGCAACGCACATATCAGACCTTCTTGCTGAATGGGTAGAAGAGCACTGCGTCCGGGCCGCATGCGACCGCCTCGTCGGTGTGGATGGTGAATCCAAGACGTTGCAGCCAGGCAATACTCACCGCGTTACGGTGGTCGATTAGATTGCGTAGCTCCGGGTAAACGGTGTGCATAAAAGCAACATATCGGCGACCTGTGCGGGTAAGCGCACCCGGACGCCGAAACATTACCGACGAGCCTAGTAGCCAGGGGCTGCCGATGTTGCCGCCAAGCAACGATCCGACAGGCGCCACGCCGCCAATCATCGCTATGCTTCCCTGCAGGTGTGCTGTCCAGGCATGGCTGGAAAGCGCAATGCTCTGGCGAATAGCCTCCGCAAAGTCAGCCCCAGCGCCCCGCATCGCGGTAATCTCTGCGGCATCCTGGGGTCGCAGATCCGTGGCAAGGGCCGCGGCGTCTGATAGCTCCGCGGCTCGAATGGCGAGACTAGCCCCCAATTGCTGCCTCGATCGTCATGGACACAAGCGTCACCGGTAGCGGATCCGTTTGACGTACATAGACCTGACCGCCCTCCGTCCAAGAGCCTTTAATCGCGTGCTTGTACTCGCCGGATATCCACCGAGGTGGCGACCCATAGGGCTCATCTGTGCGCTGCTTTACCTGGGTTAGCAGACCCGGGTTGGTTGGCTCGAGTTTGTCGAAGGAGGGGCCGGCCCGCACGCCGGAAGATTCATTAAGCCGGAGCCAGACGTAGTTTATGTTCTTGACCCGGCCCTGGCCCGCTGCTTGGGCTTCGAACGCGAGCGGCAGCGTGATAATGTCCGCCTGTATCGGCAATCCGACATGGATTTTGCTGGCGGCCTGCTCAACTCCGATTTTCCCACCCTCTACAACTTGTGGGGGCATTACCGCTCCATCGGCCAATATGCTCACCTTTTGACCCTCAAGATGGCCCAGGCCTGAAAGCACCGTCACCGGCACACCGCTGTATGTCAAGCCAGAATCGACGAAGAACGCATCCGCCTCGGCGGGCATTAGGCGCGAATGTAAACGCTCGACGTATCGAACTTGTGCGCCGTTGATGGTACGGCGCACGATGGTGTAGAGAACGTCCTCGTCCCCTTCAGCGACACAAGCTACCGATTCGAAGAACCCGCCCACCGTGGTGTGCCTGTGCCAGCCTTGCACTTGTTGCTCCGGGACGTAGGTGAGCCCGAGCAGGTCCCCCGATGACGAGACGCACCACAGAATAGGATGCGGCGCCCGGGAAAAGGCCATGTCGCGAACGGTACGGTAGTCGAAAAGGTGCGGCGCTAGGATAGAAACATCGGCCGTCACGTACCCATTTGCTTGCCAGTTGTACGACATTTCCCGGACATGACCGCCCCGCCCCGCCGCGTACAAAAGGTTGTTGTTGACCAACGCCGGCTGCACGTTGTTGGCCCCATTGTAGGATTGGGGCTTAGGCGATGCCGTCTTGGGAGTCAGCACATCAGAGTTCGCCGGCGACACGCGCCACTCCGCGCTGGCGGTGAGCACCACCAAGTTGGAAAGCGGCACGATGTGGCGAATCGTGTTCACCTCGCGCGCCGCGATTCGAAATGCGATAGCATCATCGTCCCGAGTCGGTATAGACGACGACAGATTAGATTCCGTTCCTGAGCGGGTAGCCCAGACGTTCTGCGGCTTGTTACGCGTGCCTGCAAACCACCGCCGCTGTTCGTAATACGACACTGCGGCGGGGTAGTTGTTCACCCCGTTGAAGGGGTCCGCAAGAGTCGGAGCCGCCTGCGATATGTCTGGCGTGATGTTGTTGTCTCGGAACGTCAGCCCACCCGACTGACCCACATATCCCCAGATGCCGTTACTGAGCTTGTAGACGTTGTACCTCGTCGCCCCGCTCGCTGAGGGCCAAACTACATCGTTGTACGCGCCCTGCAGAAAAAGATCGTTGCTGACGGTATTGGAAGCGGACGAGATCAACGATTCTTCCAGGGTGTCCACTGCCAACGACGTGACTGCGTAAGTGTGGTCCACATTGTTCGCCGTTCCCGACCCGGCATGCGCCGACGCTGTCACGCTCGCCGGTGCGCCGATGTTGGGAACAAACGAGATTGTCGTAAGCGTCCAATTCAGCGCACCGAGTCGGCGCAGTTCACGTGGTGCGTAATTCGGGTGAACGATAGTCAGCACATCGGCAGACTGAACATAGTGCAGGTCGAAGAGATCGGGCTCAGCGTAAGGGGTAATCACCTCATACGGGTTTCCACCACCGTCGACAAGGGTGGCACCCATAGTGTGGAAGCGTACGTAAGCTGCGCCCAACTCGATAGCAAAGGTTTGCTCCGTGTTGAACGCAAAGGGGATAAGCCGACTTTTCTGAGCGCTATTCTTCGTCTCGCGCACGAATTCAAAGCCCGGCCGGTTCTGGGCCGGACCATGCGGTAGGGTGATGAAATTTCGGCAGGTAGCCAACCCGGTTTGATACTGTGGCAGATCGACCCGACCGAATAGCTCCGGGCTGATCTCGCCGCGGGCAAAAGAGCGGGAAAGAGTACGGACATTGGCCATGGTCTAGCGCCCCGAAATCCACGGCACATTGTGAACGGGCCGACTCTGGCGTTGATTGGTGTCCGATACCGTCGCCTGCGCGATGATGGCGCGGTAGGCCCCCAACTGCGCCTGCGCCACGCTGACACCTTCGGTACCCTTGACTACAGGCCCCGCCAGGTAGGAGGCGAGCAACCTGGACAACGCATCCACGAACAGCGGAGAAAAGCGCGTCGTGTCGGTTACGCGGCGGGTGTACCGCAACACTGCATCGGGCTGGTTTGTGTACAGCAGCCGCCGGTCGCGCTCGTCCGTTTCAATTGCGTAGTCCTGCGGGGAGTACACGGCACCATGCTGCGCCAGACTTGTGCCAGGAAAGCCCAATTCGGCTCCACCCCCACCAGAAATTCCAACGCTGTAGTCATCCAACGCGTTCGGGGGCAGCACGCTAACAGCTCGAATACACGAGACGGGGAGTTCGTAGCAGAACGCCCAGGAAGGCCAGGCCGACCCCACCTGCGCCAGCACAGAACGAGTGGTAGCGAAGTTCCAGTCGTGCGCCTCCAACGCCGTGTCGCGCGCAATCGGATAGAAGCGCGCGCAGTGCTCGGCCTGGGCGCTTCCTTCGGGGGGATCGATACTCGATACGGTGGCATCGTCGCCAAGATGGCCGAGCGCCAAGTTGCAAATGTCGACAGCGGACGCCATAGGGAATACTCCAAGAACAAGCGGGGGCACAGGCCCCCGCTCCTTCAACGTCGATTCAAAGGCAGGGGCGGCTTACGCCAAGTCGTGCCCGGACTGCTGCTTGCCCTTCTTGCCGCCGACCGGGGCCGCTTCCTCTTCGACCGGTTCGTACCAGCTGGCTTTGGAGCCGTCCGGTACTTCGAACTGGTCGCCCGGTTCGCGCAGTGCGTGCTTGTCCTTGCCGCCGTAGCCTTGAGCGATTGCGATAACGCGCATGTCGGATCTCCCTTTAGGCCACGGTGAAGCCGCTGGCACCATACTGCAGGGCCTCGACGTCTTTCACGATGTACGCGCTGGCGGTGCCAGCCGTGGTCGTCGCGCCGCTGATGCGGAAGGCGACGCGCAAGTAGCGCTTCAAGCCGATCGGCACGCGGATCTTGGCCAGGTTGGCACTGGCGCCAGCCGACGTTACGGGCACCACGGGGCCGGCAGCCGCGTCGGTGTAACCCGAACCCTCTGCGGACGAGGTCTGCAGGACGACCTGAATGGAAGCGCCAGCGCCAACCAGCGCGGCGTTCATCTTGGCCAGCAGATAGAAGTTCTCACCGATGCCGGTGTCGGCCGCGGCGCCCGTGTCGTAAACATTCGTGCTGACCACATCGCCGGCCGCGGCCGCCACCGATTGCGCGGCGGCGAAAGTTTCCTGGGTATCGATATACATGGTGTGGGCTCCTTGCCTTAGACGACTTGGGCTTCGGTGGACAGAATCTGATCGACCGTGCGCACCGGAACGCCGAAGAACCGCAGCGTGCCGTTGCCGACGCTACCCGGTGCAACCGTGCCGAACTGGTTGGTAGCGGCCTCGATGGCCAGCGCATTCTGCGACTTGTCCAGGGCGGCGATCGACAGCATTTCCTTGACCGTGCGGTTGGCGTAGAACACCGGAGTGCCCATACCCATCGCGGGAATGCGCGCCATCGCCCGCAGCATCAGCTTCATGATGGCGGTGGCGGCCGTGGGCGCTTGCGTGCCGGTCTGGCCCACCAGGTCGCTGATGTCCACGTTCGCGATACGCACCACGTAGCGCCAGTCGCGCAACGTCAGGCCTGATTTCCATTGCCAGTGGTCGGCGTAGGCGCGGAAGCGGTTGTTGTTGGAGTCGAACGCGTCGATCAGACCCATGTCCTCGTGGATCAGGCCGGCCTTGGAGCCCTTGGGGAAGATGCCGTGCGCGGTGTTCTTGCCCCACACCACCAACCAGACCGACGTGTTGTCGGCGCCGGTACCGCCTGCGTCGATGATATTGCCGCCGTTGGGGGCCGACTTCAGCGAGAAGCGGGGCGCCAGGCCGGTGATGCGCTCGGGATTGACCGACTGATCGCCGTAGAACAGCGAGCTGGCCATGGTCTGGTTCATGCTTTCCAGGAAAGCTTGGGCCTCGGAGAGGCGGAAGTCGGACGTATTGCCGTTCAATTCCGCGATGTCCTTGTCCACTTCGGCGCGAGTTTCCAGCATGCCGCAGGTGTCATCCACCTGCGCACGCGTCGACTTCGACGCCGGCACGCCCTGGTACAGCTGGCGCCAGACGGAGGTCGGCAGACCGGTGCGGATCGTGCTGCGGTGCCCGGTGGACTGGTTGCCCTCCAGCCACATCATGTCGGTCAGGATTTCGTTGGTCTGGTTCAGCAGTTCGACCACGGTTGCGGTCTTGCCGTCCGGGTCGATGGACTTGGCGAAGTCCAGCAGGGTGACGGCGCCGGCTTTCGGGAGGGTTGCCATGGTGAAGGCTCCTTATGCTTGGTTCGGGTACAGGGTCTTCGCCGGGTCCTTGCTGGCGCTGGCGCCGCGCTTTTCCCCAGCGACGAACGTGTCGCTACTGATCGCTTTGCCGGCGCGGACCATGAACCGGATCAGTTCCGGGTGGTTTCCGATACCGGACTCGTTGAGCAACGTGCGCAGTTCCGGGGTGCCGAACGAATCGAGGGCCTTCTTGGCCGCGCCCAGGTTCTCGGCGAATGCTTCCCCGCCGTATTCCTTGTCGGCTTTCGCTTGGTCCGCCCAGGTCTGGCGGATCTGTGCGAACGCTTCGGCCTGCTTCCCTTGCAGCTTTTGCATCAGCTTGGGGCCGAGATCGGCCACACGCTGCGCGTCCTTCTGCGACAGGTTCAGTTCCTTGGCGACGGTCTTCAGATCGCCAACCAGCTCGGCGTCCAGCTGCACCCCTTCAGGCGCAGCGAAGTCCTCGTACTGCTCGGGCGCGCCCGCTTGCTTGTCGCCGGCCTTGAGCTTGGCGCCCTCTTCCTTCGACTGCTCGCCGTCCGGCTTGGCCTCGGCGACCGGCTTGTCACCGGCCTGGGTCGCACCTTCTTGCATGGTCTGCGCTTGCTGCTCGGTCGCGGGGGCTTCAGCGGTCAGGACGGTAGTGTCCTGGGTCGCCGGTGCGGTCGCGGCTTGCTGCGTGCCGGGATCAGTTGGCGTTGTTCCGGTCGTCGCTTGGGTTTCGGTGGTCATGCTTTTTTTGCTCCTGGAGCATTTCGGCGTACCGTTCGGGGCAGGTCTGGAGCAGCGACGACATCAGTCGCAACCCCTCGTTCCGGTTTCCCTCGTTGAAAGCCATTTGCATGGCGTTCGTACTGAAGGACGTTCGATAGACGCCGGCCCGTGAAAGTAGGCGCCACACGATGCGGCGGCCTCGACGGTTTCCCATGAGCCACTTCATGTCGTCCGACTCCACCCGCGATTCGTGCTTAGCGTCTTCACGCTTGGCTTCGCGGCCCGTTTCCGTGACCGACGGGTTGAGAGGGTCGTAATTGGCGGAACTCATGCGCCTGGATTCTGCGAGCTGAAGCGTGCGGTATGCGCACCCTTAGCCGTAGAGCATTTGCGCAGCATCCGGCCCCGCGCCGTCCAGGCCCATCTGAGTGATCTGCAACGATACACACTTGTCGGTGCCTTTTTGGTTGGCGTGCTGGCTCGTGCCGCACACCTCGACAGCCGCCATCAGACGCATCTGCCGCCCAACCTCCGGCAACTCCGTCATGCCGAGCTTGCGCAACGTCACATCGTCCAGGGAAATACTCAACCCCCACGGGTACTTCGGGCTTCCGTCCGGGGATTCGCTGCTCACGCAGCATTCCCCTTCCTTGGCCTCTTCAGGCGACAGTTTCATGTCGATCAGGTTCATGGCGGTCACCTATTGCGGGATGCTATATCCCTGGAACTGGTTGATGAGGTCGGACGCGGCGTTGCGCTCGCCCGTATTGACAGCGCCCAAGCGCTGCGCCGCGGTAGCGGCCTGCTCGGCGGTGGCCGCGGCCTGCATCATCGCCTGCTGCTGGGCGCGCTGCTGGCGCACCAGCACGGCTTGGTCCAACGGCACCACCAGGCGGGGGTCTACGCCAAGCTGATCGGCGTAGCTGTCGGCCAGCGCGTCCGCATCCAGGCGGTCCAATACCTCGGGCTTGATTGCCGCGACCTGGCCCAGCGTCATGACATAGCGGTCGGTGCTGTTTACGCCGATCGCGCGCTGGGCCTGGGCTAGCATCGAAACGAACTCAATGTTCAGGTCCACGCCTTCCAGCTCGGGCGGCGGCGGCGGTAGCGCGCCTGCGGCCGCCAGACGATGAAACGCCATCTCGACCATCGGGTCGAGCATCTCGTTGTGGAGCCGCTGCAGCACCGGGCCCAGCATGAGCAGCTTTTCCTCGTGCCGTTCGGCCACTTCGGTCGCGGTCATGCGCACGTCGACGTTGGCCAGCATCAGAAACAGGTCGGCATAGAACGTCGAACGCAGAATCTCGCGCGTATCCTGGATGTTGGCCTGCATTCCGGCCAGATCCAGTTGCACCTGCCAGGCCGGCCGGATCGCAGCGTTCGGGTTAGCGGCGTCCACAAACGTAACGCCGCCCGGCAGCATGTCGATGTCGTGATTCTTGAGCGCGGTCGGCGCCTGCACCGGCGGCTTGGTTGTGTAATCCAGCCCCTCGGCCAGCCGCAACTGGCGGTGCTGCAAGCCTTTGACAGTACCCAGCGCCAAGCCGCCCGGCCCCACGCCATACACGTCACCGCCCCACACCTGCCATCGCGGCGCCAGCGCGGGGAATTCCTCGAAGCCCGAGCGGCGCAGCCGCTTGTCGGGGGACTGCCCAAGCTCGAAGTACAGGGACGTGAACTGCATATTGCGCGCATCGCGCATATTCGGGTCTCGATCGACGTTCGGCTCGACGCATTGCACCACCGTCACCCAACTGTCCAGGGAGCCGTTGTCGTAAAGCGACTTCACCGTAGGACTGACGTTCTCGATACCGAACTGCTTCACCAGCTGCGCCACGGTCATGTCGAACTCACGATACAACGTGTCGACAGTTCCCCGATCATTCGCGGCTAGATAAAACTCGCCGACCGGCAGCGGGGAATGGTGGATGACGTCCTTGAAGTCCGGATGCACGAAGCTGACAGCCGTGCCGAACACACCCAGGTCCTGGTACATGCTCTGCAGACTGTTGTACGTATTCGAACGTGCGAACACGTCGAGCATCAGTTTCGTGACGTCTGACAGCCAGACCTTGACCGAGTGGTACTGCATCAGGGCCGGATCCGGTGTGGCGAGGCGAAACCACGGCCGGGCCGGGCTCGTCATGCCCGCCATCAGGCCGGCCGACAACGTGTTGGCCGACAAAGTGCCGGTGGGGTCGTAGATATTGTTGAAGCGCCGCGTACCGCGATTTCGATCAGACGTGAAAAATCGACCGTTGTAAGGCAGGATGAAGTCAGTGAGTTCGCGCCAGAAGGCTTCCCAGCTCGAGCGCTCAGTCTTCAGCCCAGAATATCGGGTTAGGTACTTGTCACGAGGGACGTTCGGAAGCGCCATATTTACAGGCCCAGCAGAGTGTTCTTGCCGAGGTCCAAGGCGGACGGGTCTACGCCCTGCGTCGTGCCGCCGGTCAGCAGCGTTCCGATAGACGAAGAAGCTCCACCACCCGAGCCACCTGCTCCGCGGCGTGCATTCTGAGTGTCCTGGCGTGCAGCGGGCTGCCCGCTCTGTTCCTGCAAAGCTGCTTGATGCCGGCCTGGATTCTCGGTCTTCCACCTTTCGATGGCAGCATCGCGCAGTACCTGCAGGGCGTTCATGCCCGCTTGGGTCCGCCCGTCGGCCTCAGCAGCCGAGTCGTAGCCGCCTTGGTACATCGGCAACGCATCAATCTCTGCCTGAGTCATACCCGCCGCGCCTAACTTCCAGTAGTCCTGGGCCGTGCCAGGCATACTCACGGAGCACATGTCCTAGCCCCCCAGCAGCGTGTTCTTGTTCAACGAGAGATCTGACGAGTCGATGCCGCCCGGCCCGGTCAGAAGCGTGCTGCCGGTGGACGCACCAGGGCCCACGTTGACGCCGTTGCCACTGTTGTTGCGTCGCAGCTGGTCGACATTTGCAGCTTTCTCGTTCTGCTTCGTCTGCGGCTGCTGCGGAGTAGTAGGCTCGACTTTTGGCACACTCGGCGCCATAGCGGACGACAACACCGCCCCGCCCGCCAGCGCGGCGGCCCCTAGAGCAATGGTTGTGGGTTCGCACATTGAAGAGTCCGTCCTATCGGTTCAGGTTTGCGTACGGATCGTAGGAGGCGCGTTGCCGGGTATGCGCACCCGGGATGTCCTCGACGCGGGGCGTGTCGTGCAGGGCCAGGATGTAGGCACTGGCCCAGTCCGGTGACCGGCCAATGCGTTTGATTATGTCTTCGCGGCTTTCGACGTAGATCGTGCGCCCCTGCAGGCGCCACACTGGCGCGCACAGATCAACCAGCAGCTGGCGATCAGGCGGCAAGGCGATTCCGTTGTCCGCCACAGGGTCCAGCGCCTCGCGCATGCGCCACCAGTCGTGGCTGCGGACATTTGCGAAGGTCAACCGGCCTGACTTGTCCGTGCCCGGTGCCGCTTCGGCGCCGTTGATGCCAAGAACGTGTTGGCCGGCCTGCGCCAGGAAGTCGTACGGGCTCGCACCGACGCCCACGACGTCAATGTGGATGGGCGACTTGTCGCGCACCGCGGCGATCGTGACGCCGGCCACGCTCGGGCCGTCGGGCGTCGACTTACCGGCGTAAGCCAGTGGCTCGTCGAACCACCAGCCGTGGCGCCGCGCGATGATCGTGTTGTCGCGCCCGCCGCGCGCCACGTCCACGCCCACGCTGTCCATGCGCGGCTTGTTGTGCATCGCTTTCCAGCGTGCCTGCGCTGCCTCCACCCAGGCCGTGGGGATGACCTGCATAGCGTCGTCTTCCATGCCCGCCTGGAAGTCACCGTAGAGCATTTGGGAGCGCAGCGGCTCGGGCAGGGATTGCAGGGTGGCCATGTATCCGGTCCCCATCAAGTACGGGTTGTCGCTCACGCGCGACGGAATGAAGGTGCGCGACAGGGGCGTGATTAGGTCGCCGTTGTGTTCGAACGGCGTGCCGTCGGCGCATTCCATATCCTTGCCGTCCACGGTGGCGAACCATCGCAGCTCGCCCGGCTGGGCGGGGTTCGGGTGCTTGGGGTCCAACCACGGGGCGAAGAAATCGACGATCCACCGACCCTCTGCGCTCGTGGGCGGGTTGAACGTGAGCAAGGCCTGGCAGCGCTGGGTGGGGTCCACGGACCGCAGCCAGCCCAGCAGCGCGCGCACCTGGCCTTCCAGGAAGTTCGCGGCCTCGTCGAACACCAGCAGGTCGTGCGGTCGGCCTTGGTACTTGTTCCAATCGTCGGGGTTGGGCGTGGATCCGAATTCGATCTGACGACCCGGTAGGCGCCATATGCGTTCGGCGCCGTTGTAGCCGTCGCGGTTGCTCAAAAGCTCGGTGAAGCGGTCCACGATGCCGGTCAGCTGCGTGGCCTCTCGACGCAGCACCAGGATCTTCTGGTGCTGCGTGAGTGACTTGCCGCACGCAAGGTCCGTCTTACCGCCGCCCGCCGCGCCGCCGTACCCGATGATCGTGGCCGTGCTGTCGTAGGCCATCATTTGCGGGCCAGGCAGCGGCCGCCAGATGGTTTTGTCCTGCACAAGGATGGCCTCGACCTCAGCGCGCTCCGCCGGGGTCAGATAGCGCAGCAACTGCAGGATCTCGGACGCGTTCATAGCGCGGCGAGGGCGCCCATCCCCCAGCACCAGCACGCCAGAAGCGGTTCGCCGCAAAGCACCAGGATGACGCCGGCCAGGAAGAAACGCCCGTTCATGCCGGCACTCCTACACCAGGTCGGCGCCAGGCTCGTCGCTCGCTTCCTGCGCCTGGCGGGCCTGCGCCACGGCGATGAGCGCGGCCAGGCGGCCCGCGACTTGCGAATCGCTCATCTGCACCGGGCCGCCGTTGGCGCCCGTCAGCTCAAGGCCGGTCTTTTCGCGGTATTTCGGATCGTGCGCCTTGAGCAGGAAGATCGCGAGCGTGTCGCTGTACTCGCGGATCGTGCCGCACTGCAGGCCTTGGTGGAAGACGGGTTTCTCGGTGCCGTCATGTGCGCGGCGCAGCACTTCGTCTTCCAACAGGCCCATGCCAATGCGCTTGGCCTTTTCCCACGCCGCGGCGAACTCCTCGTCCTCGTCGCGCCATTCGTAGACCGTGATTCGTGCTACGTCGATCGCTTTTGCTGCGCGCGACACGTTCCCCGTTTCCGCGAGGGCGGCGAGGAAGGCGATCTTTTTTTCAGGTGTCAGCTTGGTGGCCATGCTCGGTACGGTAGATTCCGCAGCCCGAGTTATGCGCACCCTACCCCTGCACGGTCTTCCACGCAGTCGGGGTGCTGACCCGACGCTTGTAGTTCACGATATCGCGTACGTTGCGCACGCTCGTGTCGAACATTTTGGCCAGCCGCTTGTAGCCGATCCCTTCCTCACGAAGCTGGCGCATCAGCTCCACGTCGTGATCGGTGAGCGTGGCGCGCTGGTGGTCCTCCCCGACCCTCAGTCCCTTCTCGTTCACGCCTACCGTGATTCGGGCCATCGCAGTCCTCCAGATCGGTCGGCAGTGTGCGCCAGCTTGAACACGCAAAAATGTACAAGTTCAGCTTGGGACGGATGGGACGGATGGGACACCCAGTTTCTATCTTTACCTTTTTCCCCCCTACTCTTTCGCGCGATTAAGGTAAGAGATTTATATGTCCCATCCGTCCCAACACCCTGCAAACCCGCGTATTTATTGGACTTCTCATGGGACGGATACCACTCATCCGCATACGTCCCAATCCGTCCCATCCGTCCCAAAGCCGGCGCGGCCATCACACTAAATCCGCAAAATCTTGCGTATTCGCTGAATCCTGCGAATTCGCAATTTCATACACCCATGCCCGGCACCGCTTCCCGTTCACGTATGGGCGGCCAAGTGCATAATTTTGCGACTTCAAAATCGCCGCGACGCGCCTCTCTTCCCCCTTCTTGATGTTTTTTGCGTCAAAGCCCAAGGCCCCGATAAGCACCTCGTGAGTCTGGACAACCATCCGGCGGCCCGCGTCCGGCCCAGGCTCGCCACCCACGACATCGAAATCGCCGGCGGTCAACCACTGTTCCACCACAGGCGCCCACGAATCGCTGATTTTGTGGTCGCCGTGCACGTCGCGTGCCAGCGTCTCGGCCTCGTACCAATCAACCCCGGCCGCCTGGAACATGGCGCACCCCTCCGCCCAAAGCTGCAGCCGGTCGCGCTCGATCGCTTCCACGTCCACCAACCCCCCGACCACGACTGGCAGCCAGCGTCGCTCGCCCGTGTCGTCTGACAGAAACTCGCCTACGTTGGCCGTGCCGATGAAGAGATTGCGCCGGGGGAAGATGGTGTTGAATTCCTTATAGAGAGGCCGCCACTCTTCGTGGCGCCGGGTGATGAACGCCTTGATGGCCTCGGCGTCGCGCGAGTACAGGCCCTTGAGCTCGGCCAGCTCGATCACCAGACGCCCGCGCATGCGCCGGCTGGCTTCGGCGTCTCGGTCGGCCAGGTCCATCTCGGCGAACAGCTCGGGCCAGGGCACCATGGCGGCCACACCGGATGACTTGCGCGCGCCCTGCGGGCCGATCAGCACCGGCACCATGTCAGCCTTGGCGCCTGGCTCCAACGCCCGCCCGGCCAGCGCCGACCACATGTACCGAGACACCGCGCGCGCGTACGGCGTGGCTTTCACGCCACAATAGCGTTCAAGGAAGTTCTCGACGCGCGGCACACCGTCCCATTCCAAGCTGCGCGCCCACTCAATCGCTGAGTCGAAGCGGTTCTCAATGGCCACAAGCCATACCGCATCGCGCAACGCTTCCTTGGTGATCTTCTTGAACCCACCTCGCTCCATGAAGATCTGCATGCGGGTGTAATCGGCATCCTCGAACTGGCGCCACGCGCCAAGCGCATCGGCAGGCGCGGCCATGATCTCGGCCCGGAAGTCATCGTAGGCCAGCACCACGTTGCAGCAGCGCGGATCGCGCGCGGCCATGGCCAGGTTGTCTATGGTGGCCAGGATATTGCCGTGGTCGTCCCGCTTGAAAGACGGCAGCGGCGCGGCGGGCTGACCGTCCGGTGTGCGGGGCGCCTCCACCACATCGAAGTCGCGCGCCACCAGCTCGGCCGGCTCCTGCCAGCCTGCCAGCCGGGCCATGTGCAGAACCGTGCGCACGGTCACCGCATCCGGCCTGGCGCTGTCGATGTAGGGCCAGACGCGGTTGTCCAGGAAGTCGGGGTCGTATTTGCTGCTGCGTGCGCTGAACTGGTGAGCGAGCTCCAGACCGTAATCGGCGCCGGCGGTCGCATGGTGGATGGCGAAGATGACGTCGCGCCACTGGTCGTAGTCCAGCGCCGCACCATCCTCGTTCTTGATCGCGGCCAGCGCGGTTTTCAGCACCGCGGCATCCGCATCGCCCACCGGCATCAGCGCCGTGCCGCGCTCGGGCTTCTCTAGCACCGGCACGGGCGCCGACATGGGCCAGTCCATGCCGACGAGGTAGTCGCGCGGTAGGTCGTCCAGGTCGAACGGATCCAGCGGCACGCTGGCGCCGGCCAGCGGCAGGATGAACATGTTGCCGAAGCGCTTTTTCTCGGTGCCCACCGCGTCCTGCTTGGGGAACACCTCGACCTGACCATCGGCAACGCCCTTGGTGCCCGGCGCCAGGCCGGCCGCAGCCAGCGCCGCGCGCAGCCAGGCACGTACGCTGTACGCGTCCTGGGGCTCGGCCCACAGGCAATACAGATGGATGCCGCGGCCGCCCGAGGAGCGAAACGCCACCGGCCGCCCACCCTGCGCCTCCAGCGCACGCGCGACACGCAGGGCCGTGGCCTGCATTTCTGGCCAGGGCGTGCCGCCTTTGTGGCTGTCGAAGTCCAGAACGCCCAGCATCGTGACGGACTCGCCCGGCCGGATTGGCGCCGCGCCATAGGCCGGCCCGCCGTTGACGTGCTGCGCGAGCCGCGCCTCGGTCAAGGCCTCATCAACGCGGCGCGGGCCGTCGTCAGTTTTCCTCCAGCACACATCGCGGCGCACGCGATCGACGATAGGCCCGAGCGCCGCAACCAGCGCCTGCTTGTCGGCCTCGGTCATACGCCCGCCGGCGCCAGATCCAGCATGCCCACCGGCAGTTTCAGCTGGCGTTCGATGCGGCGCGCGGTGCGCTCGCTGATGTTGCGCTCGGGATTCTTGCCGATGAGCTGGGATACGTAGGGTTGCCCGACTCCCAGGCGCCGCGCCAGCGCGTCCTGACCGCCCTCAGCTTCGGCGATCTTGCGCAGGTGGGTCAGCCGCGCCGCGTACACCGCGGCCAACGGATCATCGTTCATAAGGTCGCTCCAATGGTCTTTTTGCTAACGTAGTTTAGCAATCGGCCATATTTATGGGCAAGGATACATTACGTATTGCTTATCTCTCGCACGAATGTTACTGTCGCGGCCTAGTGTTAACCCCACAACAACCGGCCCGAGGAAACACCCATGAATCAAGAGTCTGCCCTCACGAAGCAACGTCGACAGAACCTGCGCATAGTCCTCGAGGAGCAAGGCGGCCCGGCCAGCTTTGCTAAAAAGCTGGGTCAATCTGGCCCGTCGTTCCTGTCGCAAATGGCCAACGGTCACCGGGCCATCACCGAGAAAACCAGCCGCCGCATCGAGCAAGCCGCCGGTAAACCTGAGTATTGGATGGACCACCCCCATTCGTCCGTGGGCGGCATCGCGCCCCAGACAACCGTGCACACGGATCCGAGCTTCGTCGGCGGTGCGGTGAAGGTTGTCGCAGAGATACAACAAAGCCTGGGCGTGTCGCTTTCTCCCGACAAGTACGGCGAAGTCGTGAACCTGGTCTATGAGCACGCCCAGCGCGGTGGCACCATCGATCGCGACTACGCCACGCGCCTGCTGAAACTCACCATGTAAGTGCGACATGCCCGCGGGCGCGACACGCCTCGCGGTGCAAAACTAGGTCAGGGGAAGCGCGCGCCAACGTAGCGCGTCCGTCCCCGAAAAAGAACCCGCCCCGGCGGGTTTTTTCTTTGCAGCACAAATTAGCAATTGCGAAATTTCAATTGCTCAAAAGTGTACTGTTTGCTAATCTGCAATCGCAGTCATCGATACCCAATTAGGAGCACACAACATGAGTTTCGGAATCACCGTCGAACGTGAGATTTCTCACGCCAAGGTCATCTTCACCGCCATGCTGGGCACGGCGGCCGAAGCCCTCGATACCGCCACGCTGTTGGCCACCGGCACCGCCCCGGCGCCCGCCAAGGCCCAAGCGGAAAAAAAGCCGGAGGCGGCGGCGACCGCCAAGCCCTCCACGGAAAAGCCGACCCCGGATGCATCGGGCAGCTCGGGCAGTTCCTCGATCGAATCGAAGAACGACGGCGAAGCCGCGGCGGGTAACACGCCGGCGGCGCTGGACTACGACACCGACATCAAGCCGCTGGTGCTGGCCATCGCCAAGATCAGCCGCGAGAAGGCCGAGGCCCTGCTGCAGCGCTTCGGCGTGCAGTCCGCCAAGGCGCTCAAGCCGGACCAGTTCGCCGACTTCAAGGTCAAGGCCCAGCAGGTGATCGACGGCAGCTACGACCCGGTCGCGTCCGACGAAAAGGCCCTCGCATGAACGGCCGCAAAGCTCGCGCGCTGCGCCGGGCCGCACGCCGCATGTCGGCCGGCCTGCCCTCGCACAAGCTGGTCAGCGAGGTCGGGCGCCAGGTGGCCGTGCCCACCGGCAAGCTGGATGCCAAGGGCAAGCCGGTCATGGGCTTTGCCGAAGTGGTCGGCACCGCGCGCCACGCGCCGACCTGCACCCGCGCCGTGTACCAGAAGCTCAAGCGGGTGTACGGCCACGCCAACCTGGGGGCCCTGAAATGACCGAACCCGAACACGCCACCCTCTCGCCCTCGGGCGCCGAACGGTGGTCCACGTGCCCCGCCAGTGTCCAGCTGGAGGCCGGCTACCCGGACTCCAGCAGCGACTACGCCGACGAGGGGACGGCAGCCCACGCTGTTGCCGAGATGGCGCTGCGCGAAGGCAAGGACGCCATGGCCTATAAGGGCCGGCGCATCCCGGTGCGCGCCGGCAAGACTGTCGAGGTGACGGCCGACATGGCCACCGAGGTGCAGAAGTACATCGACTACGTGCGAGACGTCGCCGCCGGCCACGAGCTGCTGCTCGAGCAGCGTCTGGACATCAGCCGTTGGGTGCCCGAGGCCTTCGGCACGTCCGACGCGGTGATTCTGCGCGAAGACGGCGAGCTGCACATCTGTGACCTGAAGTTCGGCCGCGGCGTGAAGGTCGATGCCGAGGAAAACAAGCAGATGATCCTGTACGCCCTGGGCGCCCTGGATCAGTTCGCCGTGCTGATGGACTTCGAGCGCGTACGCATGACGATCCACCAGCCGCGCCTGAACCACGTCAGTGAGTGGGCCATCACGGTCGACGAGCTGCGCGAGCGCGGCGCGCACCTGAAGGAAGCCGCCGACCGGGCGTACCTGTACGTGGGCAGCGAAACCCCGCCGGTCCCCTCGGACTTCGGGCCGTCCGAGAAAGCGTGCCGCTTCTGTAAGGCGCGCGCCAAGTGCCCGGCCGCCGCGGCCGAGGTCGCGGTCGTCGTGTCGCGCAACGTCACGGCCACGCCCGATGACTTCGAAGTGGTCCCGCCCCAGGGCGACATGGCCGCGCCCGACTTGGGCGTGCTTATGGGTCGCGTGGATGAGATCGAGGCCTGGTGCAAAGCCGTGCGCGCCGAAACCGAGCGGCGCCTGCTGCTGGGCGAAGCGGTTGACGGCTTCAAGCTCGTCCTGGGCCGCGCCGGCCCGCGCAAGTGGACGAGCGAGCAGGAGGCCGAGGAGCTGCTCAAGGCCATGCGTCTGAAGTCGGACGAAATGTACGACAAGAAGGTGATCAGTCCGACCACCGCCGAGAAGCTGCTCAAGGACACGCCGCGTCGCTGGGCCAAGGCGCAGACCCTGATCACCAAGTCCGAAGGCTCGCCCAGCGTCGCCCCGGCCTCCGACAAGCGTCCTGCGCTGGCCGTCAAGCCTGCGGCGGATGACTTCGACGATGTCACGCCCAGCGCCGCCGAAGGAGCTGATCTCGTATGAACACAACCCGAGTGCACACCGACCACCCCGCGCAGGCATCGGCGCCGCGCGAACACGACGAGGTAGCCGCCAGCGTGTTGCCGCTCGAATACCGGTTGGCGCTGCAGTCGGCCGCCAGCGTCAGAAACCCTCACCAACGGGCCAAGGCGATAGCCAAGGCCACCGAGCGCGCCAAGCGCGCGCACCCCGAGTTTTTCCGTTGAACCCCTGCAGCAAATAGACAGACCCATAAGGAACTGAACCATGAAAGTGAAACTGAACACCGTCCGCGTCGCCTTCGCCCAAAGCCTGACCGAGGCCAAGGCCTTCGAAGCTGGCCAGGAGGAACGCTACGGCTGCACCTTCCTGATCCCCGAGCAGGGGCACCCGGCCCGCAAGACCATCGAAGACGGGATGTATGCCGCCGCGGCGGAAAAGTGGGGCGCCAAGGGCAAGGCCATCGTCGACAACCTGCTGGAGACGGGCAACCCGAAAGAGGTCTGCTACTACCCAGGCAAGCGCAAGGCCTACGACGGCTTCGAAGGCAACATGGCCTTGGGCGCGGTTCGCCAAAAGAAGGACGGCATGCCGCTGCTACTGGACGCCGACAAGTCGCCGATCATCGACGCGGCGAAGGGCACCGCCTACCCCGGCAAGGAAGGCCGCATTTACTCGGGCTGCTACGTGAACGCCACGGTGGATCTCTGGGCCCAGGACAACAAGTACGGCAAGACGATCCGCTGCACGGTCAACGGGGTGCAGTTCGCCAAGGGCGGCGATTCGTTCGGCGGCACCAGCAAGGGCGACGCCAGCGACTTCGACGACCTGGGCGACGGTTCGAGCGCTGGCGACGACCTGGCGTGACGCCACACCAACACGGCGCCGCCCCAACCGGCGCCGTGCGATAGCGGGGGCTTCCCATCCTCAGCCGTGCCCAGGACCACACGACGCCCACGCCCCGGATCGCTACCCAGCTCCGCCCGCTCTTGTTGATTTACGGCGCTGGTGAGTTCGCGCAATCCGTTGGAAGCCGGCAATAGAAATGGCGGCAATCCGGGGCATGGTCCACCCTCTTCGAGGACCGAATCCGTGGCATCGCCGTACGCAAGCCTGGCCGAGCGCATTATGGCCAACACCATGATTTCCGACGAGCTGTTCTACAACGGCACGCCCTGCTGGCTGTGGACCGGCGCGCGCAACGCTTCCGGCTACGGAAAGATGAGCATGCGGTTCAAGAAGGGCCCGCGCAAGGGCAAGGTGAAATCCGCGCTCGCGCACCGCGTCGCCCTGGTCGAGATGGGCGGCCGGCGCCTGAACAGCAAGAGCGTGGTGATGCACCTGTGCAACAACAAGCTGTGCTGCAACCCGGCCCACCTGCAGGGCGGCACACAGCGCAAGAACATCCGGCAGTGCGTGGCCGAGGGCCGGCACTTCACCCCTTTCAGGAAAGCAGCATGAAACCCACAACACTGGAAGCTATCTGCCACCTTAGCGAGCACTACGGCCTAACCTTAGCTGAGGTCCAGGCACTGGTGCGCACACCGCTGCATCCGATCGGCCTGCGGGACGATATGGCCGCCCGAGCAATGCAGGGCACCCTAAGCTCCGGCCGAATCAACATCGACCTCGCCGCCAAGCGCTACGCCAAAGACATTTCGGAAAGTGCGTACGCCCTCGCCGACGCCATGCTGAAGGCGCGTGAAAAATGACTTCAGTTCGCCCGGTTCATCGCGTCAAGTTGCGCCCGGTACGCCCGTTCCCGGGCGTCCTTTTTGGCCTTCGCGCGCCGCTCAAACCACACACCCACCGGCAGCGCGACGAACACCGGCCACGCCAGCACAACGCCCGCCCTGAAATAGGCGGCTCGCGCCAGGCGCGTCTGGGCTTGGTCACCGAAGTTGCGCACCAGCCAGGGGTAAAGCACTGCCGCGGCGACGAGGCCGGCGGCCAGGTAAGCAATCTGCAGCGCGCTCATGGTGGCGTCCTGGTCGATAGTTGAGCACTCAGTATATGACAGCCCCTCTCACCGCCGCCGCCTTCCACGATTTGGAAACATTTAGCGAGCGCGACCTGAAGACCTATGGCACGCACGCCTACGCCGAAAAGGCCGAGATCCTGCTGTGGGCCTACGCCCTGGGCGACGATCCGGTGCGGGTCTGGGACGCCACGGCCGACCCGCGCCCGCCGGCCGCGCTGCTGGAGATCCTGCAGCGGCCAAGCACCCGTCACGTCTGGCACAACGGTGGCATGTTCGACCGCACGATCATGAAGCACGCGCGGCCCGACCTGCACGCCCTGATCCCCGAGGCGGCCTGGTGGGACACGATGGTGCAGGCCTATACACACGCCCTGCCCGGTGCGCTGGACATCCTATGCGACGTGATGAACGTGCCGCTGGACCAGCGCAAGCTCAAGACCGGCAAGGCTTTCATCCAGCTCTTCTGCAAGCCCCGGCCCAAGAACATGGCATTGCGCCGCGCCACCCGCCACACGCATCCGGCCGAGTGGGCACAGTTCGTCGAGTACGCTGGCCAAGACATCGAGGCCATGCGGGTCATCTACCGCAAAATGCCTACCTGGAACTACACCGGCGAAGAGTTCGACCTGTGGCTGCTGGATCAGCGCATCAACCAGCGGGGCGTGCTGGTGGACAGGGAACTGGCCCAGACCGCCGTTACCGCAGTGGAGCGCGCCAAGAAATCCCTCGCCGCCCGGACGGTCGAGCTTACCGACGGTGCGGTCGAGTCTGCCACCAAGCGCGACAAGCTGCTGGCGCACCTCTTGGCCGAGTACGGCGTCGAGCTGCCCGACCTGCAGGCGAGCACGCTGGAACGGCGCATCGAAGACCAGGCGCTGCCCTGGGCGCTGCGCGAGCTCCTGGCGATCCGCCTGCAGGCCAGCACCTCCAGCACCAGCAAGTACAAGCGGCTCATCAACGGCGCCAGCGCCGACGGCCGCCTGCGGGGGCTGCTGCAGTTCGCCGGCGCCGGCCGCACACGGCGCTGGGCCGGCCGGCTCTGGCAGCCGCAGAACCTGCCACGGCCCAAGATCGGCACGCTGCGCGACGAGGCCCTGCAGGACGAGATCGACTTCGGCATCGACGCCATCAAGACCGGCGCGGCGGACCTCATTTACGAGAACGTGATGGAAGTGGCCAGCGCGGCAATCCGCGGCTGCATCGTGGCTCCCCGCGGGAAAAAGCTGGTGGTGGCCGACCTGGCCAACATCGAAGGGCGCGACGCTGCCTGGCTGGCCGGCGAGTCCTGGAAGCTGCAGGCCTTCCGCGACTTCGACGCCGGCATCGGCGCCGACCTGTACAAGGTGGCATACGCGAAGGCGTTCGGCGTGCGGCCCGAGGACGTCGACAAGACCATGCGCCAGATCGGCAAGGTGATGGAGCTGATGCTGGCATATCAGGGCGGCGTGGGCGCGTTCCTGACTGGCGCCCTGACCTACGGCTTCGACATCGAGCAGATGGCCGAGGACGCCTACCCCGGCCTGCCCGACGACATCCGCGACGAGGCCAAAGGCATGTACGACTGGACGGTGCGCAAGCGCCGCAGCACGTTCGGCCTGTCCGAGCGCGCGTTCGTGGTGTGCGACAGCTTTAAGCGAGCGTGGCGCCGCGGCCACACTGCGATCGAGGCGCTGTGGGGCGCGCTGGAAGAATCCGCGATCCGCGCGACGCGCAACCCGGGCACGACGGTGGACTGCGGCCGGTTCAGGCTGCGCCGCGACGGCGCCTGGCTGCGCATACGCATGCCGTCCGGCCGGTTCCTGTGCTACCCCTCCCCCCAGGTCGACGACAACGGTAAGTTCTCGTACATGGGCGTGAACCAGTACAGCCGCAAATGGACGCGGCTGCACAGCTACGGCGGCAAGCTGTTCGAGAACGCCTGCCAGTCGTTCGCGCGCGACATTCTGGCCCACAACATGCCGGCGGTCGAGGCCGCCGGTTACCAGATCGTGCTGACCGTCCACGACGAAATCATCACCGAGGCACCCGACAGCCCCGAGTTCAACGCCGCGCACCTGGCCAGCATCATGGCCACCCCGCCGGCTTGGGCGCCGGACATCCCACTGGCGGCGGCCGGCTTCGAAGCGTTGAGATATCGCAAAGAATAAAGTGTTGACTGTTTGATTTAGCGTTTGCTAATATTTGCGAAACACACCACTCACGAGGACAACGCCATGCACACCGTAGAAATCCCCGTAGGCGCATTCAAGGCTGTCGCGCTGGCGGCCGGCCAGCAGGACATTCGCTATTACCTGAACGGCATGTTGCTGGAGCAGGCTAAGGACGGGCTGTATCTGGTGGCCACCGACGGGCACCGCATGCACGCGATGCGCGTGCGCCAGGACACGTCGCTGCCTGTCGGTGCGCAGGTCATCATCCCGAACGAAACGATCGCAAAGATAAAACCCAGTCGCCACATGGCGACGGTGGTGGTGGAGGTCGCTGACGATCTGCGTAGCGGTTGCCTGGCGTACTTCGGTGACGCCTTCTCCTTCACGGCAGAAGACGGCCGGTACCCTGATTGGCGCCGCGTTCTGCCGCGCGAAGCCACTATCGACGGCATCGGCGCCTCTTTGAACACCGATTACCTGGCCGACGTCGCCAAGGCGGCCGTGCTGATGGGAGGCAAGAAGGGCGCTGCCGCAGCACCGCAGCTCGCCTTCGCAGGCCAACGCGGCGCCGTACGGGCGCTGATCCAAGGGCAGCCCGAATTTGTCGCCACCATCATGCCGCAGATCCACAAGGCCGACGGAAAGCCGGTGGTCTTGCCCGCACCCGATTGGCTCGTCTAGAAGTTTAGCAATTAGGCAATTTCCCAGTAGCAAACACCCATATCCAAGGATCGCACCATGAGCAACTACACCCGCATCACCGCTTTCAAGGGCTTCGACAGCAAACTCGTTTGCCGCGGCTACCAATACGAGCTGGGCAAGACCTACACCCACGAAGGCAAGGTCGTGCGCTGCGCCGACGGCGGCTTCCATAGCTGCGAGTACCCGCTGGACGTCTTCAATTACTACGAGCCCGCCACCAGCCGATATGCGGTCGTTGTGGCGCACGGCGCGATCGACAAAAAGGAAGACGGCGACACGAAGCTGGCCAGCGGCAAGATCACCATCGAGGCGGAACTCAACATCCCCCAGCTCATCTCGCGGGCCGTCGACTGGATCATGGCGCGCGTAGACAAGGCGAACGGCGCCACGGCGAGCGAGGAACGGTCCCACGCCAGCAACACGGGCGACTACTCGGCCGCCAGCAACACGGGCTACGGCTCGGCCGCCAGCAACACGGGCGACTACTCGGCCGCCAGCAACACGGGCGACTACTCGGCCGCCAGCAACACGGGCAACCGCTCGGCCGCCAGCAACACGGGCTACGGCTCGGCCGCCAGCAACACGGGCTACGGCTCGGCCGCCAGCAACACGGGCGACCGCTCGGCCGCCAGCAACACGGGCTACGGCTCGGCCGCCAGCAACACGGGCGACTACTCGGCCGCCAGCAACACGGGCTGCTCGTCGAAGGTTTCGAACGAGGGGCATTTCGCAGTTGCGAGCAGCACCGGCGACGGTTCGACGGCCGACACTTCCGGCCACCACTCCGCAGCCACCGCCACCGGCTACGGATCCTCGGTCACCGCTACGGGTGACCATTCACTCGCCGCCAACACCGGCAACCGATCCACGGCGAGCGTGACCGGCCAGGGCTCTGTCGCAGTGGCTGCGGGCCATCAGAGCCGCGCCCGCGCTAGCGTCGGCGGCGCCATTGTCCTGTGCTACCGCGACGAGGGCGACGACCAAATCGTAGACATCCGCGCCGCACTCGTCGGCCATGGCGGTATCAAGCCCGACACCTGGTACCGCCTGGGCGCCGACGGCGAGTTCATCGAAGTCTCCGACGACCAGGAGTAAACCATGCGCAACCGCACCCCCACCACCGAAGACGAGTTCCCCTACCTGCCGCCGCTCGGGCGCCTGGATCTTGCCTGCCTCGCGCTTTGCGTGCTGGTGGTGCTGGGATGCCTGGGCTACTTGGCGTTTGATCTGTTCAGCATGGTCCTGTGCGATCGGTACGGGGTCTGCTATGCGTGAGTCTACGATCGAACAGCACGCCGTCGCCATGTTCAAGGCGCTGGGCGACTTGCCCTATAAGTTCACTAGCCCCGGCCGACGCAACGTGCCCGACCGCCTGCGACTGTGCGAGATCCCTGCCGAACATCGCGAGATCGTCGCGCGCTACGTCCAGTTCATCGAGTTCAAGGCCACCGGCGAGAAGCCCACCGCGGCGCAGGAGCGCGAGCACGCGCGTCTTCGCAAGCTGGGCTTCCGCGTCGAGGTCGTCGACAGCATCGCCGGCGTAGATGCGCTGGTCAGGGAGACATGGAGATGAGCGATACGAAACACGGCTGGGTATCCCAGCGTGCCGATGGATTGCGCGCCCGCTGCGGCGGCCCGGGGGTCTGCGCGACCTGCGATACCGAGACCATGCACGAAAAGATGCTGACGGGCCTGTCCGGTGGTCAGTACGGCACGCTGGCGCCCACGGGCAACACCGCCCTCGACCAGGAGATGTACGCCGCTGGCCTGGAAAAGGGCGAAGAGAACACCAAGCACAATGCGGCAATCCGTGCGGGCGTGCCGGAAGGCTGGAAGCTGGTAACGAAGAAGACCTGCTACGCGCTGATGCATGACGGGGCCGTGATTGCCACGCTCGCCGGGCCGGAATCGCAGGCGAACGCCGCCATCATCGCGCGCATGCTCGCCGCCCCTTCGTGCCCGACCTGCAACGACCAGGGCGCCGTCGGCAACATCCTGACCGCTGAACCGTGCCACAACTGCGCCGCCCCTGGCGTATCCACGGTGGAGGATCAGGCCAAGCCCAACGGCCAAAACGTGGGCCAGATCGTGGACGAGTACATCCAGGAATACGAACTGCGCGGCGAAGACGAGGAAGGCAGGGACGGCGTCTATAGCCCCAACGAAACCGAGCGCTACATGATCGCCGACGCCATCTCCGGGCTGCTGGCGGAGCCGGAATTCATCGCAGCCATCGCAGGAATGCACAACGCTCCCGCTGCTGGCGATGCGCTGGATGCGGCGCGCTGGCGCTTCGTTCGCCGCAAGTTGTGCCTGACCGGAAACGGTGATGGAACGTGTGCCATGCAGGCCATCAATCTCCCGGCTTCTATCCATGGATGGCCTGAACCCGGTTCGGCCGTCGCCGAGTTCTGCGACGCCGCCATCGATGCGGCGCTTGCAGCCCAACGTAAGGGGGGTGCGTGATGGAACTAAGCGAATACGAACGGAAGGTTCTCGCCGCGCTGGCCGGCTCGGGCGCGCTTCTGACCCGGGATGTGGCCGACAGGGTGCGTCCGCGCTTCGGCACCAGCCAGCACCAGCACAGCGGTGCCGTGCGGGCTTGGCTCCTGCACCTGGAGAAGCTAGGGCTGGTTCGCCGCCTGGATGCCGAGAAGCCCGTCTGCTGGCAACTCGCCGCCCAGCAGAGCGGCGAGGGAGGTGCGTGATGGACAAGTACCAGCAGGCCATCCTGGCACTGCACGCGGCCGTACTGGAGATAAGCCGCCTCTCGCAGGAAATCGGCCTCGCATTCACGGCCTCCATGGCCGCGCAAGATCCGCCCGCCGGCGCGCCCTTCACCGGCAAGCCGCCCATCAACTGGCTGGAGCGCGCCTACGCGCTCGACCATGACGACGACGGCGACCGCTACCACGCCCACCATGATGGCGACGTCGACGCCTACCTGGCGGCCAACTGCCAGCACGCGCTGCGCGCCCACCAGCTCATCCAGCAGCGCAAGGCCGCCAAGGTGGCCCGCGCCAGCGCGCGCCGGTGGATAACGAAGCTCGGCAAAGAGCTGGCCGCCCAGCAGAGCGGCCAGGGCGCGGGGAGGTGAGTATGGACGTTGCCGTCTTGTTCGCCCGCCAGGACAGCACCTACAAGACGCTGCCAGGCGTGAACGTTTACGACATCAACCGCGACGCCCGGACATTTCAGG
>JAEHJW020009538.1_pt1 | contig 37396 bp, 49 predicted proteins | sample 9271431 | NCBI WGS metagenome assembly JAEHJW02 | reverse complement strand
TCAGAGCTGCTACCCGCTACCCTACATGCCCTTAAAGGCTCTAGGCGCCCTCTTGGGCCTGTTAGGCGCTCCTTGCTGTTCGTCTGGCAGGGCTTCTTGATCACCGCCAATGTCGTCCACTTCTCGCACAAGCCCAACAGTGAAACCGCCGAAAGGGGATGCAATGGGGTAATCGGCGTTGTCAGGCTCATCTTCGACAGCGTAGCCATCGTGGATGGCTTCTTGGACACGGAGCAAGAATTGGTGTAGCTCAAACTCTCTCACGTATGCTTTTTCAATCATGGTTTCTCCTCATAGGGTTTCTGACACAGGAAAATACTCTTGTGCTCTATATTGATTATACCATGCTTCTGCATCTTGTCAAGCTGAGAGGGATTTGTAAAGATTTGTAAGGACACAGAGCCAAAGGGCTTGACAAACTGAAAACACATGATACAATAAGATTATATTCTGCCGAAAGCCCTATAGTATATTAGAGATACTATATACACTATAGGATAACTATATATATATATATATACACTATAGTGACACTATAGTGATACTATAGTAGTATTAGAGTATTACTAGAGTATTACTATAGTATTACTAATAGGATTATTATACTTATAATATATCTATAGTAATATACTATATAAGTATTATATACTATATAAGTATTATATAATATATTATTAGATTATATGTATTAGGGTTTACTATAGTACATTAAGAGAATATACTTATATTAGATTATATGTATTGTATATTCTTATATGTAGTATATTACTAATAGATCACTATTAGTATTAGATCACTATTAGTATCACTAGAGGCTAATAGATAAATAGATGGTGTTAGAGATAAGCATTACAGAAGGATTAAATAATTGAGATGTGTAGCTTGTAATGAGATGCTTCCTGAAGTTCTCGGAAGAAAGAAAGATGGGTCAGATGAAGATCTGTGTCCCAAGTGTAGGTTTTATGCTCTACGCCAAGACCTGTATGATCCTAAGCAATATCAGCTAGAGGGCTTGACAGACAGAAGCAAGCAAGGTAGTATGTTATCAGATCAGTATGATTAGTGTCAGATAGGTGTACATAGGGTAGACCTAGTGTATGTGTCTGTGTCAATGGAGAATTGATAGTATGAAAAAGAAATATGATGTAGCTGTATTCATTGGTAGGTTCCAGCCTTTTCACAATGGACATTTAAGTGTAGTGTTGAAGGCTAAAGAGATAGCAGACACTGTGCTAATTATCATAGGGAGTGTTGATAAGCCAAGGACATACAAGAATCCCTTTTCTTTTGACGAAAGAAAAGAAATGATAGAGAAGTCTCTACGCTACCCTCATGGAATAGAGGTTGGGAAGGATTTAGTTATAAGAGGGAATGTAGACACTATTTATAACGATACAGCGTGGGCCACTCGAATACAAGAGATTGTGTCTGATACAACACAAAGTAATAATGTGTGTCTTATTGGACACAAGAAGGATGATAGTTCTTATTATCTTGATATGTTTCCTCAATGGCACTTAGAGGAAGTAGAAGCAGAAGAATATGGTCTGAGTGCAACAGAAATACGTGAAAAGTATTTTAGTGAAGAAGGGCTGTTTTCTGGTGTGAAAGTGGATGATCCTATCCCATACGGTGTATTCACCTTTTTGACTAAGACGTTCGATAGGGAAGCCCATCAGCAGATTGTGAGAGAGAGAAGATTCATCGAGAACTACAAGAAACAATATGAAGATAGTCCCTATCCTCCTGTGTTTGTGACAACAGATGCTATTGTGACGTGTTGCTCTCATATCTTACTCATAAGACGTAAGAGTGAGCCTGGAAAGGGCTTGTGGGCACTCCCTGGGGGCTTCTTAAACGCAAATACAGACGCCTCACTCCAAAGTGCTTGTATCCGCGAGTTGAAGGAAGAAACAGGAGTTAAAGTACCTATCCCTGTGTTAATAGGTAGTATCAAAGGAAGCCATTGCTTTGATGCTATTGCCAGAAGCGCCAGAGGGAGGACAATCACACACGCCTACCATTTTGACCTAAAGGATAAAACACTCCCAAAGGTGAAAGGGATGGATGATGCTGAGAAAGCTAAGTGGGTGGCACTTAGTGATGTTTGTAGTAGAGAAATGTTTGAAGATCACTATGAAATAATCAATTATTTCATGGGAACGCCTATTCTTAATTGAATAGATCAAGAAAGAGGATAGACCTCTTTTATTTACTTAATAGGAGATATTAAATGAAAAAGTCAATTCTATTGAATGTTGATTCGTACAAAGTGCTTATGGATAAGATGTATCCAGATGAAATCACAAGGGTATATTCCTACATTGAGTCTCGTGGTGGTCATTTTGACAAGGTACTCTTCTTTGGTTTACAGATGTTTATTAAAGAGTACCTGAGTAAGCCAATTACGCTTAGTGATATTGACGAAGCTGAAATAGTGTGGAATGCTCACTTTGGGGATAGTGTCTTTATGCGCGACAAGTGGGAACACATCGTGAATAAACACGACGGGCGCCTGCCATTGATTATTCGTGCCATTCCAGAAGGAACAATGATTGGTGTTAAGAATGTTCTTGTGACAATCGAAAACACAGATCCTGCGTGCCGCTGGCTTACAACGTGGGTAGAAACTGCATTGCTTCGTGCTGTATGGTATCCTACCACAGTAGCCACACTGAGCAAGCATATCAAGGATATGATTCTTAGCTTTCTTGAAGAAACCGGAGATCCATCAGGAATTGATTTTAAACTACATGACTTTGGAGCAAGAGGAGCTTCTAGTTATGAAACATCTGGAATAGGCGCTGTCGCCCATTTGGTGAATTTTAAGGGGACAGACACGATTGCTGGTGTTCTGTATGCTAAAGAATACTACAATGAGCCTATGGCTGGCTTTAGTATTCCTGCAAGTGAGCACAGTGTCATAACAGCTTGGGGTAAAGAAGGCGAGGCAGATGCCTACTACAACATGCTACAGAAGTTTGGTAAACCTGGAAAGATATTTGCATGTGTCTCTGACTCATACGACATTTTCAATGCCGCTGAGAATTTGTGGGGTGAATCCTTGCGTCAAGCTGTAATCGACAGTGGAGCCACTGTTGTAATTCGTCCCGATAGCGGTGATCCCGAGACTGTGATTCATGCTTTACTAGAAACACTCGGTAAGAAATTTGGTTACACATGGAATGATAAAGGATACAAAGTATTAAACCATGTACGTTTAATTCAAGGAGATGGTGTTAATTATAATGCTATCCAAGGTATTCTTGGCTTGATGAAGATATACAAATGGAGTGCTGATAATATAGCTTTTGGGATGGGAGGAGCTTTGCTGCAAGCAGCCCAACGAGATGATCAGAAGTTTGCTATGAAAGCATCTGCTGTATTTGATCGTTCTAGAGGAGAATGGATTGGGATAGCTAAAGATCCTATTACGGACTTTGGGAAAAAGAGCAAACAGGGGCGGGTTACTTGTTACCTTGATGAATCTAATGGATTATACTATAGTGATATTGAACAAACCACTAAAGGCGCTAAAAGAGATGCTTTGGTCACTGTGTATCATAATGGATTTCCACAGTCACAGAGCACTTTTGCTGAAATTAGAGCAAGAAGCAATAAAAAGTAGTTGACAAATGCAATATCCGTGGTATAATAAAAATATAGGGTAGAAGATTTGTTAGGAGACACAGAGATGTCTGAAGGGAATAAAAGAGCACATACTGCTACAGGAAGGCCAGTGGGGAGACCTAAAGGCAGCACCAAGCATGTTACAAAGACATCTCTGCTCTTTGTCTTGAAGAATTTACAGAAAGACCTTGACAAAGCTGTTGAAGTGATACATAATGCTATTCATGGTACTGATCAAGCGGTGGCACTCGCCAGTGCCAAGTGGCTTATCCAGAATGTTGTGGTAGTAGGAAAAGAGTACGAAAGACCAGACGTTAAGGACGAATCAGACACACACGCAGGAACGTCTGCCCCTACTCCGGTTGTTGCATTTAATTTTTCAAAGAAATAGTTTGTTAACAGAGTCTCACATTGCTCGTTTAGTTAAGTAGGTATAACGGTGGCTTTGTAACCCATTGTCCTTGGTTCGAACCCAAGAATGAGCACCAAATTTTATGTTCTCCCATCTCCCCTCTCCCGAAGGGACGTAGGGTCGGATGTCGCCCTGGATGCAACGTCCTAAAGGCATCCACATTATTCAGTCGTCTTGGAAGCAACGACTAGAAACTAAGTGCTTTCCGTGAAACAAGAAGGATACCTACGAAAAGGGTATGCTGGAACCTAACCAGCCCTTTCAAAAAACCCGCCAAGGCTATGCGCGAGAGCGTATCCTCAAACCGGCGGGTTACGCTATTATAGCCTGCTATACTCTGTTTATACTTGAGTATAGCCATTACTTTCGTCGGGATGGTGTAACGGTAGCACAAGTGTCTCCAAAATACTTAGTCGGGGTTCAAATCCCTGTCCCTTCGCCAAATATGTGAGAAAACGCAGAGATAGCTACTGCGTAGCAGAATTACCGACCTGTACCTTCTTGGAAGCATCACCCACTCAGTGATGCGCTGGTGCTGAAAAGCAATAGTGGCGTATCTATTGCCTGCTAAGTTGGAGAACGAGCCAAGATTAGCTCTGGCCTCACATTTTATTCTAGAGTAGCTCAGTAGGTAGAGCGATGGATTGTTAATCCATTGGTCATAGGTTCGAGTCCTGTCTCTGGAGCCAAATTAGTTGGAGCATGGTGTAGTAGATTAGCACAGAAGGCTTTGAACCTTCTAGGTTGGGTTTGAGTCCCGATGCTCCTGCCAATCAGACCATAACATTCCTACTTATGTAGGCATTGTTGGGGTGTTGCTCGTCCAATACCCTCTTTAAAGGTGTCACAACCAGATTGAAATTGGCACCACCATCAGACTGACATCTGTGCTGGAGCAATACCAGCCGCAAGTGGTATCTGGATATGCAGTAGACAACACCCTGACCGCTTAGAGTTGCGTGACAACACGCAATGCTGGCCTCTTACGAGGCGACGCGCACCGACAGGGTTACTTATTCTTTGGGGTGAACATGCAAATATCTTCAACAGGTCTGATAGACACTCCTGATAGCAACTTGTACACACTTCAGATAGTGCAAGGGGCTACATTTCAATTAGTTCTGTCTGTGTCTGGCGTAGACCTAACAGGGGCTACTGCTGATATGGTGTTTGCCACTAATGTTGTGACACCACAGATTACACCGTATAACACAATCCTCTCTATGGACACGGTTCTTATCAACGGCGTCCTATCTGAGCAGTATACGGTGGTTCCTGGTAACGACAATGTTACAAATTACACATCTGTAATCACAAACGTGTTTGAACCTACAACGACCAATGGCGGCATTGTTATCTCTGTTGTGACGCCTTTGACAAATCAAACGCTCACCGTAACACTAACATCTGCTGCAACACTCACACCTGTCGTTCTTGCCAGCGGAACATATGATCTTTTTGTTACGCTGTCTAACGGCACACGCCTCAAGATACTCTACGGTAATTATGATTACCAGAAGTCTCTTGCGCGGTAATGGGAGGCGACATGGCCACGTCAACACAAGTGAACCCAATTACTTTGTCCGTGACGCAGAATAATGGCATCACACAGACGATAGTGATATATCCTGCACAGACAGCAACTGTATCTGTTGCGCCAAGCGTGAGTGTCGCTGTCGTCCTTTAATGGAGACAATATGGCACCAACTTATGCACCTTGCAGCAAGAAGCAAGAGGCTTACCTACAATCCCAAGCTGATATTACCGTTTTTGGCGGCGGTGCCGGAAGTGGGAAAACACTTATGGGGATTCTTGATTTCCTGCAATACGTTCATGAACCTATGTTCAAAGGTGTTATCACTCGCCGGAATACGCCACAACTCATGGGGCCAGGAGGCCCGTGGGACAAGTGTAATGAAGTGTTTAAGGCATATGACAAGAACGTTAGGTGGCTAGACAAGAAAAAGAAGTTTATTTTTTCATCTGGTGCCGAAATCTATCTGCAACACTTTGAGCGAGAAGCCAACAAAGAGAACTTCCAAGGTTGGGAGATCTCCAAGATACTTGTAGATGAGGGCACTCAATACACTGAGGACATGGTGACTTATCTGATGTCACGTTTGCGTAATCCTCATTGCCCTGTTCGCACACACATGAAGATAACGTGTAACCCTGACAAGGACAGCTACCTCAGAAAATGGCTTAGTTGGTACATTGGGCCTGATGGCTTGCCTATCAAAGAACGAGATGGCAAATTGCGGTGGTTTGCACGAATTGACGGCAAAATGGCTTTCGCTGATACAAAGAAAGACCTTTATGAGAGTTTTGGTAAAAACATAAAGCCTCTTTCTTTCACATTCTTGCCCGCTACAATTTATGACAACCCCGTCCTTATGCGGCTTCAGCCTGAGTATGTCTCTTGGCTTGAAGGTTTGAATAGAGTCGAGAAAGAAAGACTCCTTTATGGAAATTGGGACGTAACGCAAGAATCGGCTGGCTACTGGAAGGCGGCATGGGTGAATATGGTTCATCTTCCGCCAGTGGAAGTACACAAACGAGTACGAGCTTGGGATTTAGCCGGATCTCTCCCTTCTGAAACGTCGCCTAATCCAGACTGGACTGCTGGCGTCAAGATGTCCAAGACAAGAGAAGGACGGACTACTGTTGAAGATTGTGTTCGATTCAGAGCGAGGCATGGCGAAGTGTTTGACAGGATTCTGTCCACAGCCATGCACGATGGCGAGGATGTGCAGATTATCATTCCTTGCGATCCAGGTGTGGCAGGAAAGGCTTACGCTGCATCCATCATCCGGCAATTAGCCGACTATGGTTTCACGGCTCGGATGCGTACAAGCAATAAGAGTAAGATCTCACGCTTTGCTCCATTTGCAGCCGCAAGCGAAGGCGGAAATGTAGATATGGTGCATGGCGAGTGGAATAGTGACTATATTCTTGAGCTTGAAAAGTTTGACGGGTCGCGGGCTGTCCATGATGACATGGTAGACGCCTCAAGTGACGCTTTTAGTTCGCTGGCCGAGAGTTTTATTCTTCCGTCATTTGCGCCCCCGGATTTATCTCAAGAAAACCCTTTTAGATAGGAGGACAGATGGCAACCAAATCTGGCACACAATCTACTGCAATGCCTGTAGCTGATGCCAACATCCCTAATCTTGATGGTCTTACGACCGTAAACCCTCCTGTTGGCCCTAAAAACATACAAGGGCTTGTTCTTGACACCGACCTTCCAGACTTTAAAATGGGAGAGATTGGTACTGTTGGCCTGAAAGTTAGCAACGGGATTGTCCTAGAAGAGCCAAGAGTAGAACTGCGGTGGCCTCGAAACTTAGTTACTTACAAAGAAATGTCCTTTGATGTAACCATAGCAAGTGCCCTTTCCTTGTTTCAGCTTCTCATTACGAGAGTTCCTTGGAAAGTGGCTCCCTATGACAAGACCAACCCTGATGATGTTAAAAAAGCAAATTTCTTAACATCCTGTATGACAGATATGGAGCAGAGTTGGAAGTTTCTTATCCGTGATATTACAAGCATGTTTATTTACGGCTTTGCCGTAATAGAAAAGATTTATAGGATTCGTTCCAAAGAGCATGGTTCCAAATATGACGATGGCCTTGTAGGTATTCGCCATTTGCCGATCAGATCTCAAGACACAATCTACCGCTGGCTTTTCTCGTCGGACGGGAGAAGGCTCTTGGGTGTTGAACAACGCCTTTTGCACACAAACAACGACTTCAACTATGTGCAATACTATCCGACAGGCCGCATTCCAATCCCTAGAAACAAGTTTATGCTGTTTCGGACGGACACGTCAAGAGACAACCCAGAGGGCAATAGCCCATTGAAGGGCTGCTATGACGCATGGAAGTACAAAAAGACCATTGAGCAGTCTGAGGCAATAGGCATTGTCCGTAATATGAACGGTATGCCACACCTACAGATTCCTCCTCGGTATATGTCGGCAGACGCTTCGCCAGCCGAACAGCAAGTGTATGAATACTATAAGCGAGTTATTCGTAACATCCACGCCAACGAACAGGCTGGTCTGATAACACCTCTTGCTTATGATCCAGAGAGCAAACAGCCTCTCTTCAAGTTTGAATTGATGGGGATCAATGGAAAGGCCCAAAACGACACAGATACAGTCATCAAGCGATATGATAACAAGATACTTATGTGTCTTTTCGCTGATATTCTCAAAATGGGGCAAGACCAAGTAGGCAGTTTCGCTCTGGCGGGTAGCAAAGTAGATATAATGAATCTTGCTATCACATCATACCTAGAGATGATTCAAGATGTTCTGAATGATGACCTTGTTCCTCAACTGTTTGACCTCAATGGATGGGACATTACAAGACTTCCATCGTTTGAGTATGGTCGTTTGGAAGAGCGCGATCTCCAAGATTTCAGTGCAGCAATACAGCGCATTAAGGCTGTGGGCCTGATTACACCCACACCAGGAAATGTCAATTACGTTGCTGAAACACTTGGCCTCCCTGACCGTGTGAAGGAGAATATGCCACAAGACGCCTTGAGCGAACTCCTTGGGCCTCCGCAGTCAAAGAGTGGGGAGGGGATGAATACCCCGACAGGTGGCCTGAATGGTACAGCAAAGGGTGTCTCCCTTGACGATAATAGCCTCTCTAACAAGGAGAACATTTAGATGGATATGGAAAAGATGCGCCAAGCGGCGATCTCCTTTCTGAGTGCTTTTGGCCCAACAAGCGCAGAAAAATCTGTTGTTGAGACTTCCGAAATCCCTGTCAAGAAGAGCATTGACACGGAGAAGCGGCTGGCGATGTTTGTTGTTCTTGCCCCTGAGTGCGTAGACGGACAGGGGGACATCTACTCGGCGGAAGAAGTGGAGAAGGCTTGTCACAACTTTAACGAGTTTTGTGGTAATGCCAACTTGTTCCACCAGCAGCAAACGGAAGAAATTGCGATTGTTGAAAGCTACATCGTCCCCGCCGCCTTTCAAACAGACGATGGCGTGGTGGTCGAGAAAGGGACTTGGGTACAGTGGATGCGTTTTGATAATGAGACACTGTGGGATATGGTGAAGAACGGTGAAATCTGCGGAGCTTCTATTGGGGCTTATGCAAAAGGGGAGATACTGGAATGACAGATGCAAAGGCGAAACGCCGCCTTACTGATATTAACTTTGAACAGGAAGGGGCGCACGTTGCCGTAGTGCATAAAATCCAAGGTGGCCCTGCTAACCAGATTCCTGTTCTTACTTTTAAGGCGAATGCTGTGGATGCTGTAACTAAAGCTACTACTATGGTGAATGTGAAGTATACATTTGAGGAATTTCTGTCAAATGTGATGAACATGTGGTCTGAAGATGCTGAAGTATTGGCTACGCTCTTAGGTATGGACGATGATGCTGATGAAGGCACTGACAACGATTGGTGGCAACAGCGTATCAACGACCGTTTAGAAAATATCGAGTTGATCAAGAGTGCTTGGGACAACCCTGTCCACATGGAAGGCTGGACTGCCAAACAGCGTACAGACTTAGAAGCACTTAAAGCGAAGATGGAACCAATCTTCAAGGCTGCAACAAAGACAGATGGTGGCAAAGAGCTTACTGTAAAGGATTATGCTTATACACCAGACAAAGAAAAACCTTCTACATGGAAACTACGCATTGATGATGCTGCCCATGTATCAGGCGCGGTAGCTGCCCTTGGCAAGGGCTATCGTGGCAACAAGGTGGAAATCCCTGAAGCGGATCTGCCTGCCGTCAAGCGGAAGGTTAGAGCCGCACATAAAAAGTTCTTTCCTGATACCCCCATCCCTGATGCTATCGCGTCAAAACCCTCTAGTGTGGAGAAAAATATGTCAGTAGACAATAAGAGTGCTAATGATCTGGTTGTGGAACTGGAGAAGGCACAGGAGTCCATCAAGGCGCTTAATGCCCAAGTTGCACAGATGAACGCTGAAAAGGTGGAAAAGGCTCTTCAGTCCCGGACTGAAAAGTTGAGTAAGGTGGTGTCGGCTGAAGAAGCAGCCACCCTTGTTAAGGCTGTTGGTAACATCGCTGATGAAGCGTGGGACGTGATTGTTAAGACGCTCGAAGCGAAGGCTAAGGCTATTACGACAAGCAGCTTGTTTAAGGAATTGGGCGTGGGTGGAGATGTTAAGACGGAGAATCCTGCTGGTAAGGCAGAAGAAGATCCTCTTACTCTGTACCTCAAGAGCCGTTATTCCAATACAAATCAAAACGGAGAGTAAATAAATGAGCGTTATTGCAACAGATGTCAGTCGCTTTAGTAATGTCGTAAAGCACGAGTATCTTCCGAGCGAAGGTTACTGCCGCCAAGTGATCACAGTTAACGAAACGGCCAGCATCACCTATGATATTGGCACTGTCCTTGGCCTTGACACGGCCACAGGCCAATATAAGCGTGTTGAGTCTACAGCGACCGATGGTAGCCAGACAGCAGCCGCCGTCTACATTGGCACAAATCTCGGTGACTATACGTCGCAGGCCATTACAGCGGCCACTCCGACGACAGTGGTTGCCATTACACGTGGCCCGGCTATTTTGGTTGAACCAATGTTGGAATTTGGAGCTTCCATCAGCACACAGGCGGCGCGCAACACACAGGAAGGCTACTTGGCCAACCTTGGCATCATCGTTATTCCTCAGAACTAATTAGGACGAAGTAAAAATGACAATTATTCGTAGTTATGCTAATGGCTTTGAGGTCGTAGACCGTACACAAGACCTTCTCATCATCCCGAACCAGTGGGGCTTGATCAACAGCCTTGGTGTGTTTGGTAACGGAGAAGGCGTTGCCACCACTACCGTCACAATCGAAGAACAGGATCAGAGTCTCGGTTTGATTCAGGATCAGGTTCGCGGTACTCGTGCGAACGCGAACAAGGACTACAACCGCAAGATCCATTCGATTCCGGTTCCTCACTACCCTCTCGACGACTACATTGCGCCAGAGGACATTCAAGGCAAGCGTGCTTACGGCACAGATGGCCCTGAGTCGCTCACGATGGTTCGCGCCCGTAAGCTGGAGCGTATTCGCCGTTCCCATTCTGCAACAATGGAGTATGCACGCGCTGTTGCCCTCACGACAGGCACCGTGTATGCCCCTAATGGCACTGTTGCGGTCAACTACTACACAGAGTTTGGCTTTACTCAGCAGAGCTTTACTTGGACGTTCTCCAGTTCGACATTTGACCTGATTGGGGAAGGTGAACAAATCATCGCCTACATCCAGGACAACTTGCAGAGTGGTGAGATTGTTTCTCATATTGTCGCTTTGTGTGCTCCAGAGTGGTTTGCTGCTCTGATTAGTCACCCGAAGGTGAGCACTGCATACCAATACTTTGCGTCTACGCAGCTTCCTCTCCGTAACCGCTTGGTAGGCCCGCAGCAGAACATTCGTGAGTTCGATTTTGGCGGCATTCGCTATATCGAATATCGCGCTAAGTTCAACGGCCAGCGCCTCATCCCTGCTTCGACAGCCGTGTTCTTCCCTCTCGGGACTATGGACAGCTTCGCCACCTACTACGCACCGGCCAACAAGTTTGATCTGGTGAATACTATTGGTGTTGAGGCGTATGTCTTTGAATACGCCGATCTCAAGGGCAGCAAGATCGACATTGAAACGGAAAGTAACTTCCTCAACGTCCTTCGCCGCCCGCAGGCTGTTTGTGTTGCGACAATGGCGTAACGCGCCAGAGCCATACGCTGTATGGCTCATATTTCAACTCTTATCCTTGAAGCATTAAGATAATGGTTGAAATATGAGCTATAATCTCCACTGTATACAAAAAGGATAAGGCTATGCCATACCAAGGCGATCCCGCCAACAACCTTGTTGACCAAATACGAGTGAGAGTGGGAGACACCTATCCAGACATTGAAATGCTGGATGACAACACCTACATCTGGCTCCTCACTCAGTATAACAATAATGCTAGACGCTGTGTTCCAGATGCTTGCGCCATGATTATGTTCCGCCTCACTCGCTGGACAAGAGAGAAGGCCGGAGACATTGAAGTCTATGGAAGTGATTGGGCTAAGAGCTACTTGGCGGCTCTGAAAGAGATAATGCGTAATCCCAACCTCTATATCTCTGTTGTTATACCCTTTGCAGGCGGCATTGATGGTATGGATGCCTTCACAAACGACATCAATCCCAACAATCTCCGTCCACAGATATTTGTGCAGTACAATAATGTGGATCGTGGCCCGTTCCAGGTCATCCCTGATAGAGAGCTGTTTGACTTCTATCCTGGAATTGCCTATGCGGGAATCTAAGTGGGACATGAAAGAGTGGAAGAGCCTCGTTAGAAGGCTCTCATCTCTGTCGGAGCAACAGATTGAGTGGGGCTTTTTTGGGAACATTCGTTACCCTGATGACTATCCAGAGAGGGAAACCCGAGGGCTTCCTGTTGCGTTAGTCGCTACGATCAACGAGTATGGCTCCGGTAAAACACCGTCGCGCCCTTTTATGCGAATAAATGCAGAAGGTTTGGAGCAAGACAGAGAGGCAGTTGAAAGACATGCCGTCCCTATTCTTCAGAACATCATCAAGAGAATGCCCTATCGGGGCAAGATGTACGACTACTCGGTTTACCTTGCCCAAGCCCTTAAACGAGACATAGATGATTACCCTATGACGGCGACAGCGCCTTTCCCATCTAACGCTCCGATGTGGGCTAAGATAAAAGGGAAGAACAAGCCTCTTGACTATACGCGCTTTATGATGAACAGCATTGAAAAGAGAGTAGTGTCTAAAGGGACAGGAGAAGAAGTATGATCACGGCACCTTTTCTTTCTTTGACGCAGAGGCAACTGGCTATAACAAGAGCGACAGGGCAAGATACATATGTCAACGGGCGCCTTGTTCCTGCGCCTACAACCACGCTTAACATATGGGCAACAGTAACACCCTATGAATTAAAGCACAAAGAGAATACGCTTTTTAATGAGGACGGGGACAGAAGCCGCCAAGCCCTGAAGGTGTATACACAAACGCCTCTTAGGCAGCGCGTGGATGGCCCTAATGGATGGGCAGCAGACACTTTTGTCTGGACAGACGGCTGGCGCTACATGGTAGATGACTTGGCCATCTATAACATGAACATCCTCAACCACTGTCGGGCCATCTGTTATCGCGTGGAGCTTATTTGATTTGTTTGGAGTTATCGTATGCACACTACGATTGAGAACAACTGGTATACGTGGCTTGCACCTATTGTCTCACCTGTCACTGTAATTTTTCCTTATGCAGATGGGCCAGAGCCTGCTTCCCCTTATATCGTGGTTGATCTATACTCCTACCAGCCCCTCGGAATGCCTCAGATAGAGAGTGGTGTAACTGCCGCTACCAGTGAAGCCATAGAGGTGATTCAAAACTGGAGAGGCCAGATACAGATTAAATGTGTCGGCATGGAAAAGGACTATACAACAGGGAACCATCCGGCTGATATTCTTAACCTTATCTCTTTCTCTCTTCAAGATCCAACTGCTCTTGATGTTCTCAAGACGCTTGGGTTAACTGTGTTTAGACACACACCTGTCAAGCGTATCCCTGATTTGCGAGACACACAGTATGTCACAGCATATGCTATGGACATTCATTTCATGACAGCTTCGCGTACAACCCCCTCGGTGTACGATATTAGTAGTGTCGATATTACAGGCACTTTCGTGGGAAGCGCAAGCTCCCCTATTAGCGTATCTATACCTGTCACTACACCATAATGGAGATACAAATTGACAACTCTTTCAGACATTCTTAACATTAGTGTTTCGCGCCAGACAGCCGCCGTACAGTTGGCGTCTTTCGCTGTTCCCGCTATCATTGCATCCCATACCATGTGGAAGGACAGAGCGCGTGTTTATACATCGGCTGCTGCCGTTTTGACAGATTTCCCTAGTGGTGGTACAGTCTACCAAGCTGCGGTGGATGTTTTTGCTGCTCCGCAAGCTCCTACGCAATTTGTTGTAGGCAGACGACAAGTGGACAGCGTTAATGGTTCTGTTGTTACTGCAACAGCGGGTGCTGTTTATAGTCTGACAGTGGACGGCACAGTGTACAGCTACACAGCACCAGCGTCCCCCACTCCGGCATCTGTGGTAACAGCCCTTATTGGTTTGTACAATGCCACGCCTGTAACGGGCATCACAGCCACGGATCATGCCAATGGAACATTCACCATCGGAGTTAGTACGCTCGGAACACCTTGGTCGCTCGTCGCCAGTAATACAGTTGTCCTCGCCAATGTCACGCCGACTGAAACGTGGGCTACAGCGATTGCGGCTGTCTATGCTGCGAATAACCTTTGGTACTGTTTTGGTACTGACAGCCATCTTGCTGCTGATATTGAGGCCGTTGCTGCGGTAGCCGAGACTATGAAAGTGCTTTATGGCTACAGCACACAAGATCCTACAGTTGGGACTAGCGTCACCACCGATATTGCAAGTGTGCTGAAGGCTTCATCTTACACGCGCACATTTGGCTTGTGGAATGCTACAGCAGATACAAACTTCCCTGAGTTTGCTTGGATAGGTGCTGCTTGTACGGCCACCCCTGGTAGTAACACTTGGGCCTACAAGACGCTTGCTGGTATCCCTGTTGATACGCTCAGTGAGACATTTACTACCTATGCTTCTGCACCTACAACAGGTAAGAACATTTCCACGTATGAGACTATCGGTGGCTTGAATGTCACTATTGGCGGCACTGTTGCATCTGGCGAGTATATTGATGTCATGGTATTCGTTGACTGGCTCCAGTCTACAATGAAGTCAAGAATTTTCTTCAGAATGGCAAATGCCCCAAAACTTCCATACACATCGTCGGGGGCTACAGTGATTGAGGCTGAAATTCGCGGTGTGCTGAATGATGGGATTACGGCAGGTGGTTTGTCCTCCTCTCCTGCGCCTACAGTGTTTATGCCTCTTGTCAGTACAGTGTCAAGCACCTTGAAGGCCACTCGTACATATAATGGCATCACCTTTAATGCTACGCTTGCAGGGGCTATTCATTATTCTGGCATCTCGGGCACAGTGACAGTTTAATTAGGAGATATACATGACTACATCCACACTAGCTACATTTGCTCCTAATGATGTTTCTATCATTCTCAACCACCCTGCTACTGGCATTTCTCACACCGTAAGCGGATATGCTCAGGACAGCATTGTTACCGTGGAGAGAGATACAGAAGCCTTTGCCATGCACACAGGGGCTGACAACACCGCCACCCGCATCTATATGCCTAACACGTCTGGTAAGATCACAATCTCTCTTGCCCAAACGTCCAACAGTAACGATGTTCTCACATGGATATATAACTACGACTTGAGCAAACTTAACGCTCAAGGCTTGTTTTCTATCACTGTTAAAGACAACAGCGGGCGTAGTACGTTCTACTCTGCTCAGAGCTATATCGCTATCATCCCGCACAGCGCGTTTGGTACGTCGATGCAGAACAGAGAGTGGGTGATTCACGGACGTGACCTCCAGATGTCCCTTGGCGGCAACAATCCCTTTAACAATGCAGATGCTTCGGCTGTTCAAGCCTTGGGTGGCGCAATTAACCCTGCTTGGGCGCCTTCTGGTGGGCTATAAGCCCTTTTGAAGAACATGGGGCTACATAGGTAGCCCCTCTGCTCTAGGATGGCCTTAAAAGCCTCCTATGGCGTTTTAAGGCATAAGATACCTCTGTAGGAGATGTATGAGTAATCTATTGAGTTATTCGCCTTCCGAAGTGAAGTTATCTTTGGCAGGGCTATTTACTGTGAGTGGCTTTGCCAAAGAAAGCATCGTTTCATTAAGAAAGAACACCCTTTCATATCGAAGTGGGACAACAGCCCTTGATGGCTACTCTGAGCGCGTCTTTCGCAAGGATGACGATTATACCCTTGTGATTCACCTTGCCCAATCAAGTGTGTTCAACGACGTATTTGCGGCTATTCACACTGTTGACCGTTTAACACAACAGGCTAAAATCCCTCTCTATCTGGCCGACAAAAGCGGGAACACTAAGTTTATTTGTGGGAACGCATATATTGCATCTGTTCCTCACGTGAATTTCCGAGCAAACCTTGAGGATCGGGAATGGGTGTTCCATTGCCCAAACTCAACACTCACATTGGGGGGAAACGAGACAGACACGGCAAGTACGATTGCTTTGCTTGCCCAAATGGCCGGCCCCTTCACATCCCTTTTGAGTGCTGCTGGTATAACACTATAAGGAGGGGGGGAATGTCGAACATATTAACATATGATCCATCAAAGATCAGCGTCTTGGTAAACGGCTGGAAATGCGTGGCACTAGAGGGTGTCACGATAGCACAAGGTGTTAAGCCCTTCCGCATTGTCAAAGGGATCAATGGGATTAACACAAGAGTACGAACACAAGATACATCGGCCAGTGTCACGCTTGTTGTGAAACAAACTTCGATCACTAACGATGTGTTGAGCTATATCTATGAGCAGGACGTTAAGTATGGCACCGGCGGTTTCAATCTTGTTATAAAGGATGAAGCCGGTACAACCTATTTTGCGACAGGCGATGCAAGCATCACCGAGTTGCCGACTGTTGTGTTTAATAGTGAGTTGACGGCACGTTCTTGGCATATAACCTGTGCCAGTGGTGTTGTGTTTCATGTTGGGAGCAATTTTGTTCCCTCTACTTCTTTATTTTAGCGAGGAACTGACAAATGATTAAGCAAACTACCGTTACAGTTGGTGGAGATGAATATCTTATCTCCTCCTTCCCCTCCACACGTGGTCTTGGGATAATGAAGCGACTGGCCAAACTGATTGGGCCTGCAATTAGCGAAATGTCCAAAGAGAACGCCACAGTAGCTTCTGCCCTTGCGTGTCTCTTTGAGAACATGGAATCCACAGGGTTTGAACAGCTAATGCTTGACCTCACCTCTGGGGTCACTAAAAATAATATGGCTTTAAATTTTGACATGGAGTTTTCTGGTGAGTACGAAAAGCTCTACCAGATCATTGAGCATGTCGTTACGCTGAACTACGGGTCGGTTTTTCAAATGCTAGGTACAAAGTAATACATGGTGATGTACCTAGCTCCGATTCGTCTTTATCACCAGAGTTGAAACGCCTTAGTAGAGAACTGTCTGTAATTCCTGAGATATTTGCTATTTTAACGAGTGACCTCAAACTAGCAACGCTTCTCGAACTGCAAACAGTGTACGATACAGAGGATGTTTATGACATGCTAGAGATATTAGATGCCCATCGCACTATATCTTTGGAACAACAGAAAAGATCAAACAAGTGAAAGGTGAAAGGATATGCTTGAACAGCAAGTAGCAGAGTTATTTAGTAGTGTATCCTTTCGTCTTGATAAGCCTTCTGTATCGTTAGTCGAGAGCAGCTTTGTCAAGCTAGAAGCCCTCGCTGAGAAACTGAAGCAAACAACTGCATCCCTGACCTTTAAGCACCTTAGTGCTTCAATGGGAGCTAGTAGCACAAGAGCAAACACACTTGCTACACGCCTTGGAGCTTTGACAGCCAAGTTTGAGACAGGGACAGGATCTCTAGTTACTTATACTACAGCCATAGAGTCTCTGGCGGCGGCTTTCCTGAATCTCAACGCTTCTATAGGGATGCAGAGGCTCCCTCGTGTGCCTAGAATATCTGCTGGTGAGTCTTTTGCAAGAGGCGGCACCACTTCCGCTAGGGCTAGTATAGGCATAGGCGAGAATGGCCTCTATGGTTTTCTTAGAGGCGGCATAGGTGGCTTAGGAGCAACTGCTGGCATTCTTGGTATGGGATGGGGATTAAAACACGCTATCTCAACAGGACGTGAGATGCAAGCCAACCAGTTTGCTCTTAATGCTGTGGCTGGAAGTGATCAGCAGGGAGAGGCTGAATATAAGTATGTCTACGGTTTGTCTCAAAACCTCGGCATAAATATGAAGGATGCCTTAAAGAATTACTCCTTTATGATGGCTGCTGCCAAAGGCTCTAAACTAGAGGGACATACACAACAGATATTCACAGCCTTCAATGAATATGGAAAGATGCTCCACTCCACCCCACAGCAGTTAAAGCTGGCTATGCTTGCTGTGAATGAAATGGTGAGTATGGGGAAAGTGTCTTTGACACAACTTCGTAGACAATTATCTTTGCACATGCCTGGGGCATTGGAAGCATTTGCTGAAGCTCGCCACGAGTCTACTGAAAAACTCATGGCAGAGATCAAGAAAGGCAAAGTGATGACGGCTGATGTGCTGCCACGAGTGGCAGAGATATTGCATCAACGAACCGTAGGAAATCAAAGTTTTGAAGAAGCTAAACGCTCTGGCTGGTCTGCACAGCAGCGCGTCGAGAATATGTGGGACAACTTCACAAAAGGATTTGTAGTAGGGATTGATCCGGCTGTCTCTAGGTTTTTTGAGGCTTTGTCTCGCCTCTTCTCATCAAAGAACCAAAATGCTGCTGAAAACTTTGGGAAGGCTATTGGTAGAATCCTTGATGTGATCACAGGGATAGTAAATGCAATAGCAAAATTCAAAGAAATGGGCGGCTTTGGCGCTTTAGAGGTAGGTGGTATTCTTATTCTTTCAGCCAATTTGATGAAAGTGTTAGAAACGATAAGGGCCATTTCAGTTGCTAGTAGGTTGGCATTTGTGGCTACCACTGCCCTTAGTCTTGGTTTTAAAGGCATCATGGCAGGTATCTTAGCATTCTCTAGGTCTGCATTCCTTGCTTCAGGATGGGGGATGTTGTTTCTTCTTTTGGACGACCTTGCGACATACCTTCGTGGTGGTAAGAGTGTTATAGGTGAGCTGACTAAATTCGGATCATCCCTCGGCGGAAAGGTATTTGATGCTACGCACCCATACGATCCAAACTCCCACGCGATCAGCGCGCAACAACAGGAGGCCGAGGTCGGCTGGAGACTTCTACATGGGAGTGCTCATACGGGAGCGTGGACACCACAGAGTGCTCACGAAGCTGCTGCGGCATTCCTAAAAAAGTACCCACACTTCAATGAGGAGTCCTACAACATGCACTGGACAGGTGGCACTCATACACGAGGGGGTGTCACGGGAGGGTGGGACTTTGCGACCGCCCCCGTGGTTAATGTCCATATCAACGGTGAGTATGTTGATACAGAAGGGTATGCAGACACAAGGATAGGTGCGCATCTTGGCCAAGTCTTACAAAACGCTGCACATGCTCTTATGAACAACGGCGGCGCTGGCGGTCGTGGCAGAGGACACTAAAGAATGAGCGTTATCTTAAAGACAGAGAAAGGTGACATTTTGTGGTTTTCTGCCACACTGTCTGTCACAGACGGCTATAGTAGCACAGTGACTAAGTATCCAGTAGAAGATGGAACAAGCAAGTCGGATTTTATCTTCCAGAACAACCCTACCTTATACTTCAGCGGAATTATTAGTGATGTTGATCTAGGGAGCCAAATTCCTGATATTACACCAGACATTAACGCTGTCCTCGGGAGTAACACCGGGAATTTTGTCAACGTTCTCGCTGCTGGCCCTAACCTAGATGCTGTTCAAGTAACAACATCGGGACGGAACCCTCTGATGGGGCTTGCGCCGGATGTTGCACAGCAGTTTATGCCGTCTGACACCATACCCACGGTGACGGTGACAAGTGCGCCAATAATGGCATCCTCTGAGACTGTTAAAGCATTCCTTAAAAGTATTCGTGATAATAACATATCCGTTAATATCTATGAATATGGCAACGGGAAGATATTGGCATCCTACACAGGATACTACATTACTAAGTTAGCTTTTCCAAAGAGTGTCGCCAGTGGCACCGCACTACAGCCTGCTATTACCTTAGAACAAGTGAGATTTGCGTCTTTAGTGACAAACAGCAGTGTACCACCACTTATAAGAGCCATGCTCCCTATTGCGAAAGGGGATGCTACGGCGAGTGGTACAAGCGTTACAGCCACAGGGGATGCTACGGCCTCAACAGCTAAAGCGGCTAACGGGCAGGCTCCTATACAGGCTCCTGTAGATGAATCCCTCTTATATAAAGGGTGGCAGTTTGTTAAGAATGCTGTAAACTAATTTCAAGGAGCAAACATGACAGAACAAGTGACATTTCTTCCTATGTATGCCTTGAGTAGTTTCACATACACTATGTCCCTACAGGGTAAACATTTTACATTTAATTTCTATGTAAACAGTAGAAATAATTTGTATTACATGGATATTATTGATTCTGCTGGAAATAACATTGTTAACGGGGTGTGCCTGACAGTAGGATCTCCCTTGTTAGCCAATATGGACTATAGTGCAGCAGGGCTTACAGGATATTTTATTGTTGTCAGGGACAATACTAACAATACGGATTATAGTAGTGCTCCTTTCTCCTTTAGCGATAACTTTGCTCTCTACTATATCTACACTATAACGTGAGGGGCATATGGATCTTAAAGGTAGGTGGTATCGGCTGACAATCAACAATAACACTACAAATGTTCAGACAGTTATATCTAATACGCTCAATATCGCTTTCAAAGTCGGGAAGCGGATAGATCATACTAAGTCCCTCCCTGAAGCTACTGTTGATATTTATAATCTATCAGACGACACACTCAGAGCCATCTCTGGTAAATATGTCACTGTCGTCCTTGAAGTGGGCTATCAGTATACAGACAGCACAGGGACATTGCAGGACAATACAGCACCAATTCTTGTTGGTGCCAGTCTCTACAACACCAGTAAGCGCGTGGGACACGACCGTGTTACTACACTTCATGTTACAGAAGGGTACTTGCCGCTTCATTCAGCTATTATTAGCGTATCCTTTCCTCCTAGCACAACACTGTTAGGTGTTATACAAGGGGCTGTGCAAGCAGCTAATGCACTTACAGCCTCCCCACTGGCGATAGGGAAGGTACTCCCGTCTGTCCTGACTACGCCGCTAGTTAGTGGGTGGTGTCATATGGGGACGCTACAGACATTACTCAACACCTTGGCGAAAGCCTATAATTTTACATGGGGGATTAACAAAGGTGTTGTGCAATTCCACGATAAGCATGGAACATCGTCTGCTGCGATTAAGCAAGCCACCGTGTTGTCATCGGACACTGGACTTATACGTGTCCCCACGCCACACGAATACAGTTTCTCGGATTTAAACCCTGATTCTGGAAAGAACGAGAAGGCTGTCAGATATGTGGGTGTAAGACTAGAGTGCCTCCTAAACCCACATCTAGGGCCAGGGAGTGTTCTTCAGGTGCAGAGCTTGGAGAGCCAGTTTAACCATTGGTATCTCATTCGGGACATTGATTTTGTTGGAGAATGGATGGGCGCGTCTTGGGAGTGTGTAATTCTAGCAGACCAAGCAAACGCTGTGGGGTGAAATATGGAACTAAATTTAGCAAATGCTGTCCAAGACTTTGTTTCGGCTCATGTTGTGAACAATGTCTTTACAGCCAGCCCTGCCCGAGTAGTTAGGGTAGTTGACGACCTCTTTGGATTACAAGTAGACGTACAGCCACTTATCACATACATGGGTGGCCCTGATAAGACAACCCCTACCAGCCAGCCTGTCATATATGGCGTTACAGTGCAGATGCCATCGTCCCACACAAGCATGTTGAGTTTCCCCGTTAATGTCGGTGATACGGTGTTGCTTGTGTTTTCGCATGACAACATTGATACGTTTGTGCAAGGAATTGGAACGCCTACAGCCCCTACAGACGAGAGAGTGTGGAGCTATATGGACTGCGTAGCTGTCCCCGGCTGGTGGCCTGTGGCGAATAGCCCCAACAATCCGGCAAAGCGCCACCTCCCTCATAGCACACTTGATATGGTTGTGGCGCATAACATAGGCACACCACAAGAGTGTGAAATAAGGCTAAAGCCTACAGGGGACATAGACATTACAACACCAACAACAGTGAATGTTAAGGCTCCCGCTGTCTCTGTTACATCGGACACTATCACCGTCAACACAACTCCTGCCGCCGGTACGTTGCTCCTGAATGGCGTTGATTGGAGTACACATACGCACACTGTCACAGCGGTAGGAAGCCCAACAGGCGTCCCAATTTAAGGAGGCAATCGTGGACATTCTTTTAGACCAAACAACAGGGGACGCTGTTTTCTATAACGGCGCAGCCAGTGGAGCTGTTGTGTCCGACTTTAATGATGTTGTTGTGCAGAGAATCTACATAAGACTTGCATCCTTCCAAGGAGAATGGTGGGTGGATACCACCTATGGCGTGCCCTACTTACAACAGATATATACCAAAGTAAAGAACAAAACGAATGTGGATATTATAATTCAAGAGCAGATTTTGTCAGTAGAAGGTGTGCAGACCATTCTCTCCTTCACAAGCACCATAGACAATGCGGCAAGACGCTATTCGTGTTCTTTTAATGTTCTCACGACACAAAACACAGCAACTGGAGTAATCACATTATGACCACTTTTGGTATGAGTCCTACTGGCTTTACTCCAAAGCAGTTGCCAGATGTTATTAGTACGCTGCAAGCAAATGCACAAACAGTCTTTGGGGACTTGGTGCAACCGGGAGACACTGTTGACACATCCTCGGATAGCCTTCTCGGTCGCCTAATCGCCCTTGTCTCGCCTAGTATTGCAGACTTGTGGAGCGTAGCGCAGAGCGTGAACGACAGCTTCAACCCTTATGCAGCTACAGGGATAGCAGAGGACAATTTGTTCACCATTGCAGGCGTCACACGAAAGCCCGCTATTGCGTCTACTGTTGATGTCCTTCTCGGAGGGACTCCGGGGACGCTTATTCCGGCTGGTAGCTTGGTTCACGCCACGGTGACATCACAGGACTACGCCACGCCAGCGGATATTACGCTAAGTCCTGCCTTGGCAGAACAAGTGTCCGTCTATCTCCTTGGGGCACCTGTGACAGGGCATGTTTATACAATTTCCTTCTATCCCAATCCGACATCGTCGGGCGTCCCTGTCACTCTGGCCAATATCACATATACAGCCTTGTCAACAGACACGGCTTTTAATGTTGTAACAGGGCTTGCCGCGAATTGTAATTCGCTCTATTCGTCGCAGTTTAGAGCTACAGTAGGAACAGCGCAGCAAGGTGGCAACTCTATCAATACTCTTAGTATTGAGAGCAGCAACTACTCCACTACCTATACATTTACCGCCGACAGCACAATGGCTTTCCTTTCTTGTCAGACACCTATCACGGTACAATGTGTGGCCACTGGCCCCTATAGTGATCCTATAGGAAGTTTGACACAGATCAAGACGCCTGTATACGGCTGGAGCAGTGTCAATAATGTCTTTGCTGGCGTGGTTGGGCAAGCCTTAGAGGACGACGTTACGTATCGAAATAGATTCTTATCGTCTGCTTCAGGGTCGTCTAGCAATATGATTGACAGCCTGACAGCGGCGCTTCTGGCAATTCCGAATGTCAGCTCAGCGAAGGTCTATGAAAACACAGCAGACACACCAAGCGCATCTCCCGCAATGCCTCCGCACAGTATGTATGCTATTGTGACAGGAGGGGCGAGCAGCGCGATTGCCCAAGCCATATGGGACAACCATCCGGCAGGGATAGCCACCGTTGGAAGTCTCACCGGGACTGCCTACGACCTTGCAGGCAATCCCCACACTATGTACTATGATACGCCGGTGGCTGTCCCCATTTATATCTCGCTCAATATCACGCTCCTTCCTGGGTTTCCGACCACAGGGAATGCTGACATCGAGGCTGCACTTGTAGCATGGGGCACAGCAAATCTCACTGTTGGAACAGTTGTCCAATACTCAAGGCTTTTTACGCCTATCAACAGTGTCCCTGGCTTCTATGTGAATAGCCTTACGATTGGGACAACAGCGTCCCCAACAGGGACAGTTAATATCCCTATTGCTTATAACCAAATGGGTGTTATAAGTGCAGCAAACATCACCATTATTTCGTAAGGAATGAAAATGGCCATTAACCCTTATGTTTTGAAAGACTACTATGCAGAGGCAGTGAGCCGTTATCCAAACTTACAGGTAGACAAGCCTGTCTTTGATAGGTATGTAAAGTTGCTCTTGAGTGGGCTTACGCCGATTGCAGGCGTAACATCGGGTGATACAGTAAATGACGTTCTTGCAAATCTCATGCAAATTCGTTCAATAGATACTGCTGTTGGGTATGCCCTTGATAACATCGGGGCGATTGTAGGGGAGCCAAGAGGAACACTTCCTACGAGTGTTGTCAATGGGACGTACTTTGTCTTTGCTGGAACACTCTCGGGTGGTGGCTTTAGTGATGGCAGTAGTTCTCTTCCCCCTACGGGCGGTATCTTTGCCGACCAGGGCGCTTTGGGGATGATCTACCAGACATGGAGTGATGCCACCTACCGGATCTTTCTGAAAGCCAAGGTTCTCCGAAATTCGGCACACGGAACACCACAAGACATTCTTAACTCTTTGGCTATCCTGTTGGGCAACTCTAACGCTTTGCTAATGGAGGGGCCAGATCCTGCAACAATTACTCTCGCTTTCTCGCAACCCAATAACCCTGTTGCACAATATCTGATCACAGGGCTTGACGCTGAGCACCCAATTCTCCCAATACCGTTAGGTGTGGGTGTTAACTACATCACTTTCAAGATGCCTGTCTTTGCTTTTTATGGTGTGACTGGAGCCGCAGGCTTTGGTGAGTTTGTCGCAAATACGGCAGGATATGGGATAGCTTATGGTGTTGCCTACGGAACAGGGGCCAGTGGTGGCCTTGTTCCCGGAGTTGGCGGCTACTTCTCTCAATTTGTTAACTAAAGGTAAAAAGCATGACAAGCGTAGTTGAGCCGTTCAGCTCCATTCTGAACTATGGATGGGCCTACGGGGAAAATGGCTGGAACACCGGCATGGACTCCAACATGGTGAATTTAGGGTTAATGCAACATATCTCTGTTGTCTCTGATACACTAACAGCGCCGCCCACTCTTGTCAATGGACAAAGGTTTATTGTAGGCGCTGGCGCTACAGGGGCTTGGCTAGGACAAGACCACAACCTTGCAGGCGCTGTTGGGGGTGTCTGGACATTCCTCCCTCCACAAGAGGGGTGGAGATATAAGGTAACAGGGACTAATGGTCTCTGGAAGGTGTATGTTGGCGGCGCTTGGGTGCAAGCTCCAGAACAAGGGGCTGTTCAGTGGCAGCAAAGTGGGACTAATGTTGGGACTGCTGGTGGTGTTTCTACAGTCAACCTGACCGGATCTGGTGTAAGCACCAGTCTCACAGGCTCTGACCTCACAGTCACAATTACAGGGGGAGGCGGTGGTGGCGGTGGCAGTATTACATCTTATAACACAGCCCAAGTGTTTGCTGTCCCCGGAACATATGCCACACTGACAGCGGCGATTACTGCTTTCGAGGATGCTGTGTGGCTGAATGGAGCTACTTGCCAAATTCAGATTGCACAAGGTACGACACTGTCAGAACAAATAACGTTGACACATGGGGACTACTCCGCTTTGTCTATTGTTGCCCTTGGGACGGGGATCACTGTCAACAACAGTGCTTTTACCTCAAACACACCCTATGGTGCTGCATTCTTGGGGTTTTTGGGTATTAGTTCCCCAAATGTAGTGGGCACAATTAACCTAACAGCCCCTACCAGCGCAGTGACTGTTATGTGCTACGATGGGGTGGCGAACATCAGCCCTATCACAGGGACAACGGGTTTGACGACTAATGCTCCGGTGGCATTCCTTTGCACTGGATCTATCTCTTATGTGGTAGCCGGTAGCGCGTCAGTCCTTATGAAGGTGTACGCCTACTCCTGCACACTGCCGTCTGCAAACCTCAATGGGGCCACCACGGAGATGTGTACGCTTTTATCTCCATCCATGCTCAACAATCACTATTCGTTTGGGGATACGATTGTGGCGAGCACGACTGCGGGCACATCAGCACTTACATCCTACGGCGCGAATCTGTCGGGTGTGAATTTTAATCTTGCAGCATCAACAGGCACAGCGGCGATTACTTGTATAGGGGACACAACGAATATCTATGGTATTGGCACTATCACAATGCCAACAACGGCACAGACATTCGAGTTTCTGCGCATGACAAGCGGCACCTGTATTGTCGGCACCGGCACCTCTCCGACATGGACTGGCGTTGCCAGCACAGGAAAGCGATACGACTTAGGCCCATTGTCGGGGTCTCTTGTCCAGAGCAATAACCTAGCATCACTCTCAACATGGTTTACTGGAGGAGATAGCCAAACTATCAACACTATTTCTGCCAACGGCTTAATCTTGGGAGCATAAGGGGAGTAACATGACAAACGCAGTAAAGCCAGATACAACCTATGCTTGGGCACAAAGCGGGGCAATCCTTCCTCCAATCTATACTAAAATCCAAGAAGGGTGGATTGATGAATACCCGTCTTTTCAATACTTTAACTGGATTGACAACAGGCAGGATCTCTACCTACAGCACATAAACCAGCAAGGGATACCTCAGTGGGATGCCAACACTTCATATGTCCCTTCCGGTAGTTTCACCAATAGAAATGGTGTTATTTATCAGTGTGTTGCTCCTACGGTGGGGCAAGATCCTGCAACAGATGTAGCAAATACATATTGGACACTAGCCTTTCAGAGCGCCAATGGCCAAGTAGTGAGGGAATTAGGGTCTACCACCGCCCCTACATATTCCTTCAATGGCTATACAGGCACCGGCACTTATGCTACAGCCACCACTCTTGGCTTGGCTGTTAATGGCACAACAGCGGTTACAGTGACAAGCGGCGGCATCAGTGTTAATACACTAACAGCCAATAGTGCCACCATTTCTTCGCTGACTGTAAACAGCGCCTTTACCGCCAATGGCTCTATCACAGGAACGGGGTTCTACTTTGCGGGGACTGGCGGCACAGGGTTCTCCCTTGGGTATGGTGTTATCAATTTTGAGAATGGCGGAGTACAAACCGGCTGGATTGGCACAGACGGGACATATCATGCCAACGGCGGTGTGAGCGCGGTTGGCGCTCTTAGTGGGAGTGCTCTTACAGTAACGGGGGCTGCTACTAGCGGCAGCGTTGCAACAGGGCCACTCTCGGCCACTGGTGGCACTTTCTCGGGGGCTGTGACGGGGCCATCCCTCTTGAACGGAATGGCTCTTAATGTCCTCTCTGTGCCATCTCAGCGCAACTTTGGCGGCACTTATACCAACAATGCCTTGCGCCCAATGTTTGTTTCTGTAGTCTATCAGGCAGGGGGAGCTCCTGCAACAGTGGTAGCTTATGTCAATGGACACCAAGTAGCCGGATTCTCTACACCGTCGCTCTACGCTAATACCGTATTCTTCGTTGTACCTGTCGGCGCCACATACAGCATCACAGAGGTAAGTTCTCCAACCATCACGGCATGGAATGAGTGGGTATAACAGGAGAATTTATGAACATATTACAAGCCATAAAAGCGGTAGCACCTTTGTGTAAAGAGCCTGACACTTGGGCCTTGGCTCTTTCCCCTTTGTTTGAAAAGAACAGTATGACATCTCCTAGAGAGATTGCATACTTCCTTGGAGAATTTGCATATGAGTCAGACCAATTCTGTCGCCTCAGTGAAAACCTTAACTATACCAGCCCTGACAGGCTCGTTAGCATCTTCCCAAGTCATTTCAAGGATGTTGAGGAAGCCAAACAATACGCCGGACAACCAGAGAAAATTGCTAATCGAGTGTATGCGAATCGAATGGGCAATGGTGAAGAGGCGTCTGGAGATGGCTGGAAATTCAGAGGGAGGGGTCTCCCCCAACTGACAGGAAGGGACAACTATACAGAGGCATCTAAGGACTTAGGCATAGATCTTGTTGCCAACCCTGATTTCCTCTTGTCTGTTGCAGGCGCTGCGCTTATAGGTGTCTGGTTTTGGAAGAAGCACAACCTCAGTCAGTGGGCCTTGGCGCACAATCCCCAAAAGGTGACAGAGATAATCACAGGCTGCGAGATTGGGTATGAAGCCCGTTTGTCTCTTATTGAGAAAGCCCTAGCAGTCCTTGGATAAGGGCATAGGCATTGAACACTTAGCGAGGAACAAATGGATACACAAAAGATATTGACATGGGCCAAAGGTTTCTTTGAGGAGCCTAATGGTACGGTGAGTAGCAAGAGACTCATTAACATCTTGGCTAGCTTCGTCACATTGTCTGTTGTCTTGGCGGCATCAGGTGTTTTTCTTGGGATTGTATATACAGAGAGAAACTCAACACAGGCAGTTTCGCTCTTGGGGCAACTCTCTGACCTTATCAAGTGGCTGAGTGGTTTTGCTGTCGGTGGCGGAACGATGGGCTACACTATGGGCCTGAAACAGGAGGCACCTAAGAATGACTCTACTCAGTGATGTTATCAAGGCATCCCCAATAGGCGGTTATATCGCGTCTATAAGGCTTGTAGGCGAGGGACTACTCCTTGTGGCTACCCTAGCACTAGGAATGGCTCTACACCATGCCTATGAGGCCGAGGGAAGCCTTAAAGCGTCTGTAGCCCAAGAGTATGCCACTGTCTCTGCCTATCAGAAGCAGGCAGAACAGCAAAGAGCAAGTTGTGCGGCAACAGATGCCATCTTAAACAAAACAGACACGACAAAGGACACTATTAGCCATGAGACAGACAACAGCTTACGAGAAGTGGCGCAAATTGCCGCTGAGTTTGAGGGACACACTCCAAAGCAACATCCGGCAATCTCCGGCGCTTCGCCAAGTGGACAAGGTACAAATCCCTCGGATGCTCGGTCTGACAGTGCTGCTAGGGATGCTGCTTTGCTCGGCGTGCTCAACACAGCCTATTGCCAAGCCAGTCACTACGGTGATAATGCCACCTGCGTCCCTCCTCAATGATTGCAAGGTAGTGGCCCCTTACGGTGCAGATCAGATGAGTGTTATCAAAACTCTTATTGAGAATTATGAGAGCCTTGGTAACTGTAATGCAGACAAGAGAGGCTTGCGAGAATGGGTGCAAGCACAGCAGGCGATATACAAACAGGGAAAATAAGATGCTGCCGATTGAGGTACAAGTGATTTTGTCTTTTATTGCGTTAGGAATTTTACCTGTTGTTGGCTTTCTGTGGACAGAGATTCGGGATGTTAGAAACCGAGCGTCTGTTGTGGAAAGACAGATGGTGACGCAAGAAGAACTGAGAAATGTGGAACACCGTATCACAACCAACTTAAAGGGCTTGTTACAAGCCGTAGACGATAAATTGCAGTTCCTTATCAGTATGGAAGGAATGCGTAGAAAAGGGGATGAGTAATGGCTCTTAATAACACAGTAGCAGATATGGTATTAACTGGAGCATGGGCAGATGCCTATGCAGCAACAGGAATTACCGTAGGAACAGCAGTAACAATCAATAACAAAACATCCAACGATATTTTTGTAGCTTTGGCCACAAGCGCCCCATCTAGCCCAACAGCGGGATACCAAGTGGCATCAAAGGGATATTTGTCAATAGGCGCTGGCGCTGCTGGCCTTTGGGTCAATGGGAATGGGAACATTCTTGTCCAAGACTAATAGGAGACACTCATGACTACAGTGACAAAGCCTGAGATGACAACAGCGTGGGGGACTACAGGCTCTATCAGCACCCCTACGACTGCCAAGCAGTCACAGGGATGGGTAAGCGAGATTCCGCCTCTTGAGTATTTCAACTGGCTTGATAACAGGCAAGACACTTATTTGCAGCATATTGACCAAGGAGGTGTCCCAGAATGGGACGCCACTGTAAGCTATGTTGCAAATTATAGTTATACGAAGCGTAATGGTGTTGTCTATGGGTGCATCGTTAGCAATACAGGGAGTGATCCCTCCACCACCCCTTCGGATTGGGTGGCAATGCCATCTCCGACAACCGCAGGACACCTTGTTACAGCCAGAAACATTCTTGACGATGGAAACGGAAACACCACAGTAGCTTCTCTAACTTCCACAAACGGCGTAACACTAGGGTCATCGACCGATAGTGTTCTTCTTTATGATGGCGGCAGCAATTCTTTTGCTGTCAGAGTTGGGCCTTCTACAAGCTACTCTTATTTTACTGTCAGGGGGAGCGACGGGTCTGTTATGGTAGGAGGAGGGGGTTTGCCCGTTCTTCCTGCTACGGCATCTAATCACGCAGTTCAGCTAGGGCAGCTTCAAAATTATGGACGTGCGTGGACACTAATGCTCTGGACGGGTATGGCACAATGGACGGCAACAGGCCCGCTTACAAACCAGCAAATGAGCTTAAATGTGCTGTCAGCGCCATCAGATCTTGGGATAACAAAGATAAGGCTACAGATTTCAATCGCTGTTAATACGGCAGTGGCTGGCGGCACCGTAACATGGTCTTTAGCAGGCTTCCCTGAAGTGTCTGGTAGTATATCCACAGCAACAACAGGGTGGCAGAGTGTTGATACAGGGCCAGTCACGCTGACAAGCCCCCTGACAAATATCATAGGACACGTCACTATGACAACAAGCGTAGCAACATCCGTATCAAACGGGGACGGCCAGTTGCTGCTCTCTTAGTAATACCATAAAAGCACAAGAGATAGTTGATATGAGCTTAATACTCTCGGTTTCTTTATTCTTGGGCGCGTTGTTTATCGCTCTAGGAATACTTCAGAAACTAAACATTAGCCCAAAATTTATTTTCCCTATTGTCTGCGTCACGCTCGGCTTCAAGGAGAACGGCAAGTGGAAACTCGGATGGGTAAAGTGGGGGCATAGCGCAGACCAATCCTTATTTTATAATGGGATTTTCTGTTTGCGCCTGATGGCTCCTTTTTGTGTTGGTGTAGGCATCCGGTGGGCGGGGAGCGATCCTGCGGCTCGCGAGTTTTTGCATGTCGTTGCAGGCTGGAAGCTCAATGGAGAACTGACACTTGAGTTTAGAGTACAGTCAGATATGGCAAGCAGTGCAGGAGCTACAGCCCCTAATGTCGGACAGGCGTGGGGATGGGACGCAGGCACAAAATGAAAGAGGCTATGCCCAAAGGAACAAGCATAGCTTCATACAATGCCTATTTAGGCAGGAAGCGGCGCTTCCACTAGAAGAAATAACAACAATAAGAAGTAGGTTCCTCGCACTGCCCCGCCTAATGGTGGGGCTTTTTATTGTGCGAAGGACTCTAAGGGGACACAGGGATACACACTTCAACTGCCAAAGTGAAAGCGCCAAGCGGCGATGAGATCCCCTCAGATGCTCCAAGCAATCTGCCTTGTTTGTCAAAACTCAGACAGATAGGCTTTACAAGCACCCTTCGTGTACCCAAACCCTCCGGTGCCTTCCGGTACTCAAGAAGAGGGCTAAACAGAGGGAATCCGTCGTTTTCCTGAAGGAATCTCGCAGACTCTAAAGGACACCACTCGGCGTCCTCCTCGGGATCACGAAACTCTACCGAACCCCCGTCTGCCCATGCTTTGATGACATCTGCGTGACAGTGTGGTACTTCAAATCTTTGGGGATGGCTCCCAAGGCGGTACTCTTTCCCGAGCAGGAACTTTGGGGATTCCTCGGTGTGCCACAGCCCCTCTTCAAACACTTGGACAGAAGCACCTTCTGCCCAAGCCTTGATAATCTCTGCATGTTTATGGGTGCCTTTCATTTGTCTCTCCTACAAGATGGCTTCAGTAATCCAGTTGAGAATGCGCGAGAGCAAACTAGGTTTGACCTGCGGTAAGGCCACATTATAATCAATCAACCACGCATAAGTCAAGCATGAATGATTGCCAATAAGACCAGGAGGTTCTGGAGCAAGAACAGTGTACAAAGGGTGTTCTGGCCGTGTAAGTGTCTTGACATATCTTGTGACTTGTGTATAGGGGGCCAGAGGGAGCGAAGGAACTACATCACTGGTGTTGATGTATATTCTGCTCTGAGGGCGAAGGCACAGCGTAGCGTAAGCCTCCCATTGAGCAGTCCCCACAGCAGGACTCCCAAAGGTCACAAGAGTGGCACACGCCTTGTACGCAAGGAGCGTGGCCAAAGCCCCTCCTAGACTATGACCTGTGTAGAGTGTATCCCTAGACACGAAAGAAGGGGATGCTGGCGTACACACAAGAGTCTGTGCCAAGCTCCAAAACCCTTCCTCTACGTCGAGACCGCCTCCAAGGCTCTTCTCCTCTGTGTTAATGTCCTCTGACCACTCAAGAAGGCTCTCGGTTCCTCTTAGGGCCACCACTTTCTGCCTGTCAGCCTCTCTCTCGCACAAGACTCCCATAAACACATCTTTCTCCCCAAGAGAAATGTGCTTGTCTCCAAACAAGGTTTCCTTGCCAGAGATATAGCTGACAATCTTGAACTGCTGTGCCATCTCAGGATGCACCCATCTCGGAGTGAGGCTGTTGGGGGAAGCTAGATACATCTGCTCTAGTTCCCACGACAAAAGGGCTAACTGTGCGTCCATCTCTTGTTCAGAGAGGGGCATGGGCGATCTCCTCTGGAGTGGCATCAGGAAGCACCACAGTGGTCTCCTGCTCTAATGCAGAGGCTTGTGGCGTGAGAACCTCTGGAGACCAAGCCGGAATTTTACGAGCCTTCTGTACCCACACTCCCACTTCGCTGCTTGTGTCAACATATGCCTTTTTCTCTGTGTCAAAGATCCCCCATACCTGCGTGGGCATCTCATCATGAAGGGCGGGGAGCCACGCCTGAGCACCCTCTAGTGTATTGCTAATCCCATACACTTGTGGGTTTACGGCGTTTGGGCTGCTGTAGTGCAATGCAAACATATATTTCTCCTCGTGTTAATTTAGAATTGGATAAGATGTGACGGAGCGAGTTTCCACCACTTTAGTACATTCGACAGCCTCCGGCGTGATGTAGAACCAGTAGTCGGTAGGCTGAAAGCGCGTGGGGCGCCTCTGGCACATGATTGAGTAGTATTTCTCATCTACAGTGTCATAAATGATACAAGATGAAAACTGGTATTTACCGTCTTGCTCAAAAGCAGACGCCTTCTCCAAGACAAACCTGTCCTCCTCTGCGATGGCGGAATTAAGGTCGTCTACATCAAAGCATGATTCATAAAAATGCTTCTTAAGGATAAGATTCAATTCTTGTACATTCATTCTTCCCTCCTTATAAGGGCAATAAATTGCTTCATTGCCCCCATTTGTTTATAAACTACCCTATTAGAGTATTTCGCAAGAGCCACCAGAGCAAGCGTATTGCTGACTGCTCACTGTGGTATCCTCTTCCTCGTACTTACTCAAATGAGTCCAATCTACCACAGGGATAGGGTGCTTGTCAACCCACTCGTGCCACTCCTGCTCTGTCACTTCCTGATAAGGTGCCTGTTGGTAGGTTCCTCCGTCATACGGCAAGAAGCTAACACCACTCACTTCGTCAAAGTGCTCATACACCCATCCACCCACCGTAGGCCACTCATCGTCCTTAACGCTGATTGTAACAGAGGGTTTGTGGTGACACCAATGTCTCTGGTATATAAGCCACAACTCTAAGGCTTCAATAGCGTTTTGTTCATGGCGCGTGATGCTCCCTTCTGGACTCTTAATCGGGAAGTAGGCCACAGCGGTGCTATCGGGCCTAAAGGCTTCATCTTCCATGTACAACCCTTGGTCTGACAACAGTGCATACAAGGGATCTTTCTTATCAAGTCGGACAGATCGAATGTAATAAGGCGAGTGTCTTGTATGAAGCCCACTAGCTGCATCTACAAGCTGGCTCACTGTTCCAGATGGCTTATTGCAGGTTATTGCAGCACTATGTGGTATTCCTAGTACATCAGCATATTCCGCATTCACTTCTGTTGCGTAATCCCGCAAACTCTCAAGAGTTGACGGGAGCTTGTGTCTCTCAGACACCCCTGACGTAATGGGATTATCCATAACACCAGTGAGGGATACACCGAGTAGCCTTTCCTCCTCTGTATTCTTTTTCCATTTATCAGACAAAAAGTGAAAATCTGTAAAGGTGGATTGAATAGTGCCAAGGATGGTAGCTATTCTCACCTTTTTCTTCAGATCACTAATTGTGTCTGTACTCCTTACTACTACTTCTGTTAAATTACAGAATTGTCCATCTCTTAGAATTATCTCACTGCCTCACACAACAAGGATATATTGGTCTACCTGTCGTGCGCTGGACTATCGCATATACTAAATGTGTTTCCAATTTTTACCTTTATCCAGTAAACACAATACATTTAGTATCCTCCTCGCTTAGTCTCTCACGCTGCACACTTGTTAGTTGCTTGCGCCCTGTCGCTGTACCACCAGCTTCCAAGTCAATCAGAGGAGGTTTTACATCCCCACACATTTTAGGGATTCACGCCATAATTCAATGACTTATCTCTTTTCCCCCACCTAGCTGCTTGCTTTTGCAAGGCTTGGCGGTTGATAATTCCACGCTCCCCACTTCCACTTCTCACCAAAGAAAGCCATTCAGCAAGGAACGTCTTAGCATCTGGCTTCTCTGTGTAGACAGCAGAATTATTTGCTAAAGAGCGCCAAGATGCTTCTAGCCACCATTGCCCACTCTTAGCGTCTGCCATTCGTGTATCTGACAGATTACTTAGAGAAATCAATGCTGCCCTACGGACACCCCCCACGACCGTTATCTCCCCTGTCATACACATAATATCATGTACTTCTAGAGATGTCAGTTTACGGCCTTGTGCTCCCTTCATCTTGTTGATAGTGAAGTCAAATAGGCGCTTTAGAGGCTCAGGCCCACTAGCCCTACCACCAAACACTTTCAGGGGCTTTCCTGCGGCTCTAATGCGGCTATAATCAATCTTTGGAACCTCGCCATTGTACAGCGCAGCGACTAGCTTCTTGTATGCCTTAGCCCATCCCTCCTTGCTATCCCCTACGACGATCACATCATCAGCGTCCACGATATTGTCTGGCACTACAGGGAGTTGATTCACTTCTTGGCGCTCACAAGAGAAGCCAACACCTGTTCCGCACATGAGAACATAAAGTGTTTCGCTAAATGCCCTCTTATTGCTTACAGCCACATAAGCACAATTATACATGGCAATGTTTTCTCTTTCTGCTGCTATTCCTGCTGTCATCATGCTACGCATAGAAGGCATAACATTCAGAGAGTAAATAGCATCAAAAAGCTCCTGAAACAATTTGTCGTCCCTGCTTCCTGTCAACTTCTCCCATTTCTTGTGATAGAAAGAAATCAGACGCTCTACGGTTTCTTTCCACGTTTCTCGTCGCTTTTCCTCTGGTAGCCATCTGGCATACCGCGAGATGTGTATAAATTGTTGGTACTGATCCAATCATTCTTCTCCTATTTCAAACAACGTATCACAGCCTTCTGTAGTAAGCTGTCCCTTTCTCATAGTGGTTAGCTCCTCCACCATTGACCAGTCCCCCTTGGCGGCGATCTTGGCCTCAAGTGAGGCATAGCCACTGCGGAGCCATGCCTTGTCGGTTCTCTCTACTCCAACGTAGCGTGTTCCTGTGTACAAAGACTTGTCCCATAGGCGATGTGTCGTCCCATGCTGCACTTCAATAGGGAAGGCTATATCCATTCCTAAGTCGTGCAGCAGTTTCTTGAGTATCTCCTTGTTTTCAGGGCTGTCTCTTAGTGTTTCAGGGTGTTCCACAACAAGAGCTAAGTCCCCATCACTTATAATATGCACCGCTTGCATTCCTTTCTCCTTATTCTTTATAAAGTGCTTCGAGCACTTGCCGGAATTGCACCCAATCTCTAAAATTCCCACTCCAACTGCTCCAGCCTTCTCTCTCTTGGTGAAAGATCATGTTTCCTAGTGCGTGATCAAACATCGGTGTAGCTTGGTGCTCACAAGGGGATGCGTGGCGTGGCTCCCCTGAAAGGAGCCTATTAAATACAGCATATGCTTTGTCAAGCGTGTCGTCTGTTTTACGATAAGACACTTGAGCACACTGGCTAATACTAAGAATAATGCTATCAATCAAGCCATACTCATTGCTTTCGTTCTTCCGCCATCGCCCTTCTCCGACATATGGAAGGTGCCAATCCCCTTCTTCCAGAATCACTGGCAGGGATGCCGCCAATGCCTTGTACATACACTCAGCTAGCTCCTGTATCTCAGGCTGTGCATCTGGATGTCTACGAAGTTCAAAGAAGTTCTCCCACTCTGTTGCTGTCACTACGGTTTTCATCATCTGGAAAGGCTCCAAGATGCGATTGGCCACCTGTTTGTGTAACCCTACTTTGTGCATCTCTAGGGCTGTGGCCATAGCATCTTGTTTCGCCTTCTCCCACAGGGACATAGCCACCACTCTCTCGTCACCCGACAGTTCTTCTTTAGCCTGCATCCCGCTTTGATTCTTACCCCAATGTACAGGCGTAGCCTTCAGATGCTCCAACATTTTCTCAATAGGGATAGCTCTGGATGAAGCACTATTCCTGCTAAAGACTCTGTGTGTATTTAGCTCAGAGAGAATGAAGCGTGGATACTCCAACTCAAAAGTGATAATCTCCGTGTTGGACGTGCTTGAGACACTGTTGGCGATTACAGTGGCTTTGATGCCACATGCCCCTTCATATGTTGCTTTTGCCACTTATGCCTCCTTTTCTTTCACCACGAGAGGGACAATGTACTTTGCAATCCTGCTCTTAGCCCACATGTATTTCATATCACCCTCCAAGCCCTAGAGCATCTAGCTTCTGCCAAAACTCCTGTAGGCTTATATGCTTCTTGTCAAGCATTTCTCTTAGAGTGAAGAACAATATCTTGTTGTAATCATAGACATCATCCACCCCTTGCTTCTTTCCGAGTCTGTGAATAGCCTTCTGGATGTTGGCCAGATTGAAATTCATTTCCCAAGCACTGATGATGTCTATTGATTCTACGTCCACCAGCACTGACTTCGTTCTGTCCATGGACAAGGGAAGCTCTACAGCTTTCCTATACTGTGAAGGCGTACTGCCGCCATTCGCTGCCATTATCTCTCCTTATCTCTCTGTATAATTATGCATATGATGCCCTGTTGAACATGTCCTAGTGCTGTGTGTGATGAGGAAGGGAAGCGTCCTATGCCCCCTCCCATCGTCCCCTGTTGTTCAGCAGCATAGGCTCAAGAATTGGCTGTCCTTCAATTATCACTGCTGTCCCTATTACAGGTCGCTTGATATTAACATTGTTGTAGGCAAAAGCCAAGCTATTATCATCAATCAAGCATCCTGTTTGTAGACCCCAATATAGCCCATTAGGATTTCCCCAATATTCAATCTTGAGGCTTTCATGATAATGTCCCTGAACAGCACACATTCCCATCATTTGTGAAAGTCTAAGAACATTGCTGCTCTTACCATGATGAAAATATGCTTTCTGCCCTGTAGGGAGCGTAATTGTCAAGTCATACATC
>JAEHJW020008222.1_pt2 | contig 37434 bp, 58 predicted proteins | sample 9271431 | NCBI WGS metagenome assembly JAEHJW02 | reverse complement strand
CTATAACCATACTCTACTATTCCTCCGTTTTCCTCGTATTCTTCAATATAATCTTCTGCCTTTTTGATAGCGTTATCTAACCCGTCTACATTATCTGCGACAACTTCTAAGGTTAGCTCATCCTCTGTCGGGGTTAAGTCGTTTAATGCGTGAACCAAGGAACTTGCAGAGCAGTGCTTAACGATATACAAGCCATTTTGTTTTCTTCTAATTATTACTTCATTGTCTGCGGACATATTTTTTAGTTAATGAGTTTCTATACAATAAAATACAAGAATTACAATGTTAAGAGTTTCATATTTACTCCTTTCTTTTTACCCAAATACTTTATTCTTCTTTTAGTTGGTTAATGATTTCTAAGACATCACTTCTGTAAGAATTAAAACCATTAGCAAAAGGTTGGTTCCAACCTCCTATACCGTCTAATGCCTCTTCTGGCATTCTCTTCTTTAGCTCTTCTAAAAGCTCTTTGCGGGCTAATTGGCGTTGGGAACGGATGAATGATTTAATGTATTCCCTAGTTTCTTTATAAACCGCATTATCAAAATCCGTGCTTTGAGATACACTATCTACTAATTTGTCAAACTCTTCTTCCCAACTTTCTTGTTTGTTTAGTTCTGGCATATATTTTACCTTAGCTGTTCTAGTAATTCTTTTATTTCGTTAATTTTATCTATAACTTCTAGTGCTACCTTACTATTTTCCTCTTGTATTCCAGGTTCATCTCCGTTCCATTCTCCAGCAATATGCTCCATTTCATTTTTTAGTCCTTCTAGTTTAGATACTTTTAGTTTAAACATTTTAGAATGCCTTACTAATTAATAACAACAAGATGCTCAGCAATCGCAAGAATGCTCTTAGCAATCGCATGTTTGCTCTTACTACTCTTTTCCCCAGAACGCCCTTACTACAACTCTAAGCATGGCAAAAGCAATTACTACTATCGGTGTTAAAATGAAAACTACTAAAATCAATTTAATAAACTCCCACATAAAACTATCTCCACTTCTTTACTAGTTAAGGGGTTTAAAAATCCCCGTCTAGTTTAATTACTAAGCAAGGACGCAAAACTAATTCCGGTAGCACTGTCTTTAAACCTGTGAGCGGAGTTTATCTCATCTCTTTATTAGTTTTGCGAGCCTATGGTTGTATTTGTCTAAAACACAACAGCTTGCTTACAAGGATTTAATACAGTTTAGTTTCCTTAACCAATTTAACTTTGTATAAAGTCAGCTCATTCGGTTCATCAAGTGCTTCATCAACATCTCTCCATTGATGCTTTTGTATTTGCTTCTTGATGTTGCTTAGTTCTTTTTTGGCTTCTGCTTCTGTTCCTACAAGATGAGAATACCAGTAGTCATTATCACCAACGATGATATATGTTTCTTCCATATATTTCCCCTTGCTTTTGCTACACATTTTATTAATTTAGTGTAAGCAAGCCTGTGGAGCAAACTGCTATGTTTTAATTCAATTTTCAATCAGTGTCTAGTGCTTACGGAGCAAGAGTGTTAATTCCAAAACTCTTTGTAAAGTTTTAGAATTAGTTTATCTATTTCTTTTTGGTGTTTTTTTCTGCCATCACCATAAACCTTAAATGCTTTAGATATTTCTAAAGCGTCCTCAATCATTCCTAAGTCTTTTTCGGTTAAAGTTCCTTTGAACTTGTCGTTTTGTGGCATAAGTTTAATCCTTGCTCTCACGTTCGCGGGTTTAATTGTGGCAATTCTTGTAATTGCCTTTAAGCCAACAACAATGTTGGCAAAAACTCCGTAAGCAGTGAACGCAAGCATTAAACACTGATTGATGATAACTAGCAAACAGCACTAGACAAGCAATTTATTGTTATTGAATTACAGCGAGCGTTAAGGTTTTAGGGTATTGAATATCACCTAAGCCATTAACGGCTATTTTCTCTAAGTCGTCATAGTCGCCCGTAAAGGCAGTTATTGACGCTTTGGAGCTTGGAAACTTTCCGGACAAGCGCTTAAATCTTCGTCTTACAAGCGGTAAACTTTCGTCAGTCGCCCAATAAGGGACAGAACCGACAACATCACGGACAACAATTAAAGTGCGTAATTGCAAATTTTGTTCGGTCATATATTTGTTTACTTTCCGCTTGCCTAGTCTTATTTGCTAGTTATCGTTATTTTGTTGTTAAAGAGCATTCTGCGACTGTTCAAAGTGCTATCCATAATGTGCTAGTGATTATCTAGGCATATGATGAGCTAGACAATCGTCAGAACATTAGTCAGTTTAGTTTATAGGAGTATAGAACGCCCCTGCTACTAACCAGATAAAGAGATAGAACAGTGCTATTAGAACCAATCCCCCTATTATTTCCCCCCAGTGTATTGTCTTGTGTTCCTTTTCTCTTTGCTTGGCTATTTCACGATAGCCCTTGATGTAATTATATCTGTTCATTGTTGTTTATTTAGTTTTTTATTGGCTTGCGAAGCCTGTGCCATGTCTTAGCCCTACGGGTGGCAATCCCAAGTGAGGTAGATATGTACACCTTTTTTAAAAGAAGCAGAGGCGTTTTTGGCTTTTTTCTTGGGGGAATAACCTGAACCCTTGTGTCCCCACTGCTATCTTGTATATATATTGTATATGAACATATGGAGTATGTCAATAGGTGCAAGGGATTTTCTTGTGGATAACATCCACTCAAGCGTGGATAAGTTGCAACAAACCCCCTCCAAACCTCAATGAATTGACATCTAAGGGGTTATGTGGTATAATGTAATAAAAGGGGGAGGTAATCCGTCTTAATAGGTATAGATAATAAAGAAAGGTTAGAGCATGTCTAAAGGAAAAGCGTTGAAATATCCAAAGCCTGAGCTGTTGCTTAAAAGGGGCATGGAGTATGTTCAGCAAAGGAACAAGGAAAAAAAGCCAGTATTATATAGTGGTTTATTGCTTTGGTTGGGTTTAAGCAGGACAACATTTTTGGAATATGGGAAGCGAGATAAGTTCGGGGAGATTGTTGACACTCTCAAAACCTATATTCAAAAAGATTATGAGGAATTATTACACTCTGGTAAGCCTGTTGGTGCTATTTTTGCATTGAAACAGTTTGGTTGGAAAGATGAAGAGAATCTTGTAAACTCAAAACCATTGGTTGTTCGTTGGGTTTCCCCTAAGAAGTAGTAGATAGCCATTGTTTTCCCCCATTGAAACATTTTGGGGGTTTGCAACGTCTTAGATATTATGTTGTAATGCAGGCTAAGCCTTAGTCGCATAATATATGAAAAGTTATATTGAAAACGGTTTAACAAAAGAAGATAGAAAGCAATTACAAGATGACATTGCCTCTTTAAGACCCTACATCCTTGCTTTAAAGAAACGAGATTTGAAGGGATTAAAGTGTGAGATGTGTAATAAAATAGCGGATAATTATGATATCCACCATTTAAAATATACTTTAGATGTTAGTTATATTGTGCGACATTTACAAATAGATGGTTTTGTGGTGTAATGGGTATGGGGGCAACCCCGTTTCTTGAAAAGAAAGTGAAATAGAGATACTATCCATTCACAATTTTTTCTAGCCAAAAAGGCTCCAAACATCAATAAAACCACATCTAACAGGCAATGTGTTATAATATAGATGTGAGTACAATTCAGCGATTAAGGGTTGATTAGGTTCTTGCCCGAGAAAATAGAATCTAGGTCTTAGTCCGCTTGTTCGTTCTCCTCAGTCCTTTGGGAAACCAAAGTACTGGGGTGAACAAGCAACCTGTACCGACTAAGAAGCCAAGGAGTAGCATAAAGTAGACTACTGCCAAAGCATAATGTCGTTGATATATATTGTTTTAGTATCCCCCCTTATTCTTCCAAATCCCCCTAATACTAGGATTAAGGAGAATAAGGTACAGTTATACCCTAAACACACATTACACAACAAATAAACATAAAAGTCAAATGAAGTTACTAAAGCTACATCAAGAAGGAAGGGATTTGGTCATAAACGGTTTTCATAAAGCCGCAGAAGCTATAGCTCCAACCTATGGTCCTGAAAACAACACAGCACTTTTAGACAGGAAATATTCAGAACCACTTATATCAGATGACGCAGACACTGTTGCAGACGACCTAGAACTAGAGGACCCATTTGAAAACCTGGGACTCAAGAAAGCCAAGAGTATTACAAAACAAACAACTCTTGAACTAGGAGATGGAAGAACCACGGCAACTTTAGTAGCAGATAGTATTTTACAACAAAGCAAAGATAAGATGATTTTTAGTTGGGACAAAACCGCCCAAATCAGAAAAGGTATGAAGTTTGCCCTTTCAAAGGCGGTGGAAGCTCTTCAGACGCATAAAATGGCTCTTGACAGCAAGGAAAAGGTAAAACAGGTAGCAACCACCAGTGCATTAGAAAACGAAGCAGGAGAGCTAATTTCAGAGCTTTTAGAGGAATTGGGACCCACAGGCGTAATAAAGGTGGTTGAAGGACCGTCTATAGAACTGAAGAGGGTTGTAGAAAAAGGACTCCAATTTAACAAAGGCGCTATTTCAAAGTTTTTCGTTAATGGAGATAAAGACGAGGAAACCACCTTGGAAAACCCTCTTTATTTAATTACAACACAAAAACTAGATATTGTCAATGACCTAAAACCAATCTTTGATGCTTTCTTTAGCCAGAATAAGACCAAGAATCTTTGTTTAATAGCAAATGAGTTTTCAGATGAGGTTTTAGGAACCTTGATAACAATGTCTCAAGATGTTCGTTTATGTCCAATACAAGCACCTTTTGTGGGGGAAAAGCAGGAAGAGTTCTTGAAAGATGTTTGTGCTTTAACAGGTTCAACACTATTTGATAGTACAACACAAAAACTCCAAGATGTCAAGTTGGAGTCAATGGGAACATCAAATCAGTTGATATTTACCACAAAAACATCAACTATAGTGAATGGAGCTGGAACTAATTTAGAAGATAGAATACAACATATTAAGACACTTTTGTCAAGTTCTGTTCCTGGAAGTGATAAAGATGAATTAGAACAGAGATTGGCTAAATTGTCAAGTGGTATTGCTATTATAAAGGTTGGTGGTAGAACTGATTCTGCAATGAAAGCTAGAAAGCAGAAAATAACTGATGCTGTCAATACAACCAAAGCGGCTTTGGAAAATGGTATTGTTGCTGGTGGTGGTTTGACTTTAATAAAAATCGCAGAAGAAGTAAAGATTGACGAGTTGAATCAAACAGAAAAGATTGGTGCTTTGATGTTCTTGGAATCTTTGAAATATCCTTTTGAGGTTTTGGCTCGTAATTCAGGTATGGACGCTAAGAATTGTTTAGAGGATGTGCAAGCTACTGGCTTAGGTTACAATTTTGTTACTGGTAAAATCGGGAATTTGGTTGAACAAGGAGTTGTAGACCCAACTAAGGTTTTGCAAAATGCTTTGGAAGTTGCATATCAAACAGCGATTGATATTCTTTGCTCCAAGACTTTTGTGGCGTTCAAACCAGAAGCAGAAAAATAAATGGCTCGTTCTAAAGTTAAAAATGATGGTAGTGTAATACAAATAGAATATGAACCCAGAGATTGGGCGCAAGAGTTTCACTCTAACCCTAAAAGGTTTAAAGTTTTAGTCTTGCACCGAAGAGCTGGAAAAACTACTTCTTGTTTACATCACCTGCAAAGGGACGCAATGATAATTCCAAAAGCAAAGTTTGCTTACATTGCCCCCACATACAAACAGGCAAAGAATGTTGCTTGGGATATTCTAAAAGATATTTCCCGCATTATTCCTGATGTTGAATACAACGAAGTTGAATTAAAGGTAAAATATCCAAACGGAAGCTCTGTGCAATTATATGGTGCTGATAATCCAGATTCTTTAAGAGGAATTGGTTTATGGGGAGTTGTCTTTGACGAATATTCCCAGCAACCAAGTAACATCTTTACAGAAATTATTGGTCCTGCACTTTCAGACCATCAAGGTTATGCAATTTGGATTGGAACCCCAAAAGGGAAAAACGAATTTTATCGTCTATATTTAAAAGCTGTTTCAGGTTTTGATGAAGATGGACGAGATATTTCCGAGGATTGGTATGGACTTATGTTAAAAGCATCTGAATCCAAGCTTATTCCAGAAGAAGAACTAGCTCTTTGGAAAAAGAACATGTCCCCAGATGAATATGCTCAGGAATATGAATGTTCCTTTGATGCTTCAATTAAGGGTGCTTATTATTCCGATGAAATTCAAAAAGCAAGAAATGAAGGACGAGTTCATGGTTTCAATATTGACCCAGCAATCCCAGTGTTTACTGTTTGGGATTTAGGGATTGGAGATGCAACTGCTATTGGGTTTTATCAGAAGACCGGAAATGAAATTCGTATGGTAGATTATTACGAAGCTTCTGATAAGGGATTAAATTGGTTCTTGAAAATACTTCAAGACAAGGGGTATGTGTATTCAAAACACTTTGCCCCCCACGATATTCAGGTTAGGGAACTTACTTCTGGTAAATCTCGTTTAGAGATTGCTAGAGAAATGGGGATTAATTTTGAGATAGCACCAAAAATGGGTATTGATGATGGAATAAACGCTGGAAGACTTGTTTTCCCTAGAATGCATTTTAATTCCAATACCTGCTTAACCTTTTTAGATTATCTTTCTCAATACCATAAGATGTGGGATGAGAAAAGGGGTATGTTCAGAGATAGACCTTTACATGATTTTACAAGCCACGCTGCTGATGTCCACCGTTATATGGCTTTGATAGAAGGTATGGCAGATAATATTATTGAACAACCGGATTTTAACTTATATAAACAAGAATACTAATATGCCAAAAGATTTTGATATGTGCGTTCAAATGGGTGGTAGAGTAATTACCAAACAATTAGGAAAAGGAAAGTATATCCATATTTGTTATGACAAAATGGGTAATAGTCATAGTGGGGAAGTTAAGATTAAAGTAAAGAAACCAAATGCCAAAACAGGAAAATAGATTGTCTAATGACACAATCAAAGAACGAGTAATTTCAATTGTAAAACAAGAAAAAAATAATTGGGAAGACGCAACGGCTTTTATAACTGAGAAAGTTGCTTTTGCTATGCGCCCCTTAATTAGACAGTTGAGAAAAAACTTCTGGGGAGTTTTTGACGCCCCCATTGACCCGCAAACTGGAAAGAAAAAGATTTGGGTTCCCTTGACAGAAGTCTTAACTGATGGTGTAATCAAGAATATTGATTTAGATACTAAGGATATTAATTTTAGAGCAAAGAAACCTTCAGCCATTGGTTTAACATCAGTGGTTCGTTCTATAGTTAAAAACTATTTAGACGAAATGGATTTTGGTGAATACTTAGATGAATTTGAAAAAAACTTAGCCATAGACGGAACTGCTGTCTGGAAAACCCTTTCTGTGAAAGATAAAGACGGGGATTATTGTACTATAATTCGTCCTGTTGATTTGTTAAATGTTTATATTGACCCAACAGCTCATTCAATTAAAGAAGCATATCGTTTTACGGAGCGTTGTTTAATGACTCAAGAAGAGGTTCAAGCAATGTCTGGCTGGATAAATACGGAAGATATTCAAGGCACTGTTGGTTTAAATAGGACTGATTCAAAATATGGTCAATCCGCAACCCCTAGCACTTCTAAATATATTGATGTTTGGGAAACTTGGGGAAAGATTCCAAAGTCTTTGATTACAGGTTTGAAGGAAGACGAAAATCAAGAAATAGAAGGACATTTGGTTGTCTCTGGTTTAGATACTCCAGGGAAAGAAAGATTCCATTTGGCTGAAGAAAATAAAGATGTTCGTCCTTATGAAGAAGCCTGGTATTCCAGGGTGCCTAATAGGTGGTATGGAAAAGGTATTGCTGAGAAAGTCTTAATGTTACAGTTGTGGATTAACACTATTGTAAACATTAGAATCAACAGAGCAACGGTTGCTCAACTTGGTTTATGGAAAATCAGAAAAGGTTCTGGAATTACTCCACAACAACTAAATAGACTACCTGGTAACGGTGCAATAGTCGTCAATAATATGGATGACCTCCAACAGTTGGCGATGCAAGAAGCCTCCCAAGCCTCTTATACAGATGAAAATATTGTTTGGGGTTGGAGCCAAAGAGTTACTTCGGCTTTTGATTCAGCTTTAGGGGAAAGTCTACCAGCTTCTACACCAGCAACAAACGCTGCTATTTCAAACCAAAATTCTCAATCTGCATTTACTTTAATTAAGGAACAATTGGGAATGTTCTTACAGAGGTGGGTTAAAAGACAATGTTTACCTACAATTTTTGATACTATTACCAGAGAAGAAATTATTGAAATGACTGGTGATGGTATAAAAGAAATTGACGAAGCAATAGTTTATTCCCAGGTTTATGAGCAATTAGAAGCCTTAAATAAAGCCAATGTTTTTGTAGACCCAGAACAAATTGATGCAGAAGTACAAAGAGGTTTACAGAAACTTTCTAAAATGGGTAATGAACGCTTTGCTGAATTGTTACATGATTTAAATGTTACAGACTATGATGTAGAAGTTTATGTAACCAACGAAGAATTTGACAAAGGTGTTATGACTACAAATCTTCTTGGACAATTACAAGTAATTCCTTCTCTTGCTCAATCTGGTATAGATGTCGCAACCCTTGCAACTGATATAATTAAACAGGCTTGGGATTTGATGGGGCTTGATTCACGAAGTTTAAAAGCTCCGCAACAAAATCAAATGATGCAAAATCAAAACAATATGATGATGCAAACAAATCCAATGACTAGAGCTAATGCCAATCCAGCTAAAATGGGAGAAGCTCCAACACAAACTTCATTAACCGCTTCCGCAAGAACAATGGAACCTAATGCCTAAAAAACTAACAAAAAAACAAATAGCAGAGGAACAAAAAATAGCTGATACAAAGATTAAAATAAATACTTTTGTTTCTTCTTCAGAATGGCAAGTAATTAGACAAACTTTGATTGATAAAATAATGGACTTACAGAGTGTAATGAATATTGATAATGATTCTTCACCAGAAATAATTGTTATTGATATGCGCTCCAGAAAAATAGCTATTGAAATTTTGTTGGAATGGTTAAAAGATATTGAGGGGACTGCCCTAGAAGTACGTTCAACCCCCAAAGTGGTAGAAGATTTAGATTATATTAAAAACTATGAGACTGAAGGTTAAAAAGGTTTTCACTAGGATTGTTTATTCATTAGACAGTCTTGGTGAGCATCTAATTTATTAGAGGTCGGTATGCTCTTATAAAAACACGTAATGAAAGGTTTTTCACAAATGACAGAAGATTTAAATCTTCCAGTGAACAATCCCTCTGAAACCGTCCCTGGTGTTAGCGCAAGCGACGTTGTAACATCAGAAGGCAAAGAGAATGTGGCTGACTCTGTGAGCTTGAAGGAAATTGTTAAGCAAGCAACAGGCAGGGACTACCCAACAGACGAACAAGCATTAGAAGGTATTAAAAATACTTACAAAATGGTTGGCGCGGTTGGCAAACCCCAGCAAACTACTTCTCAAAATCCTTCCGTTCCTCCAGAACTTATCGCTAAGTTAGAGGAAATTGATACTCTTAAAATTTCTTTGCAAGAAACTAAGTTTTATCAGGAACATCCTGAATATAACACCCCTGAAACCAAGTTATTGATTTCAGCTATGGGCAAAAACCCAGAAGATGTTATTAAGCAAGAAGTTTTCAAGACTGCTTTTGAAGCTATCCAAGCCCACAAAAGTGAAAACACTAAATCCGTGGCTATGTCTAATCCACGTTTAGGTGCTATCAATGATAAAATCACTCAAGCAAAAGAACTGGCAAAATCCGGCAATGCCGGAGCCGCTGCTGATGCAGCCGTTGGTGCTGTGATTGATTTAATGAATGAGGGTAAATAAACTGGAAAAGAAAGGTCCTCTTAAATGGCAAGTGATGCTATTCTGAGAACTTATGGGGACGTATCAGCAAAAGAAGATGTAGTTTTGAATGCTATTGAAATTTTGACCGCAAGAGAAGAGCAAGTCTTCAATATGTTGGGCAAAACAACTGCAATCAACACTATTCATTCTTTCTTAGTAGATACTCTCCGCACAGCAGCTTCCCAAGCAGTTGAAGAAGCATCTGATTATACAGCTTCTGCAAACTCTACTCCTACAAGATTAACAAACCTTGTTGAAATTGTTGCGATACCATTCAAGGTATCAAGAACACAGAGAGATATTTCTCACCATCAAGGTGAGGATGAGCTTTCTCGTCAAACAAACAAGGCTTTGTCTGACTGGGGTAATGCCGCAGAATTTGACCTTCTAAGGTCTACGTTGGTATCAGGTGTTTCTGGAACAGCTCCAAAGTTGAATGGTATTATTGTAGCTATTTCAAAGTCTACAAATACCACTGCTCATACTTCAGGAACTGTTTGGTCTGCATCCATCTTGGATGGGTTAATGAGAAGCAACTGGGACAACAGCAATGGTGATGTTGCAACTGATTTGTTCATGGGTTCTGTAACTCGTAAAAATACTGATTACTTCACCCAAAAGAGCAATGTCGTTGTAAACGCTCCATTGTCTGCAACCGCTATCGTAAGAACTGTTTCAACTTATCAAACAGCTTTTGGAACATTAAATATCCATACTCACCGCTATGTACAGCAATCCACTGATGCAACAGCAAGAGTTTTGGCTATTCGTCCAGAGAAATTGAAAGTTGCTTTCTTACGTAAACCTTATGTTGATACTGATTTGGCACGTTCCGGTGATTATGACTCACGAGCAATCGTAGGTAAATTCACCTTGGAAGTCCGTAATCAAGATTCAAACTGGTTTACAGACGGTTTCTTGAATGCTTAGTTCTTTCTAAGATTGTTTCTCTTTCGTCCTTTCTATTTTCTTTGGTTAGGGTGAGAGAGAGCAAAGAAAAAACAATTTAGTTATGATTAAAAAACACATACAAAATCTAGTAGAAAAATGGGTTAAAATATTCCCCAAAGAAGCAGAAATCATGAAGAATATTACAAAAGACAAGAGAGAAAAATACGATTCTTCTTTTGGGGAAGATAAAGATGTTATTGAAGGTCCTCTTTATGAGATTCCAGAAACCCTTTTAGGAATGTTTAACATGCTTTTGTCTAACGAAGAACTGGAATGGCTTAAAAGTCGTGAGGGTGGAATGTGGTTTGCTAAAACTTTCAACGAGATTTTCGGACTAAGGAGTAGAATTTAATGCCTAAAATAGCGTTAGCAATGATTGTAAAAGGAGATGATTCTGAAGCAATAGCTTTGGAACAATCTCTTAAGTTCAATTCCCCCTATGTTGATGGTATTTATATTACCATTACCCAACCAAATAAAGCGGTAGAAGAAGTTGCTTTAAGGTTTGGTGCTATTGTATCTCACTTTGAATGGTGTAATGATTTTTCAAAAGCCCGTAATTTTAACTTTTCTCAAGTGCCCAAAGAGTTTGATTATATTCTTTGGTGCGATGCGGACGATGCAATTAGGGGGTTAAATAAACTTCATAAAGTCATTGAGGAACATCCCTCAGACATCTATGTTTTAAATTATCTTTATGCTTTTGATGAACAAAAGAATCCTATTGTTGTTCATGCTAAATCGCAAGTAATTAAAAATGATGATTGTGTGGAATGGGCTGGAGCTTTACACGAAGATTTCAAAGAAAATCGCTCCGTGGAAAGACACTTCATAAAAGATATTGAACGAATTCATTTATCTAATGACGATAGATTTGCCAAAGCCAAAGATAGAAATGTTGTGGTGTCTGAACAACAAGTTAAAGACAGCCCTGAAGACCCCCGCTCCTACTGGAATTATGCTAATTCTTTAAAAGCAGCGGGTAGAGACGCTGAAGCAATCACTATCTTTGACAAATTCCTAGACCTTTCCCAATCAAATGATGAAAAATATATTGCTCGTTTGAGAAGGGCGGAAAGCTATTTTGCCTTAGGCTTAATTGATGAAGCACTAGATGAGTGTAGGTATGGTATTGGAACTAAACCAGACTATCCAGATGCATATCATTTAATGGGTTTCTTATTGATGCAACAGGGGAAATGGATGGAAGCATCTAAGTTGATTCTTAGCGGTTTAGTTAAAAATCCCCCTTATTATTCTATTATTGTTTATAATCCTCGTGATTATGATTTTATTCCGATGAATAATTTGGCTAAATGTTACTTTCATTTAAACCGTCCAGACTTGGCACTACCTCTTTTGAGGGGGTGTTTAAAACTCAGTCCCAAAAATAAATCTTTAATGAAAGCCATTAGGGCAATTCATAAAGAAATTAGAGAATTTGATTATGTAGTTAAGATTGTTAAAAGATTAAATAAAATAACTGATAATGAAAAGCTCTTAAAAGAATTAAACAACCTTCCATTAGAATACCAAGCGCATCCTTCTGTTTGTAATATTCGTAATACCAGATTTATCAAGAAAGAAAGCACGGGAAAGGATTTGGTTTTCTTCTGTGGATTTACCGAAGAAGAATGGACTCCTGAAACTGCTAAAACTAAAGGTATTGGTGGTTCTGAGGAAGCGGTGATATGGTTGTCCAAACTATTGGTTGAAAAAGGTTGGAATGTAACAGTATATAATAATTGCGGACATCTTCAACAAGAATTTGACGGAGTCTTATACAAGCCTTTTTGGACTTACAACTATCGTGATAAACAGGATGTAACAATTCTCTGGAGAGCAACAAAACCATTAGATTGGGAGATAAATTCAACTAAAGTTTTTGTGGACTTACACGATGTTATTCCTGCTGGGGAATTAAACAAAGCAAGGGTTCAAAAGGCAGATAAAATATTTGTTAAAAGCAAGTTTCATCGCTCCCTTTTCCCCAATGTTCCAGATGATAAATTCGTAATTATATCAAACGGAATAGACTCTAAATTATTTGAACAAAACTTACACAGAGATGATAGATTACTCATTAACACTTCTTCTCCAGACCGTTCTTTAGAAAGTTTATTAGATTGTTTTGAACTTGTTAAACAGGAAGTTCCCGATGTCAAAATGAAATGGGCTTATGGCTGGACAGTGTTTGATGTGGTACACAAAGATAACCCAGAAATGATGAGCTGGAAAGCTAAAATACAACAAAAAATGAAGGATTTGGGTGTAGAGGAGCTTGGTCGTATAAATCATTCAGAAATCGCTGAGTTATATATGACCGCAAATATCTTTGCATATCCTTCCGAATTTGGAGAGATAGATTGTATCTCACTTTCTAAGGCTCAAGCTGCTGGAGCATATCCTGTTACAACAGATTTCGCTGCTTTGGGGGAAAAGATACAAGAAGGTGGTGTGTTCATACATTCTGAAAAAACCAAGGACAACTGGTGTCCTGCAAATAAAATGGAATTTTCTTTAGAGGGGGAAGCAAAGAAAAAAGAATGGGTAGAAAAAACAGTTTCAGTTTTATTGGGAGACGTATCCGAAGAAGAGAGAAATACCATGCGTGAAAAAGCTCGTGAAAAATATGATTGGAATAAAATAGTTAATCAATGGTTAGAAATATTAAATTAAAAAGGAAAAAATATGACACAATTATCAAAAACAGCATTAGTAGTTATTAAACAATTGGTTGGTAAAGACTCAAACATTACTATTCCCCTAGCCTTAATGGAAACAATTGATGAACTTAGGACTTGGGTTGAAAAAGAGTTATTGGCTTTTGAAGAAAAGGATTCATCAGCTGAGGATGGTTCACCGGTTGTTGAAGATGCTACCTTAGTTCAATCTGACGAACAAAAAGAATAGTTAAATGAAAATAGCATTTGTTTGGCAAGGGGTTTCTAATCCAAAAATATTTCAACAATGGAATGATGGATTGCGACAAGCAATGCGTATTATTGAAAAAGAACACGAAGTAATCTATTGTGAACCGTTTGATGAGATAAATGCTGATTTAATCCTATATTGGGAAGCCCCCTGCACAATCAATGGACAAAACAAAGACAATTGGGAAAAGGTTAGAAAATCCCCAATTAAAAAAGCTTTATTATTTGCCGGAGGACCATTGCAAAAGGAATGGGTAGAAGGTTTTGACCATATCTTTGTTGAAAGTAAGATAAATGCTGATGAGTGCGCAAGTCTTGGTTTACCCCACTCTATAGCTTTTGGTATAAATGATGAAATCTTTAAACCTGAAATTCAACCAAAAGTTTTTGATGGAATACATCAAGGAACTTGTGCCTCTTGGAAAAGACAATGGTTGATTGGAGAAAGTCTTGGTCCTAAAGGAGTTGTTTGTGGTAGGTTTCAAGAAACTGATAGACGCCCCTTTGAAGAATGTATAAAACAAGGTTCTTTGGTTCTACCAGAAATACCAGCCAAAGCAGTTTGTTCTTTATTAAACGCAAGTCATACAATGGTTCAAACTTCTGATTTTTGGGGTGGAGGACAAAGGGCAACCTTAGAAGCATTGGCTTGTGGAATTCCTGTGATTTGTATGTCCGATTCCCCTAAGAATAGGGAATTTGTGGAAGAAAGTGGTTGTGGAGAAGTTGTGAATCCAACCAAGGAGCAAATAAGATTGGCAATAGAAAGAATTAAAGAAAATACAAATCTGGGACAACAAGGTATTGAATATGTTAAAAGCAAATGGACAGCACAACACTATGCAAATAATTTATTAAAAGTAATCAATTCTTTATGAGAATTCCTTTATCTAAACCAACAATAGATGAGAAAACAAAACAAGAAATCTTGAAAGTTCTTGATTCTGGTTGGTGGGGACAAGGACCAGAGGTCTTTTTGTTTGAACAAATGTTTGCACATTGGGTTGGGGCTAAATATGCGGTGGCGGTTAATTCTTGCACAGCAGGTTTAGATTTAGCATTAAAGGCTTATGATATTAAAGGTGGGGAGCTTATCACAACACCAATGACTTTTGTTGCCGATGCGGCAGTTGGGGAATGGAATGGTATGGACGTAACCTTTGCAGACATTGACCCCGAAACTCTTTGTATTGACCCAGAAGCCATTGTAATAACACCAGAAACAAAAGCAATTATAGCTGTTGATTCCCACGGAAGACTGGCAGATATTAAAGCTATAAAAGCTAAATTTAGTGGTTTAGTGATAGAAGATGCGGCTCATGCTATGTATACCCCAGGTGCTGGGAAAGATGCTGATATAACAGTTTGGAGTTTTCAGGCGGTTAAAACTTTACCCACCGGGGATGGTGGAATGATTACAACCAATGATGCATCTATTTATAAGAAACTACGTTCCTTAACTTGGCTTGGAATTGAAAAAACTACTTGGGATAGAAACAAAGATTCTAAGTATGCTTGGGATTATGATATTTGTCAGCAGGGAACTAAATCTTATATGAATGATTTAACCGCTGTAATTGGTATCGGACAATTGGGTAGATTACCAGAAATGCTTGCTAAACGTAGAATGATTCAAAGTTTATATAACGAAGCCTTTAAAGATATTCCCCAAATTAAGATTCCAGTGTATAGCCATACTGTTCAATATTATACTATGCAATGTGAAGACAGAGATGGATTATCTGAATACCTTGCTAATTGTGGAATTACCACATCTGTTCATTTTAAACCATTACACTTAATGACGTATTGGAAAAAAGGACAAAAAAGACCATTGCCAGTTACAGACGAAGTGTGGTTGAAGCTATTATCACTCCCCGTCCACGATTCATTAACCGCAAAAGAAGTTGAAGGGATTATTTTTTGGGTAAAACAATTTTATAAAAACAAATGATTTCAGTTATTATTCCCCACTATCCTAAAACTCAAGAATTAAACAAATTATTAGACGAATGTCGTTCGTCTATTTCAGGTTATGATGAATTGGTTTTAGTGATAAACGAAGGAATCGGTTTTGCTAAGGCATGTAATTGGGGATTTAAAATGGCTAAAGGTGATTATCTGGTTTTAGTATCAAATGATGTTGTGTTTAAACGTGGTAACATAAAGGATTTGATTGACGAACGTGGGGTTACATCTCCTTTGTTAAATGGTGTTAAGCCACCAAGAGGGCTATGGGGTTGTTGCTTCTGTATTCCTAGGTGGGTTTATGAACAAATAGGTGGATTTGATGAGCAATTTGAGATTGGATATTTTGAAGATGATGATTATGCTTTGAGGGTTAAATTAGCTGGAATCCCCCTAATAACTAAGGAAAACGTAGAAATTGTTTCTGAGGGTGGAAAAACCATGAAAGAAATGGACCATGCAAAGGCTTATGGGGAAAATAAGGTTAAATTCCTAGCAAAATACCCCAATGCAGAGCTGTATTAAGTACAATTTGACTTTATTTCAGAAATATGTTGTAACAAAATTCATTTAGAAACGTTTTAGTATATGACAAAGATAACAGTTATTACCCCCTCCATACGTCCTGAAGGGCTAAAACCTAATCAAGAAGCCCTGCAAAATCAGACTTTTAAAGACTTTGAGTGGTTGGTTGAGATTGGATTACCTCCAAAACACGATTTAAACGCAGCTTTTAATAGAATGTTGAAGAGGGCTAAGGGTGAATTGATTGTTTTTATGGAAGATTGGACTAAATGTCCTCCAGATGGCTTACAGAAATTTTGGGACGCCTATCAAAGAGAACCTAAGATTTTCTGGACAGCCCCACTTGGAAAAACTATGGATTGGAAAACCCAAGAATGGGACTGGAGAGCCTTTGCGGACGCAAAACCAGAATGGAAATGCTGGGAAATAGATTGGGCTTGCGCCCCCCTTTCAGCTTTAAAAGAGATTGGTGGGTTTGACGAAGAATTAGATGATTACTGGAGTTCAGACAATGTCAATATCGCTTATAGGGCTTTCTTAGCAGGATATGGATTTAAATTACTTACAAACAATCCAGCAATAGCTTTAGACCATGATAAATTTACGAAACATCCTTTCAGGGATAGATATAAACCAGAATTTAATAATATGCGTATGAGCTATTTTACAGCAGGTAATAAAATTGATTATTTAAAATAATAACATGGTTTTTTCAGACACAACAAATAAAAATGGACTTATCCAAGATGTTGAATTTTGGTTGAATGTCGGTGATACCGGTATCTCTGGTAATGCTACTTTACTAAAAATAGTAACTAGCAATATCAATAGATGGTATCATAAAATAGTAGCTTCCATCTTAGAGTCTCAAGATGCTTGGGAATTTGACGATTTGAATTTAACTGATTTCCCAGTTGCCACAACCCCATTAGTTGCTTCTCAAAGAGATTATTCTTTACCAGCATCTTTAAAGGTATTAAAGGTTAAAAGGGTAGACATTACTTATGATGGAACAACTTATTACAGGGCTAATCCTATTGATACTGGTGAGCCTTCTTTTGGCTTAGGGAATAATACAAATACCGATGGTAATTTTGATAAAGCAAATCCAAGATATGATTTAATTGGAAATTCTATTTGGATTTACCCTTTAGCTTCTGCAACAGATGTTACCAATGGTGGTTTAATTCGTATTGAATTTATGAGAGAAGTTGATGAGTTTACTTCTGCGGATACTACCCAAGAACCAGGTATTGATGAGCCTTTCCACAGAATGTTATCTCTTGGTGCGGCTTTAGATTATGCTTTAACTAAAAATATGCCGATTGCGGCTAACTTAGCTACTTTAATTTCTGATTATGAGGAACGTTTAAAACGCTATTATTCTCGTAAAGAAGTAGACCAAATAAATCAACTTGGAGCTTATTTACCTAAATATGATTAAATATGGCAACTTGGACTGGAACAAATAAATCGTCTTCCCCGTCTTGGTCTAATTCAAGTAAATCTTCAAATCCTACTTGGAGTAGACAACAAAATGTTGGTGTGCTGAGCTATCTTACTACAGATGCACCAGACTATATTTTGGTTGGTTCTGCTGAAAATGAGACTTTAATATTATGGGGAGATATAGTTTTTACTAATTTAACTAAACACTAATGGCTAATAAAACTTTTTCATCTTTAGCTAAGGGAACATATTCTGGGGTAACCGCATATACTGTTGGGGATTTTGTTACATACAACGGAAGTTCTTATGCTTGTATACTCAATTCAACAGGTAATTTACCTACTAATACTACTTATTGGGCATTACTAGCCAACAAAGGCGACACAGGCGCAACAGGTGCCACTGGTGCCACTGGTGCTACGGGAGCGCAGGGCGCCCCAGGTGTTGTTCAAACCATTGGTGTTACAACAGCAAATGGTGTTTCTGGCACATCTTCTGGTGGAGCAAATCCTAGTTTAACAATTGCTTTAGGAAACATAACTCCTTCTGGAGTATTAGTTTCTGGTTTGACAGCTTCTGAAATTACAGCAACTGATGCTTCTAAGAATCTTGTATCATTGGCAGTTGCAACCTATCCTTCTTTAACTGAACTTACTTATGTTAAAGGGGTAACCTCTGCTATTCAAACTCAGATAAACACAAAACAAGCAACTTTAGTTTCTGGAACGAATATTAGAACAGTTGGTGGGGTTACATTACTTGGTTCTGGAGATGTCGGTATTATAGGTTCTGCGTACGGAGGAACAGGGAATGGATTCACAAAGTTTAGTGGAGCAACAACAGCGGAAAAGACTTATACTTTACCAGACGCATCTACAACAATTCTTACAAAGAATTACACAGGAGCTTTAGCCACAGGAATTGTTAAAAATACAACTACAACTGGCGAATTAAGCATCGCAGTCGCTGGTGATTTCCCAACACTTAACCAAAATACAACAGGAAGTGCGGCAACGTTAACTACCGCAAGAACTCTTTGGGGACAAAGTTTTGATGGTAGTGGAAATGTAACAGGTGATATTACTCTTGGAACTGCTAATATTACAATGACTGGCTCATTAGCTGCAACGGGAGCTAGAGTTTTAAAGGGTTGGTTTACCGACATGGAATCTACCAACATGCCTACGGTTGGTGGTATATCTCTTTCATCTACTTTTGAGGCATTAGCTAATAAATCCACAGACACATCTTTAGGAACATCAAACACTCTTTATCCTACTCAAAATGCTGTTAAAACTTATGTAGATACAGTTGCTCAAGGTTTAGATGCAAAACCATCTGCCATTGTAGCAACAACAAGTGCTTTACCAGCTTATACATATAATAATGGTTCTTCTGGTGTTGGGGCTACTATAACAGCGGTTGCAACGGGAGTGGTTGCTATTGATGGTCATAATTTGGCTTTAAACGATGTTGTTTTAATAAAAGATGAAACAACTCCCAATGACCCATATAACGGACTTTATACAGTTACTGTTGCGGGAGCAGTTGGGGTGGCTTTAGTTTTGACCCGCCATACTTCTATGGATACTACAGGGGAATTTACTGGAGCTTATATTTTCGTAGAAATTGGAACTGTAAATGCAGCAGCTGGATTTGTTTGTACAAATTCTTCTAATCCCACTGTTGGTACAACCGCAATTACTTTTACTCAATTTTCTGGAGCAGGAGAGATAATCGCTGGTGCTGGTTTAACTAAATCTGGGAATACATTAGATGTTGTTGGAACTGCTAATAGAATTACTGTTAATGCAGATAGTGTTGACATATCCGCAACATATGTTGGTCAAACTTCTATTACCACTCTTGGGACCATTGGAACAGGAGTGTGGAATGGAACAATAATTACTTCAGCTTATGGTGGTACTGGTAATGGTTTTACCAAGTTCTCAGGTCCGACAACTGCTGAAAAAACATTCACCCTGCCTGATGCTTCAGCTACCATCTTATACTCCGGAGGCGCCTTAGGAACACCTGCCTCTGGTACTATGACTAATGTTACGGGGACTGCAACAGGCTTAACATCTGGAATAACCAATGCTTTAAAATCAGCTACAACAACAGTTGATGTTTCTGCTGCAACTGCACCAACTTCTGGTCAGGTTCTTACAGCAACAAGCGGAACAGCTGCCACTTGGCAAACCCCTTCAGCAAGTGGGGGTATTACTTGGACAGAAGTAACTGGTACAAGTCAAGCCGCAGCTGTTAATAATGGTTATATAACTAATAATGCAGCCTTAGTAACAGTTACACTTCCAGATACAGCAGCACTGGGTAGTATAGTAAGAATTGCTGGTTCTGGTGCGGGTGGGTGGAAACTAGCACAAAATGCTGGCGAGTCAATAAATTTTGGTAACCAAGTTACAACCACAGGGGTTGGAGGTAGCCTTGCTTCGGTAAATAGATATGATGCAATAGAAGTAATTTGTATTGTAGCTAACACAACTTGGTCCGTTATTTCTTCTGTTGGTAATATTACAATAGTATAATTTTATGGCATTAACAGTAACAAACCTAGGAACAGTTGTGGGACTTCTTACTTTAGATTATGGAACTGGAGCGTGTTTTATAATTGGAACAAAGATAAATACAACAAATGGATTTCAAGAAATACAAAATTTAAAAATTGGAGATTATGTTTTATCTTTTAACCCCTCAACAGGAGAAATCGCTCCGAAAATTATCACAAATACTTATATTAGAAAAGTGGAAAAATTTCTTGAAATTGAACTATCTAATGGAGTAAAAATTGGAGTAACTCACAACCACCCATTTTATATACCGAAACTTGGACAATTTATTGATGCGGAAAAATTAGAAATTGATACTGAACTTTTAAATCACAATGGAAACAACACTACTATTATTTCAATCAAAGAAATAATACCCCTTCTTCAAGAAGAAGTATATGATATAAAAGTTGATGACTTTCATACTTTTTTTGTTGAGGGTGTTGGTGTACATAATCCATCTAAACCTTTTTAAATATTTAATTAAACTAAAATGGCAACAAATAATTCAGGAAATATAAGGTTTGTAAACGCCGCCGATGGATTTACTCTTGGAGGCGGAACAACGGTTAGAAGTTTGGGAGTTACCGGTGCTGATATGACTTTTACGGGTTCTGGAACTGCTACTATAACTTTTCCTTCTTCTACAGCCACACTTGCAACCCTTGCTCTTGCAGAAACTCTTTCTAATAAAACTTTGACAGCTCCTAAGTTTGCTGACTTAGGCTTTTTGGCTGATGCTAATGGGAATGAACTCTTGATTTTAGATACCGTAACTTCTGCTGTTAATGAACTTACCTTGGCTAATGCTGCTACTGCAGGAAATCCAACTATCACAGCTTCAGGCGGAGATGCTAATGTTGGTATAGATGTCGTGTTAAAAGGCACGGGGACATTTAATCTAAAAGGAAATGCAACCCAACCTGGAGAATTAAGATTATATGAAGATACAGATTTAGGGACCAACTTCACAGCTTTCAAAGTAGGTACACAGGCTGCGGATATATCTTATATCTTGCCAACAGCACAAGGTGCAGCTTCAACTTTCTTACAAAATGATGGCTCGGGAAACTTGTCTTGGGCTGCTGCTAGTGGTGGAACTACAGTAAAAACTCTTTTTTCATCTCCTACTGGAAGTTATCCAGCTGTAACAAGTAATAGTTTTAATACTAATACAAGAGCTTATGTTGGAATGAGTACATTTCCACATTCTATTACTGTTAATGCTATCTCACTTACTGTCGTAGCAGTTAATGTTGCAGGAACAATTAAATTAGCAATTTTTAGTGAAGATGGACAAACACAAAAATTTAGCGAAACAACAGCTAGTATATCAACTATTGGAAAATTCACCCATACTTTAGCATCTCCTGTTTCTTTACCCGCGGGAAATTATTATATAGCCCTTGTTACACAATCAACAACCGATTTAAATATTAGAGTATTTAGTAGTATACCATCAGGAACATTAGATGCTCCGACTGGTAAACCTGTTACATCTGGTTATATAACAGTTACAGCGGGTGTAATGCCAACTTCATTTAATCCTGTTTCAGGTATTACACAAGAAGATGCCCGATATTTAGCAATAAGATTAGACAACTAAACCTTTATGGAGTTTCAAGACTTAGAGAACAAAGATAATACTAATATTTAAAAATATAAAATGGCAATAGAACGAATATTACAACTAAAAGATTTGGATTGGATGCGGGGAATAAGTTTACAGGCAAGTTCCCCATTAGGAGGTATTTTTTCCCAAGCATCTAATTTTGACCCATTTGAGGTTTTAGGAATAGCACAACCTTCTTTGGCTGGATTAGCAGCAACTGGTGATGTTTTAAATCCAATCAGTTTTTTAACACCAATTTCTACTGGTGGAACTTCGTATTTATACGGACATGCAACCTCTAAATTATTTCAAATTACTTCTGGAAATGTTGTAACAGATATAACAACGGCTTCTGGTGTTATTACAACATCTGCTCCTAAGGGGGCAATATTCTGGCGTGGAAAATACATTTATGCCATTACAGATAAAATTTATGCAAACACCATTGGAACAACCACAAATACATTACTATTATCTGGTTTAACAACAACCGTTCCACACATTTTCACCACAGGACCAAATGGTAATCTATATTTTACAAATGGTGCTTCCATAGGGAAAATTACTTCTGATACAGGAACATCAGGTAATTCTGCTACTGCTTTTACGGATTTGGATTCTGGAACTATTTATAAAGACATTTTAAATGATGGTAGATATATTTGTGTTGTTGGAGACACTAATACAGGAACTGGACCTGGTAAATTTAGATGTATTGTTGGTTTTTGGGATACAATAAAAGGCAATTATGAACAGTTGTATGACCAAAATTATATTGACGATTCATATTTAATTGCTTGTGAAATAATAAATGGCGCTATATATGTTATTGGGAAAGAAGGACTATATGTTTGTTCTGTAGCCACAGCACCACAATTGGTTGCTGATTTTACGGGAAATTCAAACATTGGTCCTGCCACACTTCCTAATGCTCCTGCAATGGTAACTAAAAGAAAAGGAACTTTATTATGGGGTTATTCAGGAAGTGGTTCTGTATATGGATACGGCACCTCAATATCAGGTGGAACTAAAATCTTTTTCCAACCATATACAGCAGCTCTGGGTAATATTACTGCCTTAGCGTATATTGGTTCTGTACTATTTATTGCAACAGACAACCCTTCTGTTTATAGAATGAGTGGTACTACTAGAAATAACAGCACTATTAAAATCTCTAATTTAACTTTTGAAACGCCATATAAATTTGAATATGCAAAAGCTGTTTTAAGAGATGAAATTGCTTCAGGACAAAGCATTGCACTTCAGATACATAGTAAAAATGGAAGTAAGGTTGTATCAGATTTGGATACTTTTAATTTCACAACCTCTCCTGGAAAACAAACTATTATTTTTCCCAGAAAACCAACAGGAACATCTGATGTTGATTCTTTTGAAGAACTTTCTTCTATAACATTAACTTTGGGGGCAATCCCATTAGAAAGGTTTGAGATATGGGCAACTCCACAAGACCCACAGAGCAATCAACTCTAAAGATACCAACCGAATTTCAATTCCCCGTTCCTTTACCAAATATTGAAATTAAACAACAACAAAGGGCAGATGATGTTTTTGGATTATTTGAAACGGTTTCAACAGCTCCAACCGCAACCCCTAAAACTTGGTTTGACCAAATTAAAATATATACCAGTACTGACGGATTAACATTAAGACTTTATTGGTATGATGCAACTAATGCTACCTGGCATTATATAACAGCAACAGCCTAGAAAGATAAATAAATTATGGCAGAAATTAAAATCAATTTACCAACATATTCAGGACCAACCCCAAAGGTTGGTAGTTCAACTGCGGGACAATTTAATCCTCCTAAAATAAATATCCCTATAAGAAGAGGGTTGGGGGCTTTTGGTAATTGGTTGGGTGGTAAATTAAAAACTCCTATCCCACAACAAGGAACACCATTACAACCATTACCACAACCACTTCCTTTATCGCAAGGATTTAATCAGATTGTCTCTGGTTTTCGAGGGCAACAATATACCCCTGTCGCACAACCTCAACAACCACAACAACTTTCTAATATAACAGTTCCATCTAATCTAGCTGGTCCTGGGATTCCTGGAACTAATGTTCAAAGAACTGGACAACCAATCAATGTTCAACCCGTCCAACCTAGTCAAACAGTTACTCAGCCAACCTTAACAGCTCCTTCTTTATCTACTTCTTTTTCAGTTCCTGTTGAATCAGGAAAGATGACAGAACCAACAATAAACGGAAACGCTGTTGAAGTAACACCAACTACTTCTACATCAACAGAAACTTTACAAAACGGTGTTTCTAATTTGGATATTCAAAGTCTTTTAAAGAAAAATCTTGATAAACAAGATGAGTTTCTTCAGAATATTCAATCATATTTTACTCCTTCAGAGCAAGAAAAGTTTATTCAAGAACAAATCAACCAAGCCACTAAAGAATACAATGACCAAAACATTGCCTTAGGAACTCAGGGGATTTTAGGTTCCGTTGCTTCAGCTCAACAAGCAAGAGCTTATGAGCTTGCACAGAATAAATTAAACAGCTTAACAAATACATTATCTAATGTTCAGGCAACAAGAAAAGATAAACTAGAAGCTGCTAAGTTCTTGTTTGATGCTAATAAAAATTCTTTTACTTCTTTACTTGATACATACACTAAATTAGCACCACAAAATATTGGTTCAAAGATAAACGATGCTACTGGCGATGTTTATGTAATATTTAAAGACCCCCTTACCGGTAAAGCCTCTACACAATTGGTTGGTAATGTTGGAGTTGGGGCAAAACAATTAGATTTTGGTAAAATTGGAACAGATATGTTTGGGAATGACCAATATGGTTTTATCAACAAAACCACCGGTGAGATAGCCCCTATTCAATCTGGAACAACTCCTCAGGCATCTGGAGCTACAACCATTGGTAATGTTGCTACTGGATTAAATACTCCAGCAGCTAAAAATAATAATCCTGGTAATCTTAAAAATCCTGATGGTTCTTGGCAATCTTTTGCCACCCCACAAGAAGGATTCCAGGCTCTTGTTAATGATGTTACTGCAAAACAAACAGGAAATACCAGAACTGGATTAAATGCTAATTCAACGCTTCTTCAGTTTTTCCAGAAATATGCTCCAGCAAGTGATAATAATAATCCAGTTGCCTATGCTCAATCGGTTGCTCAACAATTAGGAACATCAGTTAATAGCCCGATAGGACAATTAGATTCCACTCAACTTGCTTCGGCAATAGCTCAACATGAAGACGGAGCTTATTGGAAAGCTATTACAGGAACAACAACCCCACAGGCTTCAGCTCAAGATATTTTAGCTGCTGCAATGAGGATTAAATATAGTGGAAATGAAGATAGAAAATTTTCTTTAGGTTCGGTTCAGTCTTTAATTCAAAATGGAGACTTAGAAGGCGCTAGACAATTTGTAGAGACCAAAGCCATCGCTAATGCTCCTGCTACAACTAAAGAAAAATTAGAAACCTTACAAACCGTTAAAGATTTAGCGGATAGAATTACTCAATATGTCGGAGATTCTGGATTGGGTGGTATTGGTCCACTGGGGATTGGAACAGTAAAGGGTTTTCTCTATAATATTGGTATTGGTTCAAATGAATCAGAAATTGTCAGACAGCTTATTGGTAATATTAGAGGAACAATGCAGAAAGCACGTGCTGGTACTGCCTTAACCCCCACCGAAGTTGCACAATTAGACCAATATGTTCCAAGTAAAAATGAAAGAGGGGAAAAAGTTCTGAACAAATTGAATCAGTTGAAATTATATGCTGATTTAACATATAACAATACTCTTGATATTTTAACAGGTGGAATAGGAATTAAATCAAAACAAACAGAACAAGCAACTCCACAAGATTTAGCTTATGTTCAATCATTAAATATTAAATAAAATGGCAGTTTTAAGTAAACAACAAGTAATACAAATTATACAAAATGCCCCACAGGGAACAACCCCTGAAGGTATTGTTGCGGCTTTAAGACAGCAAGGACACCAACTAGAAGGCTATCCTAGTGTTTCTAGAACTCCTGAGGCTCCCAGCCCCCAATTAAAAGATACAGGTTCCTTTATGGGAAATGTTGTAAACTCTGCTGGAAATTTAATTGGAGGCGTTGCAAGCGCAATAGCTCACCCTATTAAAACAACAGAGGCTTTAGGAAAAGTAGCTTTAGGTGGAGTTGAAAAACTAATTCCTGGAAGACAGGGGGCTGAGAATGAATTTGATGCTCTTACTTCCTATTACAAACAACGATATGGTTCTGTAGAGAATTTTCTAAAGACAGCATATCAAGACCCTGTTGGCACAGCGGCTGATGCCTCATTATTGTTTGGAGGAGCAGCGGGGGTTTTGGGTAAGGCTGGTAAACTTTCTGAAATAGGCGGATTAACAAGAACTGCTGGTGTTTTACAAAAAGCTGGTGAAATAGTCAATCCTTTAAATGTTCCTGGGGAAATTGGTGGGGCTTTAAAACAAATTCCTACTGTAGAAAAAGCCGTTAGCGGTATTCAAGGATTATTTAAATCACCAGAATTGAGAGGTACTGCTTTAAAAACCGAGGAATCCACTTTGCGTTTAACTCCTTCTCAAAAAGTTAAATTTGCGAAAAAATTAAAAGCCGTAGATAATTATTTACTTGACGAAGTTCCCGCTGGGGGTCCGGAATTTAGATTTGATTTTGTTAAACAAAACTATGATGATTTAGAAAAGATATATCAAAAATTTCTTACTGAAGGAGATGGTAAAAACGCTATTGTTCAGCAATCTAATTTGTTGCAACGATTAGAAAATTTAAAACTAAAATATGCAAATACTGTTGATGTTTTTGAGGTTGAAAAACAAATAGATTCGTTGGCAAAATTATTAGATGAAAGATATTCTGAAAGAATCCCTGCTTTTAGAATAAATGAATTAAAACGTTCCGCATTTAAAAAAGGTTATGCAGAAAATAATGAAGTTTTAAAAGATATTGGACATATTCTATATAAAGATTTAAAACAAGCAACTGAAGGATTGAAAATCAAATATATTGATAAAGTAAAAAAAGTTGAAAAAGGAGTAGATGTTGGGGAATTTAATATGCATTATGAGACTGTTATAGACGCTAAGGATTTACTTCAAATCGCATCTGGTCGTTCCCAGGTTTCTCCCTTAGATAGGATTGCTATGGAAATAATTGGGGGGGCTGGAGGAGCTTCTACAGGTGGAATGGGTGGTGGAGCAGTTGGATATTTAGCTGGTAAAGCAACATCTGAAATGCTTCCTTTAACAGCCATAAAAAGCCTTACTGCTAAAGGATTATCTAAACTAGATAAGATTAAAACACAAACAGGAATAAAAGTCAAGTCTATAACTTCAAAAGTTCCTCAAGTTTTAAAACCAACTAGGGGAAAAACTATAATGGTCGGTAGAGTTCAGAGAGCAACTGAATCAAATAATAAATAAAGATATCCATATTTGGATACCAATAGAGGAACCAATGAGCGAAAGAGAAATCCAAGAGCTTCAAAAGAGCTTTAATGAATTAAGGGTGGAGTTTTTGACATTACAAAACATTATAAAACCAATGGCGGAATCTTACAACGCTATGACCAAATTAGGGGGATGGGTTAAGTATTTACTATGGTTTGCTGGAGCTTTGATAGGTTTATTACTTGCCTTAAGAGAATTGATAAAAAAATGAACGAATTTTTAGAACAAAACTTAGGTGTCTTAGAGGGTTCGGGAACTAAACAACTTTGGTTAGGTGGAACTATTCCTTATGAGGTTCGTTTAGAAACAGGGGATTGGCGACCTTATTTAGTTAAAGAAGAAAAACAATTTTCAAATAATGCCGATACAATGGGTTGTGTTTCTTTTTCCCTTACTAATTTACTTGAAATTCAAAACAAGTTTTTCGGGATAGATGTAAACTTTTCAGACCGCTTTTTAGCAAAGATGTCAGACACCACCCCACAAGGAAACTACCTAGATAAAGTAGCTGAAACAGCACGAAAAATAGGCTTAGTCTTGGAAGAAGAATATCCAACTCCCGATAGCTACACTTGGGACTCATATTATGCCCCTATAAGCGCAGAAATAGCCTTAAAAGCGGTTAAACAGGAGATAGCCTATGAATCTATTAGTGTTGATAAAGAGAGCCTCTTAAAGCATTTAAAGCAATGTCCTTTACAGATAACTATTCCTGTTCCTCGCCCTAATCACGCAGTCGTTTTAGTGGCTATTGAGGGAGATACAGCTTTCTATTTTGACTCATATCCTACTTATTTAAAAACAATTAACATAGACAAAATATCATACGCACTCAAAGTAGTGCTGAAAGGAAATATGAATACTTATGTAAAAACAATCAATTTAGATGGGGAAATAGCAGCATATATCCCGTTATCTGACCCAACTCAGATTGAACTTTTAAACAAAATTTTTAATTTAAACATCAAGGTTAATCCTGATTCCGGCATTACAACAGATATTCAGGCAACTGTCAAGGGTGGATAATTTAGCTCTTTTCAAACAAAACTCAATAAAATGGCAATCTTGTAATTAAAGCCCTGTCTTGTTATGATGTATTACAAGACAGAGTTTTATATCATTAAATCGCTGTAAAATGCAATATTTTGACCTGTAACGCATTATTTCAGACTAGATGACATATTGGCACTAAAAGCGATTAAGCGAGCTATACATGTTGAATGGCTTAAAGCATAAAGTATGGTGGATTTGTGGAAGTCTATTGCTTTTGACTTCTGTCCCACTTACTGCCTATGCTTTCCAACAACAAAGCAAGGTTGTAAATGTTCCAGTCTCTTTTGAGACGGAACTTACTGTCCCAGAACTTATTATTAAATATTCTGATTATCATCAGATTCCATCGTCTCTTACGTTAAAAATAGCAAAATGCGAAAGTGGTTTTAATCCATTGGCAAAAAATAAAGGCTCAACTGCTTCTGGGGTATTCCAGTTTCTTGACGGAACATGGAAACTAACAAGGGAACAGATGGGCTTAGATTCTTCTGTAGTACTTAAATTAGATGCGGAAGAAAACATAAAAACAGCTATTTGGAAAATAGCAAATGGTGGATTAAACGCTTGGAATGCTTCTAAGGGGTGTTGGGGAAATTGGAATTATGAAACCAAAAGTAACATTAGCAGTAAATAAAATAATTATTAAAAATTTAAAAGGATATAAAATAGCTTACCACGAAACTGAAGATTCAATAGAAATGCAGTTTGTGGAAGATAATAAGGAAAAAAACAATGACAAAAGAACAACTACAAGCAGGTTTAAGAAGATTTCTTAAGGGATTTATAGCAGGAGGATTAGCCTCGGTTGGTGTATTCTTGGCAGCAGGAACCCCTATAAAAGATTTCGCTGATATTCAGAATTTGATTTTTCCATTAAGTATGGCATTTATTACTGGGGGTTTACAGTCAATACAGAAGATGCTTTCATGGAAAGAATTACCCAAAGAACCAACTACTGTATCTGGTGAGTAATGGTCTACGCCTAAAGGAGGAGGTATGATAGACAGGCATCACTTGGTCCCAAAGGAACGGTTGAAAAAGGGGGTGCAAAAGCTACCTCGTAATACCATCCGTATCAAGAGGGAAAGACACAATGCGTGGCATCTCTTATTCGGCAACAAAACTCTCCTAGAAGTAATCCGACTTTTAGGGAGAATATACCGTATCAAATCACGGGAGATGAAATGAAAAGAGCGCTAGGGTTGGTTGCCATTGTAGCAATGCTCATCCTCATCGTGAGGATAGTGTTGGCACAGGCACAGGAGGCGATGCGCAATCAGTGCTTCCCAGCAATGGTGGAGTGGAAAACCGACTCGTTGTCGGTAACCTCGTTCGGTTGCGTGGACTTCCTGACGGATACACTCGTCATCATTCCCCACATCGTGAACGGGAAGGCGAAGGACGGGGAGCTCGTTCCGAAGAAGCTCATCAAGAGCATCACCCTGCTGAAGAAGGAGCAGAGTGCCACAATGAAACCCAGAACCTAGAACTGTCTGCTATCTACTTTAGGGGTTCTTCAACCCTTGACCGCACGGAAAGACGTGCCAAGTTTGGAGGGTCTTGTAAAAAATCCTCCACCATTCACATATAATCACACATACGAAAAAAGAGACTTCACCCGAGTCTCTTTTTTCTTTGCCCCTTTTCTTTTCTTACTACAAACCTCTTTTACGATACCTTAGCGATACCAATTACCTTATATCTGACCGCATCAACTTTTTTGCCATCTTTTCCATCAAAGGAATATGGTTCTTCAACCACGTTCAATTTGATTTCGTCTCCAACCATTGGTCTAACTGTTTGATAATCCCTGAAAGCAATAGTGTCTCCACCATCTTTCTTTTTGTCTAAGAAAGTATATTTTAAGGTTTTACCCTCTTCCTTATTTTCCAAAAGAGCTATTTCGGTTGCTCCAAATGGAGTTGAGCGGTTTGTGATTCCCGCAACTTTTACCATTTTTATATATGGCATATTAGTTTACCTCTTCTTTCTTCTTTTCTTTCAAAATATCATCTACAACTGCTGTTTTAAACTCTTCAGCAAACTTAGTTTGTAGAAGCCATGAAAGAAAGACTTCTTGCCCCTCACTTGTTAGCAGGTCATCGCCATTGGTGATACCAGCTTTTCTAAAACTCTTTTGTGGCTCAGGTGTTAGAGCCAACGTGAACTTTTCTATTAAGCTCATTTTTCCCCTTTCTTCTTTTTGTGTCTTGTCTTCTGTGAACAAAGACATTCCACTATAATAATAGTTATAATAATCTGGATTCCAATAAATTGAACCACAATAACCATTTGAGTCTAAATTTCTTTTAACAATTCTAACTTTGTCTTCTACGTTGAATGTCATATTATTCCTTTAATAACGAATTATCTTTTAAAAATTGATATAATTGCAAAGAAAGACTTTCTAAAAACTCATGATTCATTGTAGCGTTCATTGAATGTAAACATTCATGTAGGAAGGTTGTAAATTGAGCTTCTTGACTCAAACCTGAATCTATGTATATTACATTGCCTTTTTGAGAATCTTGGAAATTCTGACCTTGTGTGTCTTCACCTTTTCCCAGCCAATCATTGGCAATAATAATCTTGTATGTTATACCACCTATTTTAACCTTTTTTGGAATTTTCATATTTAGTCTAAGGCGTAATTTTTATCTCTTTTTCTAAGCTCTTGGTTATGCAACAAACCCATTGCGTTAAAAATAACTGCGCTAAGATGGTCTTCTTCTGGTTCCTCTTTTCCACCCTCGTATTTATTAACAAGATATTTCTGAGTATGTCTCATCAAGGATTGTTCGTAAGAAGTGTCAGAAATCCCTTTTTTGAAATTCCCAGAACCATACTTGGATTTCTTAGAAGTCATGTATTGAGCAAACCTTTTAAAAGCAGTCCAGGAAACAGTTTCTATATAATCTTCTTTACCAGCTCCAGTATCTCTAATAGCACCAGACTTAAATTTAGTTATTTTCATTTTGGTTTTCCCCAACCAACTTTTTAACTAATCTTGTTTCTTTTAATGCTTTTAAAATCTCTTCTTCGGTTATTTCCTTTATTACTTTACCAGCCAATTTTGCTTGAATCAATCCTGATATACCAAGTATTTCTCCCCTGATTTTTTGTTCATCAACATAATTAAAAGTTGGTTGAGAAAATGTGCTTTGAGCATCAACCTTCTCGTATTTAGGTGCTATCTGAAATTTACAAAATCCATTTCCATCTTTCTGGGGGCAATAGAACCAGCCTTCAGCCCCTGGTTTTGATGATGGTCGCATTGGCGTTCCATGTTTATCACAATTTGGTATCATAATATTCCCAAGTTAATCTTATTTTTTCTTTTAAATTTTCTGGTGCTTCTTCATAATATTCTTCTAAAACTCTATGTTTATTTCTTTCTGTATGTTTGAAGTGGTGTTTGAATAGATAACCGCAACGGCAAGTTAGTAGCTTATGAGTATCACACCAAGATACGTCTATTGTCTTATTTGTAGCATTGTCGCCATAACCCAATCGTTTTAAAAGATATTTGTGGATAATACACCCAACGTCTTCGCCGTGGTAGTATTCAGTTGGGTGTAAATCCATCATCTTTGGTGTTTGTTTTTATTTGGCATCTATATATTAACACCGTCTTTTTTACGGAACAAGATAAAAAGTTGTGGATAACTACTTCTTTCGTTTCAGTTCCCACCAACAATAAATATGAATAGGAAGAATAGATTCTTTCATCTGGTCCTTAGCTTCAACTTCCTTGGAGCAATAGACACATTTTGGCGGCGTTTTTGTTTGCATTTCGTTTTTACTTACACCCCACCCTTACTCTCCTATGTAAGAGGGGGTTTTAAACTATGTATCAAAGATATTTCGGTTTAAAAATCGGGGTGGTTTCATTCATTCCCCCATACCTACAAAGATATGGGTAGAGAAGTGCTTATAGGCACAGGAGAGGGAATGAGACGATTTTCTTGTATGCTTATTGTATTTTTTAAACGCCCAAAAACATAAATCGGCGCCATCTTTGAATTGTTGATTTAAGTATAATTACTTCTTTAATTGCAGAGAAGGGGGAACTGTGGATAAGTACAACAGATTTCATCCTGTGGATAACTGGACTTCTTTGTAAATTGACAAGCTGTTAATATTATGCTATATGACTTTCTTGAATGATTTAAAAGACGGAGAAGATACGGAAATTCTTTTCCTGGAATATCTTCTTGGGCTTGATATAATTGGTTGGAGGAACACTTCCACAACCTTGCAAGAGAAACGTCTTTATGATGTTGTGGATAAATCCGGTACAACTTATGAATTGAAAACCGATAGAATGTGGCAAAGAACAGGAAATATTTATGTTGAAGAAAAGACTTTAAAATCCAGTAGAGCTGATTATATAGTTTATATCCTAAAAGGAGATGAAACCTTTTATGTCATTTCTAGGTTTGGGTTATTAGAGATTTTAGATTATGCTAAATTCAAAGAAGTGAAAGGTGGAGATTTTAAGGATAAAGGGTATTTAATTCCAATAGACGATTTTAAAAAATTATTTAATAAGGGTATTTATGCAAATTAAGAAAATAAAAGATAAAATAGTGGTGGAGATACCCTTCTGGCAAACATCTTATGATGCGGTTGGTCAGGAGGTTGGTAGAATCCCCAATATAATTGGTCTAATTGAAAAAGAGGTTTGTTCTTTAAATCAGTTAATTGATATGTCGTATAAAGGTAAAACACCGCAATTGGGTGGTAATTTGGTAGAAACCAGCTTAGAACCAAAAGGGTTTAAAAAGCTGTGTAAAGAACTACAAATAGATTATATAGAATTACCAGTGTGTTCTCGTTGTTTTGAAGCCATTTGGGGGGTGTTTACGATAGATGAAGAAGGCAAGGAGATTTGTTTAGACTGTGATAATGAAAGGAAAATAAATGTGGGGAAAAAGAACAGGAAAGTTTAATAATAAAAAAACTGAATATAACGGTGTTTTATATGATTCTCTTTTGGAGATAGATTATGCAAAATATCTTGATGTTTTGAAAAAAGGGAAAGCCATTAAAGATTGGAAAAGACAAGTTCCGATTCAGTTAATTGTGAACGGGAAATTAGTTACCAAACTAATAGCTGATTTTGCTGTTGTGAATAAAGATAAAACCATTTCCTATAAAGAAATCAAAAGCCCTTTTACCGCTAAACAACCTCTTTTCCGTCTGAAATTAAAGCTGATTAAAGCATTGCACCCAGAATTGGACTACGAAGTTGTTTTGACTAAAGACGTTAAGAACCTAATGAAATGAACAAAAAAGAATTAGAGATAATTGAGGAACATGGAAAGTTAAGGAAATACCCCATACCAAATACTGAGGGTTTTTATTCAGTTACTTCTATAATTAACTATGTGTTTGGCATGCCCCCAGAGCTTGTAAAATGGTTTTTAAGGGTTGGGGCAACAAAGATGTGGGAAGAGGTTTTGGATAGGCAAAAAGAAAACAAGCCTCTTTACAAGAAAAGACTTATTGAAATAGCTGAATTTGAGAGACTACGCCTCTTAAAAGAAAGCGGGAAAAAGGGAACCGCTGTTCACGACCATATAGATTTTTTACATGACAATAAAAAACACCCAGAGAAAATTCCAGATGAATATAAAGGATATTACCAAGCTGCTGCTAATTGTATTTTAGACAACGACATAAAACCAATCTTAAAGGAACAAGTTGTTTCTCACCCTGAATATAAGTATGCTGGCAGATTTGACTTATATGCTGAAATGTGGGGGCGTAAGGTTTTAATAGACTATAAAACTTCTAATAGTATACATCATACTTACGGACTTCAGTTGGTGGCTTATGCCACAGTTTTAAGGCTTATGGGCTATACGGTGGATGCTATGTATATCCTGCATTTAAAAGAAAATGGTGATTATGCCATTATTAAATATGACTACCCATTGGAAGTGTTTTTAGATGTTCTAAAAGTATTTAACTGGAAGGTTGCCGTGGAAAATCCTGCTTATAACTGGGCTAAACTCTAAAAAAATGTTTTTAAATTACAAAATAAAAGAATATTTACTACCACTTCTGGATAAAGAAGAAAGATGTTTGTTGGAGGAGCATTTGCGCTTGAAAAAAGACAAAGAGTTTTATCTCTACAACATTCCTGCTTTTATCAAGAAGTATAACAAAAAACTTTCAGAAGTATATTTGATGAAACAACGAATTGAGAAATTAATCGTGTTAGCTGAAATAATTACATTGGTAAATCCGGTGAAGCATTAATGGTGTCAAACTCTAATTTCATTACCAGAGCTTCTTCCAAATAATCAGAAAAGCTGACGTTTTTTCCGTCCTGTTTTAAGCAAGCATTAATTACACGGGCTTCTAAACTCGGTTTAATGCGAATCATTTTATCTTTTTTACGTTCCTCGTTATACATTATTGTTTAATTCCTTTATCTCCTGATTCTTGTAATCTTCGTAATCGTCTGAAAGTTCTAAGTCTTCTTCAAAGATTCTTTCGTCTTCCAACACTTCCCATTCCTCCATTAAATCATCTGGTATGTTTTGTGTTTGCTTCCAATGTGTATAACAGAAACCATCCATGGTATCAACATTAAGACATTGGGGGATTTTACATGACATATAGTTTCCTTTCTCCTTTTATTTTAAAAAGGTAAAATCTTATTTTTAGAACAAAAGTTAATATAATCAAATATGGAATAATAGCCAATCTCAAACATCCTCCAAGCTAAATTCCTGATTCTGATTTTTTCTTGTTTCGCTAATTCCATTGTTCCATCCTTGCACATAGCCCAAACGGGCTGTGATTTTTTTATTTAATGATTTACTAAGTATATTGTAAGGGTTTTTGCCTATGTTGTCAATGACTTCCATGGCTTTTGATAAACCCAAATTTTTAATTAAGAGATTGTGATAAGCGGAGTCTTTGTTGTATCTCATATTTTTTGTTTTTAATTTTTACCAAATGATTAAGGTTCACATAAGGCACAACCACTACAATTGTCTATGTGTTCTTCCAATAATTTACCTCCTTCTGTTTTCCACTTCTTGTTTATTTCAAGATGTTTTTCTAATTCAGGTTTTAGACTTTTGGTATATCTAATTACAAAACCTAAGCCAAATATCGCAAACTCAAAAGTATAACTTTCGCCTATCATTGGTTCAGATTCAAAATATACTTTTAACAAATTAAAACTAAACCAATTCCAATATCCCCAAAACTGTTGCCAATCATTTATTAACCAAACCAAGCCCTTGTCTTTAGCAAAATGTAAATAATACCTTTTATCAAACTTGTCTTTTGTTATTTTCATATTCTTTCTTTCTTTTTTAATTTTAACCAGAGCTTCGCAACACTTTCTTCAGGGGTTTTGCCCTTACCCTCATACTCCATACCGTATTCATTTTTAGTCTTTAAAGACGCATACCACTCTCCGTTTGTACAACTTACAAAACCTGCCACACTTGGCATTCCGCACGCTTCAATAAGCTCTGAGAGGGTTGGAATGTACACATAAGGTTTGTCATAACGAGGGTATTTAGTAAACTCCCCATCTTCCGTACTAAATACAGTTCTTAACCCTTCAATATTTTTTTGTGGAAATCCAGCGTCTTTTAGTTGTTTACATAATTCGTAGTTCATATTCTTTCTTTGTTAATTTTACACTTATAGAAGAAGATTTAGGAGGGGAAAAGTTTATCTACCATAACATTGATTACAATTATCGTCTTCTTCATCAATACAAAAACTCTGTCCATTGTGTTTGGTTAAATCGTGTCCGCATACTTTACACCACGGACCTTTTTCATTCTTTAATTCGGTTATGATTTCTTGCACATCTGCCTTTTTAACTGTTATTGTATTTCTCTTGTTCTTCTTCATTTCATTTCTCCTCTACTATCCTCTTAATGGTTTCTTTTTGACTTCTACGGTAACCAATGTATCATTTTTACTACCGCCATGAGGAACTAATAATATTCTTTGCATTTCAAAACCCCTGTTAATTCCTAATCCCATACTGTTCCACCCAAAACAAATTACCTTTCCGCCGGGTTTTAGTATTCTTGCAACTTCATCTTTAATCTTAGAACCCCAAGCCATTGAAGTATGCCATCCTGTAATTTTTATACCTGCTTGTTTATAGTGTTCTGATACCTGTCTAAGAGAATAAGGTGGGTCAAGCAATGCTCCATCTACCGAATTAGTTGGTTGTTGTTTTAAGAATTGAATAGCATCTAAATGAAAGTTAGTTGGCATTTCAACATTTAAATCATTCGTGATGTTAGCAGGACTATTTTTCCCTGCAAATGGGTCAATCCAAATACCTTGTGTAACTTCCTCACATAATAATTCTTTGATAGGCTTTATGGTAAAAGTCCATTTATTAGGCATTGCCCATTTGCGTTCAATTTTCATTGACTATCCTTTTAATTACTTCTTTAATTGAAATTAACTCACCATCTATTCTGATGAACATTTTATCTAGTTGTTCGTTTGCGAGTGCTTGCTGGAGGGTTGTTAGAGCCATAAAGTTATTGCATATTGCTTATGAAATCTGCTAATTTACTAATTTCTAATTTAATCACATCGGTTTGTATATAATTTCCGTTCTTATTAAATACTTCATGGACTAGTTCTAGATATTTCTTACCATCATAAAACCAATTATGCTTATCAATTTCTTGGGGTTCAAGTATTATTTTTTTTCGTTTATATTCCATATATATTTACTCCTTTCTTAAAGATTTCTAAAATTATTCATTGATATTATGTTCCCTTGTATATCCCATTTAAACCTTTTGTAAAGTCTTTCATCCTGCCAAGAATATATTTGTTTCTCTGTATAGCTCAAAACTATACTTTTTTCTTCAACTTCTTCAACTCTAAAATATCCTGGTTCTCTTAATGATATTGATTTTAAATACTCTATACATTTTTCAATTTGTTCTTTTGTGTTCATATTCTTAAAGATTAAATA
>JAEHJW020004210.1_pt1 | contig 37436 bp, 60 predicted proteins | sample 9271431 | NCBI WGS metagenome assembly JAEHJW02 | reverse complement strand
AACATGACACGTGCTCCAGACGAACAGCCGCAGGAGCAGACAGATGCGGATGACGACTTCTCCAGAAAGGATGCTACGAGCGGAGTATCGCCCAAGTATCTGATTATTGCGGAGCGTCTGAAGGCTGGCGAAATCAGCGAGCGTTCCCTGATCATCGACATCAAGACCAACGGTGACCTGACACGCAACGATGCAGTCTACCTGTGGAAAGAAACAAAGGACACTCAGTTCAGCGCCCTTAGAAACTATCTTCAGGAACTGCGGACAGAGAACAACTGGTAATCCAGTAAGAGTTTAGCCCAAAATAAAAGGCCGGATCCGCAAGGATACCGGCCTTTATTGTGGCTGTACTAAGCGATTATGCTAGGGAGGTCTTCCAAGGCTTGAGCGTGTTTTTCATGTCTCGTATGAAGTGCCTGATTGCAGGGATCGGAACCCCTAACCAACCTGCTATCGTTTCAAGGTAGTCTTGAAGCCCCAAGCTACGAAGCAGTTCTTCATTATCGTCAGTGATCTGACGTTGCTCTAACCAAGCAGATAAGCTAGCCTCATATCCAGACAATGCAGCTACTAGCTTCTCCTGCCACTTGACTCCCTCACACAGACTGCGTACATCCAGGTGCAAATCAACACTTCGCTGCCAGTCCGTCATAGAAGACATCGCATAGTCTGCAATCTCTTGCGTTGTCTCCAGCATCTGCTCCCAACTCACGGTGACGGTTTGAAAGCCATCCTTGATGCTGATGAGCCGAGCATTCTTCTTGGCAGTAGCTCGATCAATGATGTTCTTACCCTCGTTCTGGGCTGAACAACGAAATAGGTTGTGCATGTACTCGACGGACGGATAGTTAGGCCATTCGTGACGAAGAGCACGCAACCCCCTGCACATCAGATCGTTCACCAACTCATTTGGGGCAATGACTTGGTAGGTAGAGACGAATCGAAGCTTCTTATGAACGAGTCGCCATAAATAGTCCATATTCGACTCAATCACCTTGTTGATGATCCTCTCCGTCTTTTCGATAGGCCGTGGCTTAGAGCAGATGGTCTTCAGCTTTAGATGCAGAATTTCTCCCTTCTCTATCAAATACCCTACGCGCAGATCGTAGTCTTGGATGCCATACTTGTGTGCTACGTCCATAGGGTCATCCCCTAAGCATACGGCATTGTATAGCCAATGCTTGACGTTGTGCATCAAGTAAGCATTCTCCAAAACATTCACACGAACCCACTCCTGAATGACAGGTACCGGTACGTCTTTTGGCATCACACTTTTCATTTCTGCCATGTACTGCCGGTAGTTGATGAACCTAAAAGCGTACATCAACGTGTCTTCATGGAGTTTTCGTCTGTCCTGTCCCGTCAATTCCGAGTAGTTTGGAATGGAACGAAAAATATCCCTCATAGTCCCCTCCGTGCGGATCTAGAATGTTGGCTGAGTGTGTTTTATTGAACAAGCACCGGATAGTTATCCAGCTACTTGTAGATCCGCAGGGATAATTGTCTTGGGGAATTCCAAGAGTTCGCTCATTCGCCGAAGTGACTTCAACGGAAGTCGGTTCGGGTTGCTTTGATAGCTGTGGGCTGTAATCACGGACACAACGTAACCGTGCTGTGCCGCAAGGGCATAGAACGGATCCAAATGCCGGACCTTCAGGAACGAACCCACTAGGATGATGTCAGGAACATCTTCGCTCATTGCCTTGTCTACCATCTGTCGGCTTTCCTCATAGACTTCCTTCACCTTCTGAGGATCCAACATGATAGTACCTTTTGCATCTCCTGCATCCCGGACAGCTACCTTGTACAGCACGTGGTTGATGTCAAGAAACGAACACGAATCGTGCTTATCCATAGAAGCCCGCATAAGTGCATTGGCAAGGGCGCTCTTTCCGGTACCGGGCAAACCACGGATGATCGTCAAACGTCGGTCGGGGTTCATTCTTCAGCACCTTCAGTCTGGAAGCCGGTTTCAGTAACAAACGAGACAGACTCCTCCGGTCCATCTTCAATCGTTCGCGTCTTCAGATCGAAACCACGCACACGGGGCGGCTTCTTGGGCGTCTTCGATTTCTTCGAAGTCGTCTGCTTGGCAAGCTCAATCAAAGTCTCCGGCGCGGTATCCAGGGTAGGGGGTTCGTAGTCGATCAGGACTTTCTTGCTCCGATCAATTTCGATGGTACCCTCATAGGACAGAATTTCAGCGACCCAACTCCTTCGCTCTTTCTCGGTCCTGTCGAGTTTGATGCGGTTCGATGCAACGAGAATTTCCAGCTTCTTGCGCCACTGACTTTTCATAAGAAGGGACTCGCCCAGCAAACGAAGCAGAGTGTTTTCAGTAGCAGCGTTAAGTCTGGAGGCGATGTTGATCGTCCCGTCGTCGTTGCACGAAACCACGTACCCTTTGAAATAGTGTGTGACGTAATCTCCACCTAAGGAGAAGTAGACAGGCTGGCCGAATTGCAGCCCTGTCTTGCGCACGAGACTTGCTGATGTCGCCATCGTGTAGGCGAGTGCAAGTACCGTTTCCGGTGCCAAGTCTTTCAACCCGCGACCGAGATGCGCTACGAACTCTGGCGGGGTTCCCTCTACAAGCTTGAGTACGTCAGTCTTGTAGCAGTTGGGTGCCAGAGCGTATTCCTCTACACCGTGCTCGATACACGGTTTGTTTGAATACAAGGGTAGCTTCTTGTGATGGATGCACGTTCCACAGTTGACGCGCAATCCTGCTACCTTCATATCGATGGTCTTCTTCAGCATTCGGGTGCCCCAGTTGGGTGTTATTTACGGCGATGCGGAATGGAGAAGCTTCTTGTTGTTACTTGTGCAGTGATTGTCCCTCCCTTGAAAATCAGGCTTCAGTGTAGTCTTTACCGACCTTGTTTGTCAAGCCCATACTAAGATGCTGGAAACCAACTAAATCTTTGCTACTTGCTATCACCAAAATGAGACTTGTGCAGCTTTTCTAGAGCTACCTCTAACGCCCTATCTTGAGATCCATATATCTTAGCTAGGCGGATCAGTTGGTTGTGTTCTTCGTCAGTCCAGATCCTTGAATACTTCCATACCTTGCCGAAGTGCCCCTCGGCTGCAACCATAGCCTTGAAGATCACCCGGACAAGGTAGGCGTACTTTTCTTTCTTTACTGCATTCCAAGAATCATCATCAGGATCTGGCATTGCCTTGCCAGTCTTCATGACTAGAGCGGCATTGTGAATCATCTGATGACACCCACCGCAAATATTCACTACAGGTCCCTTGCTCCCGCCCAAGTGTCTGGGTACTACGTGGTGAAGTTCGTAGGGTACGTTCTTCAGATCGCACACTACGCACTCCACCTGCTCTCCTGTAGGGATGATGATCTTCTTGGTAGGGTTTACAACGAGGTATTGCGGATTGTCCATTTCATGACAAACTCCACCAGGTTGGGTAGTTGCCTGACTTAGCCTGCATGAGTGCAAGTGTGGCTTCTGCAATCACCCAGAAGAACTGATAACCGTTGTCAATCAGATTGGCTGACTGATCGGTAGCAAGGATCATCTTCGTGTTGTAGTGCGCGCTAAGGTGGTCTAGCTGCGCCTGCATCTTCTCATCCCGCTCGGTCTGGCTCATGCTCTTGTCACGAACTCGATGCACGTTGACGCCCAGGATGATTTGATCGTACAGAATGTGATACATGCCAATAGAACGGCAGCGCACACCTAAGCGTCTGAAAGTAGCCTCGTCCGCGATACGTGCAAACGTAGGAATGATGGGGAGTTTTGCAACCGCAAACAACGGAGCACCCTTGCTGTGTGCCACAGGAATAAGTGCCCGGGTCTTCCTCCACTCACTGATCGCGTCCTCTGCACCCTCCAGTTTGAATTCCTTCAGTGCTGGGTTCTGACGCATCTGCGATTCGGTAGTGAACAAGGTTCGCTGATTGCTGGAGGACTTGCGGGTAGATTCTACTGGTGTGGTACCGGGTGCTTCGGTAGATTCTTCATCCTCCAAAACAGGCAGCGTAGCCTTGTCTCCAGTCTGGACGATCTTCTGCATGCTCTGCTCGATGACCGTGTATGCAGCACTCCAACTCTTACGCCAGTTGATCAGGTCCGATTGTTGAACCGATCCTTCACTGATACCTTCCACCCAGGATGTGATCAGGTTGTTCAGCCTGTGAATGCTTTCGATCACATCAGTTCGTTCTGGGGAAGGTTTCACGTAATCCGAAAGCATGTTCGTGAGCGCGGTCAGTTCACCGTGAGTTTGGTCGGTAGAGCTTTCGAACTCTCGTGTAAACCAAACCTCACGAGTGATAGCGCGTATATGTCGATCACACGCTGCCAGCTTATCAACCAGCGGTGATTTAACGTCGAAAATTGCGCCGGACATCCTAAACCCCCTCCCTTTAGTAACCTGAGAAAACCCAAACCCGGGGTCCCCCGGGGTGCGACTATGAGGCCCTGTATGCCGTTTTCCGACCCTTACCCGGTACACCCCTACGGGGAAAGCCTGAAAACGGCTCTAAAGCCCGATTTTCCGGGATTTTGTAACAGGATTGTTACAATTAGCCCGGGTGCCGATTCTGCCCCTTTACCCGCCCCGGCGGCACGGATAGTGGAAGAAAAACCCCGGAACAGCCCAACAATAGCCTAGCGGCGTGATTGGTCTGTACGGGGTCTTTGAAGGGCTCTGATTCAGTCGTCCCAGTCTGCTTTGTCCACAGCATCCTGAACTGCATCTTTCGGCTCCGCAGCTTCGCTGGCCTTGTCTTCAGCAGTCTCGGGAGTTTCGGATTGTTCTTCGGCTTGGGGTTCTGCACCGTCGTTCTTCGCATCAGCTTCGGGCTGGGGGTCCGAGGCAGTCTTCGAAGCTTGGGGCTCTTGCTCGCTCTCGTGCGGAAGCGCGTCGGAGATAGCCTGAGTGATCATGGCTTCCTTGAAGATCCGCATCACATCCTGTTGAACGACAGGATGGTAGCCGCTCAGCTTTTTCAGCAGCTTCGCCGACTTGTCGAAGTCACCGCCCAGAACAGCCTTGGCGATTGCCTTGCCTGCACGGTCGCTGTCGGTTCCGATGATCACCACGATGTCCCGAGCAGGGCAGTTCTTGTTGCCATTCTCGTAGGTGCAGTCGAACGCCTTCGTGTTGATGTCCGGAGCCAGGACGGCACAGCGCATGCAGTCCTCGTTGTCGATGATGAACGTACCGCTACGTGCCGGTGCCCCACTTTCTTTAGCTTGCATCTTGATGCCTCTTGGAATTTCCAGAAAAGAAAAAGCGAGGCAACCGGATTAAGCATCGATTGCCCCGCCAGGGACTATTAACGCCAATGATAGCTTTCTAAAACTTAGCTATCATTTGACGCATGATCAGTCCCAGTCGTCTTCGGAAGATTCAGCCTTCTTCTTCCCACCCTTCTTCGGCGCGGGGGCTTCCTCTTCTTCCTCTTCTTCCTCTTCCGCCTTCGGCTTCGCCTTGCCCTTCTTGGCGGGAGCCTTCGCTTCCTCGATGGTCACTTCGGAACGCTTGAACTTGTGTTCTTCCTCGTCGGCGTCCTCGATGGTGATCGTGCGAGCCGTGATCGCGGTGACGGTGCCCTTGACCACGTTCTCTTCTTCGTCCGTGACCTTGACGTAGGCACCCTCTTCTGGCTCGTAGGCTTCCTCTTCCTCTTCCTCTTCTTCTTCCTCTTCTTCTTCCTCTTCGGCCGCAGCCTTCTTGCCCTTCTTGGCGGGAGCCTCGGCCTTCGCCTTGCCCTTCTTGGCGGGGGCCTTCCCGCCGTCTTCGCCTTCATCGGCATCCTGCGAGCCGGAGTTGGCGAAGGCCGGATTGATCTGAACGGTGGTCCCTTCGTCGGTCGTGATCTGATGCAGCCCGTGCTCGTTGAAACCGTCGTGGGTCCCGGTCACGCTGTCGTACTCGGACTGATGCTGCATGTGAACCACGGTCGCGTCACCGTCCTCGGGCTGATACACGGCCGCCAGTCGGTTCGAAGGGATGAAGTGATCGGCGTACTTGGACGAGCGCGGCTTCTTCGCCCGGATCGTGACACCAGCCGCAGTCTGGCTGATGATTTCACCGGAGAGTTCCTCCAGACCAGCCGATGCGATCGTCATCGTGATCGGGGAAGCAGATTTCTTTGCCATGTCAAAACCTCATGAGTTGAGATGTGGGGGAAGTCTGTTGCGAGTTCGGGCTCCCTCCTGCACCCTAGTCGCTATTGCGTAACGCAGACTGAATTTTACACTAAACCCAGTCTAGGCGTCAATCTTCGAAGTGCCGTGATTAGAGGCTTTGCTGCGCCAGATCGTGCATCGCCTTGACATGCTTCTTGGCGCGGGTCACATGCAGCTTGACGGCCTTCGCGGCTTCGGGTTGGTTGAAGGTCAGGCCCTTCAGCACGGCACCGATGCTCTTGAACTCGGCGTCCACCTTGTCCTTCAGCGCGGTGATCGGGCTGGGTGCCGCGACGGCCTCGGCCACCGACGCCTTCGTTGCGGTCTTCGTCGCCTTCTTCACCTTCTTGGCGGTCGGGAATTCGACCGCAGCCGGAGCAGCATTCTTGGCGGGCTTCGACTTCTTCGTGTCTTGTTTCTTCGATTCGGTTTTCTTGGTCATGATAGTAGAACTCCCCTCTGATTAGAGTAGTGGATCAAGACCTGCGACTGTTGAAGTGTTCCGCCAACTTACGCAGGTCATCTTCATTGGCGGGTTTCGGTTTCAGCTTTAGTTGCTTCTTCCGTTGCGGAATCTTTACCGGCTCCGGGTGTGGTGTTCGGAAATCGATCAAGTGACGCTTCTTTTCGACCACTTCTTGTGGCTTGCTGTCTTTCGCTTCGTCTTCTTTCACGATTGCTCCATGTCGCGTTAGTCTGCGGTGAAAATGATGGCCTTGCTCGTCATCAGCGACATCACACCTTTGGAACCTACAGGCGGCGCACCGATGATGTAAGCTTGACGGGCTTTTCCGTTCTCGTCTTCGATCATCCCAACACAGGTCGGGAACGTGCCTTGCTCCAGGTACTTGATCAGCTTGCCTCTCTTTACCGCATTGAACGGCACCACATCACCGGAGTCGATGAGGTTTTGCACGTAGCGGGTGAGACGAACAGGCGCCACTTCTTTCGTGACTTCCCGGGTGCGGTTGTACACGGCCTGCCATACAGGCGCAGGAACGTTCGTGAACTGGCGGAACCCGCTGCCTTTCACCCAGGCGACGAAGAATTTATCGGCTGCGGTGCGGACACTGAGAATTAGTGATCCTTCCTGAAGTTCGGAAAAACGCTCATGAATCACACCCCGCTGCACATCAGATGCCAGTGCCGCCGTGACCGACAGAAACAGAATCTTGGGGTTTATGTCCCGCGTCGCCATAATCAACTCCGTTAAGTACGTTTTCCAGATGAGGTACGTCAACTTCGCTCATGATGCGAGACTTGATGGCTACATCGAGCAGTTCTGCTACTGGGTAGCCTTTCTCCATCAACGCTATCATGCCGTCTACCGTTTGGTCGCACAGCGCCTTCACTTCTTGAACCGTTTCCTTATCCGGCGGCGCGGCCTTGCGAGGTTGAATAGTAACACGTTTTACCGTCTGGATGAAATACCCGCACGCGATAAGAAACGACGACGAGCGGACATTTTGTTCGAAGAGCCAACTACCGTTTTCTAGCTTGACGGAGTTGGCTGAAGCTTGCATCAGGCTACGCAGAGTTGGTAGTTTGCGCAAAGGCATTTGAAATCCTCCTAGTGCAAGCTTTTTACCGGGTAGTCCAAATCAGCGTTTCCGGCGCGGCTTCTCCAGAATTTTGCGCCCGATGGACTCGGCTGCTTCTCTTCGGGCTCTGATGTTGGCCATTCGCATCTGCGTCGTTGCCGTGCAGTGAACTTCATAGATCCACTCCGACGTCCAGAACCCGGCTTCCGTCCGATACCCCAGAAGCAGTTCCTTGCTATGACCCTCTTTGCGTTCCTTCAGTACCTTGAAGTGGCCCGGCCCGATTCGCGGGCACTCGACCACATCATTTACACTAAAGTTGGACATGCTGACCTCACTTGCAGGAGTTGCGGGTGTGTTGGATCAGCACCGAGATGCTCTCCAGCGACAAGGCACTGGGTTTCATCTTGCCGTTGGCGATCTTGCCGAGCGATTCTTCGATGTCGTTCGCGGCTTGGAGAGCACGGTCCCGGCTCACTTGATCGACCGTCACGGTGAACCCCATCGGCGGCGCCATAGAGTTCAATTGATCCATCGCGCCGTTCCGGATCTGCTGAAGCGTGCTGATCCAGGAGTCGAGCTTCACGATGAACTGCTGCACTTCCGGTGATCCACCCATCGGCATCCGGGATTGATATCCCTTCATCATCTCCAGATACTCTTCGATGCCTTGGATCTGTTCTTTTAGGTTGCTTTTCATGTCAGTTCTCCAGGTTGTCAGTCGGGCTCGTTGTTTCCGTTGCGGGTGGCGTACTCTTCTGCGACTTCCAGCATACACGCACATAGGTCCTCCATCGAGAAGACATAGATCGGTGGCGTGCCCTGCACTTGAAATGCGTTGATGTACTCCTGCGCTCCCCGAGTAACCATGTTCATGTAGTTCTGGGTGCGCACGACCGGATCCTTGGTCGAGGCAAGGCGCAGTCCGAGGGCTTCATTCTCGCGCTTGTTGACGATGTACAGCGCGAGTTCGTGGCTTTCGATGCTCATGATCATCTCCAGTTGATGATGTCAAACCTTGCGGATTTTGCACCAGACATTCATGATCCTTCGCTTCTCCACATCGGGGAATGTTTGCGAGCAATGCCACGCGAAGGACTGTGAGTTGAGAAAGAAGCCCGCATCGGCGTACAGGGTCTTTCCCACCGGCTCGTTCTCGTAGGTATTCAAGTACACCCCTACCAACACGATGCGGCGCCGAGTTATGGGGATCAACCCGTCCAGAGCACGAATCTGGTGATACACCGGAAGCGCTTCGGCACTGAAGAGACCAGTCTTCTCGTCGGTCCCCTCGATACCGGCATACCGGCGCACCAGATATTCGATCATGTGCCTGAAGCGCACCGGCATCGTATTGATCTGGCTATTGAAGCTGGTGAAACAGTCTTGCATCAGCATGATGCTCTCCAGTTTTACACCGTGCGGGTCAATTCGGCGAGCACGCAGTCCCTACGCAGGGCTCTCTTTTCGATCGCTTTCATCCGATCTTTGGCGCCGGGTGTCTTTGCCCGGACGAGGCTGCGTCGAACCAGATAGACATCATCGGTGTCTGGGTTGTCTTGCAAGCAATCGTCAATGTCACTCACTGTCCACAGTGTCTTGGTCTTGTCTCCCTTGAGTGTCACGCTGTCGCCTACGCAGATTTCCGGTCCGGTTTTCTCGGGCGCTTTCCACCAGGCGGGAATCTTGTCGGCAGGTAACTTCGTGTAGATACCACGCACTGCTTGGAAGGGGCGTCCGAGTATCAGACCGTCCTTTTGTGTATTGTTCACCCGGCGCAGGATCAGCTTGTCATCTTCGGGAACTGAATCGATCTGTGGTCTGATATCTACGACCACGTAGAGTTGACTATCGACCTGTGATTTCTTGTATACCAGATCGCCGGTGTGGATGATGTCCTCTCGCGCAGCGGGTGCGGACTCGACGACCTTCTTGGTCTTCGCCTTCTTCTCCGGAGCCTTTGCACCAGGCGTCGCATCCATCCGGTACTGCGTCTCGCCGTTGCGCACCTTGACCAGCAGGTCGATCAGGGAGTCCGGGTAGTCGATGCGGCTGTGGGTCGCGTAGCCGTTGGAGTAGCGGCGGTACGAGAAGACACCGCCGTCGCCCTTCCAGTAGCCGACACCGTGCCCCTTGCCACTGTCCTCGTCGGGGAGAAAGAAGGCCGGTTGCCCGAGTAGCTTTTGGAGTTCCTTGTGCTGCTCATTGTCGCGCTTGGCTGCATCATCAAGCACACGGCTCAGATCGTACGTCGTGGAGGGAGACTGCTTCTTGCTTGTCTTGGCCATGATACTCTCCTATGGTCAGGTTGTGAGTCAGAGTTCGCAGGGGTGCTTGATCCAGCACCGCCGACGCTCCACAACGGGGAACTTGCCTCGCGTTGCGACCTTGTATACAAGGCTCGTTTTCCTGAGAGGCCGCAGGGTCAGCTTGTCGTTGGGTGACGGACGAGGCCATGTGGTCCTCTCGATTCGCATCACCATGAACGAGCCGGTGAAGTTGCTGCACCCGACCACATCTCCTACCTTGATGCGGTTCTGTTCCGAATTCAGATTCACCAAATATTCGTCAGCCCTCTCAGGATCATCGACTTTGGCGTCCTTCTTGGTACGGTCAACCTCCTCCACAGGCAACTGAAGACCGGCGGGTACGATTCGGTAACCAGGGTAGAAGGGAATCCGGATGACAACGGGCGCACTACCGCTCCAGGACACCCCACACTCTTCACGAACCGTGAAGCAGTTGTTTTCCCGTACCCACGCACCGGACTCCAGAGCCGGAAGCAGCATATTGCTGATGACGACAGATCGCACCTGCGCTACCAACCGCCCTTGTTGGTCGAGAATGTTGTACAGTTCCATTCTGCTCTCCTGGGGTCAGCGGGTCACGGGGAGACACACGGCGCTCTCGTGCGTCGGTTGGTGTGTGTAGTGAAAGCGCGTCGGGTACTTCTTGGCGGCCTTGTCGCACGCGGCTTGCGTTTGATACGGGACCGCATACACCGGCGTCCAGTCGTAGGTGAAACTCGGGCCGGTCTGCACCATCATGACGACGAGAATGAACTTGAACATGATTGCTCTCCTATGGTCAGGTTGTGAGTTTACTTGATCAGGCCGCACGCGGCAGCTTGTCCATTTCCGAATTCTTTTGCTCCCGGGTCAGGCCGAGCATCTCGTAGACACCCTTCGCGTAGCGACCCAGGTTCTGCCGCACCACCTGCTCGATTTCGGTGATCTTCACATCGGGCTCCAGGCTGTTGCAGCGAGTCTGAATGTCCGACAGCAGGTTCAGAATCCTGGCGTTGTTGAACATGTTCATGAACCGCTTGTGATCCCAGGTCTTGTCACGCTTCGCCAGATCCTCCGACCAGCTACGGAACAGTTGCGCCTGCACGTACAGCAGCGGGTAATGCTCGTTGATAAGGGCCTTGATGACAGCGCACGCCTTACGCAGATGCTCGTCCTGTTTGCCGTCCAGGGAGTGCAGGGTAGCACCTTCCAGCTGCTTCGCCGGGTCCTGATCCGGGTCGATGTTCGCCGCCGCCAGCAGGGCACGGAGCCGGGCATTGTCGGCCTCCAGGTGAACGTTGTCACGCTTGAGTGCGGTGCCCTTGTGCGTAGGCATGACTTGCACATCAGCGATCACCAGGCGACTCTTCTTTGCCTTCGCCACGATCCGGCGGAAAGCCTTCGGCACCATCCGATCTTCGTCGTAGTCGATCACGCTGTGGATGATGTGCTGAATCTGCGAGTCGTTCGTCACCAGCTTGAGCATCGGTATGATGCGGTGAATCTCGTGCTCTTTCCGGTTGAGTTCCAGATCGACGCCGGTGCCCGACATCACCTTGACCCCGCCCAGCTTGTTCAGCAGGGTCACGTTCATCGCGGGGAGAAACACGCCGTTCTCGACCCAGGGGATGATCGGAGCATCGAACTTGGACTCGATGTACTCCTGAGTGAACTCTTCGCGCACGACGCGCCAGACCTTGAAGCTCTCGCCATCCGACAGTTCCCGCAGGGCACGCAGGAAGACCGTCGCGGTTTCCAGCGAGCAGTATTTCGTCTGCAGCTGGGGCGGAATCACTTCCTCGTAGACAGCACGTGCCTTCTTGAGCGGCACTCCGCACACTTTTGCGATGTCCTGCGCACGCAAGAACCAGCCGTCGTAGTTCGATTCGAACCAGGGCACTTCGACACCGTTGTAGGTGAACGATTCACCAGAGTCACGGAACAGCATCACAGGGATCGACTTTGCTTCCATCATTACTCTCCAGTAGTCACAGTTAGGGGCTTGCCTGCCCGGGTGGTGATTCAGTTGTAGCAGTTGACGTTCAGGCGCTCGGGGTCGTGGACTCCGCGAGTCAGTGTCATACAGATCGACTCTTCGATAGGACCTCGACCATCATCCAAATCGACACGATACATGATGTACAGGCATATGGATGCGACCTCCACGGAACTGATCGGCAGCATCTTGACCCCAGGCGTGCGCGAAGCGGTGTCCCACTCAGAGGCACCGAGTTCACGGTTGATGGCCTCGCGGGCTTCCTCGTTCGTAATCGGTGTCATGCAAGTGATCTGGCTCATTTCGTTTCTCCAGTTCCATCAGGTGCGGTAGCCTTTGCTTGCCTGCTAGGGCTTCCTTTTCGGGGTTGACAACCCCCTTGACTACATTGTAGCACACCAGAAAACCGGGTTATTAACCCCCTGTTGTTTTCCAGCAACACGCCTGTTACAAGTGTAACAAGCCGGTTACGGGCCGGACTAGAGCAGGACGGTTGGGGTTCCGACCGCAAAAAAAAGAAGGCCCACAAACGGGGCCTTAAAGGGATCCAGCATTACCAGACTAGGAGCAGTATCGGCGGGAGTCGTGATGGACGCCGATATATTCGCAGAGGCAACTGCTAGCTCCCAGTTTCGCCGGAGTCTCACCGGCTCATCAGTGGCTTACTGGGCCATGCCGTTGTCACGCGCAAACTGCGAGTAGATTTCGGCATTGAGAGTCTGCGTCAACTCCCCAGCGACAACGCCCTTTCGGGCATCCTGCACCATCGTCCAGATGATCGTTCCGGGCTGCAGTGCGAGGGTCTTCGATGAAATCACCTGGCCTGCAGGGATCGTCGCTTGAATGTAGGTGCCGAAGTCTTGACCCTTCTGCACCAGCACAGCATCGAATACGCCCTTGTCTACATTCGTGAACCGGTTTGGCGTATCCATCACCACGAACATGACATCACCGGGGCTCAGGGTGTTGTCCGCCGGACTGACGAAGGTTACCCAGTTGATATCGCCGATGGCCACACCGGAAGCTTTCTGATCTGGAGATACCTTGCTCTGGTATCCGTAGGCTTGCCCCGAGTGAAACTGCCAGTAGTGCCCGGAATCGGCATACGCGAACGATCCTTGGAACGACGCGATGAGGGTGAGACACAGGCACGAGAGAAACTTCTTCATGGTGTTCTCCTGATAAATATAAAACCCTCACCCTTGAGCCAACAGGACTAGCAGAGCAGATTCACGTTGGGAGGAACGCGAGACAGGGAATCTGCGAGGGTAAACTTGTAGCAGCGGTTGGTCCGAAGTGATCAGGCAGCCATCGGCGGTGCGCGGTGCGAAATCTCGTTCAGTTGCATCCCCCACTTCGCGGCGGCGAAATCCCAGCCCGGCATCTTCGTGTCGGGGCGGTATCCGTGATCCAGGTAGTACGTCGCCGTGAGTTTGTTGGCGAAGAACGCGAGGATGACGGACGAGATGCCCATCGTGAAGATGTTCAGGGCGAAGAACGCGAGGCCGTGCCAGAACATGCCACGGAAGAAGAACGGAATGCCGCCGAAGAAGAAGCAGGTCCAGGAGAAGCCGACCTTGACTTGGCGGGTGATACCGCTGTTGTTGTTGATGAACGAGACTTTCATGACTACCTCCACTTGTTAAGGTTGTTTTGGAACATGCTATGTCCCGACCCCCGCAGTTACCTCGTTTATCCACACGGCGTAGATCCTTCTACGTCTTGAACGGGGAGCACCACTGCAAGCGTGTAACCTTGCGGTTACGGGAGTCAACTCAGCGAGGGACCAACCGCACTGAATTGGGGGTTTCGCCGGAGTCTCACCGGCTCATCAGGGGACTTAGAACTGCACGGAGCGAACTGGGTAGTTCAACACAGAAGCGATCGGCGTGCCTTTTCCCATACTCATCCGACGCTGTTCGTTTTCCTGCACCAAGCCATTGAGAAACTCGGCGGTCAGAACCCGAGGGCCGCTGGTGTGAAACATCTCGTCGCGTTTCTTTTGAGCGTAACGGCGTGCTTCTTCCAGCTGCGTTGCGTACCGCTCCAAAAACTCGTCCGTGAGTTCCGTAGAGCAGGGCCGAGGCATGAAGGTCACCACGCGCTCGGTTTGATCGATTGGATCGGTACCAAACATCAGTGCCGACATCTTGGCAAAGATACTCATGCGTTCCTCCTGTTAAAGGGTAAGTCTGCACTTGTTTTCTATCAAGTTAGTGCAGTTGAGCGAATTGTATGCTTCTACCAACACTAAGTCAAGTTCCTACAGCGTTGCCGAAAAGGTCCACGTGCAGCCTTGGAGAGTAGTTGAATCCACGTTGCATACACATCTTAGCTACCTTGGGTGCAGTAACCCGTAGTTGCTCGACAGTGGATCCTTCAGGCATCACGTAGATCGGTACCCACCCAAGCATAGAGGCAATGATCTCTGCACCTGTTTCGCTTGTAGGTTCTTCATTACTGCCAAACAGAATTTCTGTTGCTCGTTGAATTTCTTCGAAGCTTTCGATTGACCCATCGCTCACGTACTTGAGATAGATGGATTCCTGCTCAGTAGCGAACAGGCTGCGAAAAGCCCTTGGATTCAAGGCGACACTCGGATCTTCCCCGCTATTGCTAAGTTTGGGGCTCACGCTGAATACAACGGGCTCGACTTGGGTGGATCGTCCCTGATATCGAGTAATTGCTTCAACCAACTCGATCTGAAGGACTTGCGTACCATTCGTTTCGATCAAGATGCGAGGCAAGTCCCGCATCCGCAGCCAGTCTGTCGAAGCATTACCTAGATCAACCAACTTGTGCAACATAGCAGCAATTGCTTTCTGGTGCAGCAGAGGTTCACCCCCGGTAAGGGACAAAACCCAAGTCGGGTCCGGCATTGTGGTCTGCGGGTTCCGAAGGTTCGCAGGCAATAGCTCGTAAATCTTCTCGATGATAGACTCGATGGTATCCGTCTTGCGCAGATTCTTGAACAAAGGATGCCAAGAGTATGCGCTATCGCAGCCTCCAGTGCTGGTGATACCTAGAGCATCTACTTCCTCCAGAGTGTTTGCACCTACGGTATGCTCTTTCTTTCCTCCGTTCATACCAAACCCGGCACAGGTCAGGTTGCAGCCAAAGAAACGCAGAAACACCGTAGGCATGCCCACCAGAGGGCCTTCACCTTCTAGAGAGTAGAACAGCTCGGTGTATTGAATCTTTGCTGCTGGTGGTTTAGGCTGAAGTTGAATGACGTTGTGAGCCATAGTCAAGGCAAAGCCAAGATTGAGTTAACGGGCAACAGTTCATCTACCTGGGCGGCTTCTGAATCTTCAGTGTTAGAGAGTTTCTGAATCAGGAAGTCTGAGCCGCCGCCGATAATCGGTTGATTGGATGCGTTGTAAAGATTGAATCTCGAAAACCCACTGCGCTGCATAGCATTAAGGATCTGATCCTCGGTCCAATACTTGCGGAACATGCTGCTAGCAAAGCGAATGGAGACGAAAGGTTTCTTCGGGGAGTCTTTCGGGCAGATGTACGCACCTTCCGGGAAGTGATCCCAAAGCACGCTGCTTTCCCTGTCCCAAGTGTGATGCACTCGGTACTTCAACACCCAATCATCATCTTCGTGTAGATCAAATGCAGTCAACAAAGGATGACCGTGTGGAATGTCATGAATGTACCAGTCAGCGTCCGCTAGCATCTCTTGCAGATTCTCGATGCTAGGATATGGATCGAACTGAAGATACATGGCAGACTTCAGGGCCGCTGCTTTTCTCTTTTTACCCTTCGACTTGGGTTGACTATCAAAGCCTAGATACTTGCCCACGTTAGCGAAGAGAGTCATCAGGTGTACTGTGCTCGGAGGACAGACCACAGCTTGTTTCTGCTGTTTGTGGCTGAGAGGCCCCGCACCGTTGATCGAGTAGAACGGCACTAATGCCAAATTGAAAGGAGGCGCGTCATCAGGCACTTCCACATAGTCAGTGAATAAGTCGATGTGAGACAGATCACCGCCGGATAGTCCGTCCTGGGTGGTGTAAACACAAGCATCCGACCTGAATAGCTTGGAGTAGTGACCTAGGTACGAAATCATAGTATGTTCACCAGAGAACAACTCGATGACACGCAACCGGTCTTCTTGTGGAACGATATCTTGCATCGCAGCTTCAACCATAGTGACTATAGCTAAAGCTTCTTGAGAACGAGCATACGCCTTACGACCATACATCATGTCATAGAGGGCGTAGTTGTGGTAGATACCGTCAAGTTGAGCAACTTGAATTCTCATGTTTCAGCCTGTTCGGAGGTATCGATCACCCAGCCCCCGCTCTTGAGCGAATAGAAGGGTGGCTTTGTCTTAGGTGTAGGTTTTCTGATTGCAGCCAGAGCTACCATAGGCACGCGAAAATTCGACACGTGCTTCTTGTAGGTCATGTAACTGAAATCAGTGAATGCATCCGATGATGTACTCAGATGGTATAGATTGTTAGGACCAGCGTATTTGAAAAACTCAACCAGAGAAGTAACGCCTGCACCAGTAAGCTTCGGATGAGCAGAGGTCTGAGCGTAGGCAGTGTAGACGTACACACCAGGCTTGATTTCTACCATGCCTACGGCTGTGATGTAATCTCCGATAGCATCGGTCAAAACATGAACATGAGCGAAACCGTTCTTCCAACATGCTTCTACCCACAGCCAGAGCCTAACCGCGTAATCAAGCTCGTATGACAGTACACCGTCCCGTCCCCGCCAATACAAGGCTTGATCACCGATAATCCTACGCAGCTTGGTGTGATCTTCTTGACGGTAAGGGTTCAAGTCTATGTTGTTGATGACACCACCTACGGCATCTAAGAAAGAAGCTTTGGCGTTCTTAACCTCGTTCCGCTGCTTGCTCTTAAGTTTGACGTTGCAAATCTTGTCTTCATCCGTAGAGAAGATGGTAGCATGATCCTCAACCCAAAATCCTAGGCTAGACAGATCATCGCTGTGAACATCATCCGATACATGGAAGGGCAGCGTCCTTACTTCTAGGTCTGATTTCTCGGCTACCAGCTGAACGGCATCTACAGACTCCTGCAGAGTTGCATCCACATAGGGGCTTAGCAGCAACTCTTCTAGGTAAGAACGCCACACACGATCTTCAGGCTCCTCATCCAGCTGAATGCTGAACATAGGCTTGCCGTTCACCAAAGCTACTTCGTGACTTTTCCTGAATGTGGAATCACTTTTCAGGTAGTCGGTCATCACCTTCTTGTTGGTGTGAGGATACGGAGAATACTCATCCAGAGTCTTCACGTAGTCTACAAGCAGCACTCGTTCTAGGGTAGCCATGTTATCGAATCACCCTCTTGACTGCATCGATTACCGTATCCATGTTCTTGCCGATATCGTCTCGCCAAGTCATACCGGGGGCCTTGAAATCACGAAGCGGACTGTAGGCTTTCTGCAAAAGCAATTCTCTGGCTGAGTCTAGGCGACTCTTGTAGTCGATTACGTCCATCAGGCTGTCGTGACACAGCCCGATAGACACGAAATGCCGTCCTTCGCTAGCCGAAGAAATCCACTTCTTCGGATCACTCGGGTTGCAGAACAAAGGCTGCACCGACTCCAAAGGACTAGACGGAACAGGAGGCTTGAACGGTTGCCCCTTGCGTCCTGGAATTGATAGCGTATAAGGCAACCCGTAATCATAGACTGTGACACCCAAGGCAAAGCTGTTGTTTTCGTAGGGCATTTTGGTAGGTAGACCGATAGCGGCGTTGAATAACGCATCGCCCAGCAACCGACGTTTTGTGCCGATCATCGCAAGTTGCGTCTCCAGTGTAGGACGACCCCAACGCACCGTGAACTCGATGAAATGCATCGTGCCTTTCGAGTCAATGATCGTGTTGAAATCGATCATCCCAGTCGTAAGTACCTTACAGGAGCGCAGGCAGGCTCCAATCCGACTGAAAATGTCCGAGATGACCGAATCGCCTGGCAGTACCCCGATAAGGGTTCCGACTTCTCCAGTGAGCACCCCAGACCTGTCACCGTTCTGCGCATCCTTGTACTCACGACACCAGTAGGCTTGATTCGGTTCTGGGTAGCTTTCCGAGAACATTGCCCCGAAGCATACCTCTACGCCTTCAATGAACTTCTCGAAACGCACCCCACCTACACCTTCGTCAAACCACGGCGACTTGTCCAGCTTGAGAAGGTTGATTGCATTGGCATGACCGTCTTGCTTTCCGTGAGTAATCACGGTACGGTTGTCAGATTCATCCAGCGGCGAGTCTCGATGCTGCTTCATCACCCAGGACTTCGACTTCTGTGCTTTGCTACTCAGAAAGTTGATGGCCTCTTCCCGATCACGAAACTCGATGAAGGGTGGAGTAACAAGCTTTTTGTGCTGAAGCATTTGAACGAACGAGAAGGCCAAATCACGATCTAGCTCCAGCTCTATAGCCTCGCGGGCATGACCGATGACCGGCATGTTCTTGTAGATTGCTCCAGTGCGCACATTGGAATCAGGGAAGTCGCTGCTGATAACAAAGTCTACCTTGGTATTCAACAGATCGTTACGCTCGCGCACGTAGGTAACATTCTTCATAGGCCACAACGCATCGAACGGAACCCCGTCTACGTAAACAAACAGTTGATGGCCTTCTTCTGCTAGATGCTGAATCAGACTTTGATACCCACGATCTTCAATGCCGATGCGCAAAGCGGACGATGCTGCCATGTTTTTCTCCTGGATGCAAATGACTAGGGCTGCCCTAAAGCAGCCCCTTGTTACTTCTTTACCGAGAAGACTTCTTCTGGTTTGACTTCACGAATCCGATCTTGGTAGCAAAGAACTCCGACGGGAGTTCATCTGCCTTGTCCGTAGGATGTAGCCATTCGTCCAAATCAATTCGGTACTCATTGTTCTCCGCGTCTACAGCACTCAGGAAGATGAAATTGTCGAAGCCTGCTTTCTTGGCAGACCGGACAAGTTCGCCTTCAGTAAAGGCGATCTGAGATAGAGGTTCTTTGACGGAGAAGCGAGCCACTACCACATTGTTGAACTTGACCCGGATATCAAACAACCTATCTAGGGACAGGAACCTAGTTCGACTGACCTTGTTTTCCAGTCTATACACTAGCTCGCAATATCCTCCGACAACTGGCAAACCCAATGCCTTGCGGAGCGGATTGAAGCTGTAGATTCCAACAGATCGTTCCGTCTCTCCGTCTGAGTCACCCTCGATAAGTGCGCTCATACAACCATCGACCGGGTTTTGAAGAATGTCCAATACATACAGACCTCCAGGAGCTGTCATGTATGCAGCATTCTCCATCATCTTGTCGAGTACAGGGTAGGGGTCGTCTTGCTGGCTCTCCTTCAAGAAAGACCCAGCGGAGAAATAGAAAGCCAGCAAAATGTCATATGCATTCTTTCTAGCCAACAGGTCTTCCGTAGGATCCCCTGTGATATCTGCTACCATTACACGAGAATCAGTGTCTGGGTGCTTAACTAGGTCAGACAGGTGATATTCTTTGATGGGCATCTGCAATGCCCTACGAAACTCCGACTCGTGCTCGGAAGAACTCCCGGAGAATAACTCCATGATGCGCAAGCCTCGACTGATAGCACCGGTATCCAAGTTGATAGAGGGCTGTTTCATGAATCTCTCAACCCACGCGTGGGCGACAGTCACAGCCTCTCGCACATCACGCGCTCGATCATGTGGGGGCTGCCCGTAGATAGCCAGATACAGAGGGTAATGATCGTACAGGTGATTCAAGCGAAAGTGTTTGATTTTTGCCATCTTCAATTCTCCGTTGATTCGATTCCGGGATGCCACATGATCATGTCATAGATGTCCCGTGTCTTGTAGGCTAGAAGTGAATTGCCTAGTCCCATATTGTAGAACCGCTGGGTGCTGTGGTTCTGATAACGCAACAGCAATTCTCCAACGGTTGCATAGATCACGTTGAAGTGCCTACGCAGTTCGGGGGCTTTCCCTGAATGACGCACTAAAGAACTCAGCCAGTAGAGTACACCATTGCTGGACTCTTTCAGGATAGTAAGAGCTAGCAGTTCACCCTCGATGCGGGTTGCATATACCTTGTACCCGTGACTGACTCCGCTGAACCAGTCACTAGCAAACAGTCTGTAGAACTCATTCTTCTTGGGTCCTTCAGACTGCATTACATACTGGAGCTCGCCCTTATTCTTGACGTACTCCGGTGTCTTGGTGAGAAGATGAAAGGCGGTGTCTTCAAACGCCAGTTGATCGATCTCATCTGCGGTCAGTGTGCCAGCCAGTATCGATACCTCTGTCACTTCCCAGGTGCTGTACTTTCGCTTGGCATAAGCGTGCGCTTTCTTCACTAAAGAAGTCTTCAGCGTATCTAGGAGATTCCCTTCCGGACAGACCAAAGGAACTACTGCATCTGGCCGACCGTTTGGAACGATCTGCATTCGTGCCTGCTTGAGCAGTACGGTCTTTGATTCTAGGGTTTTGTTGACCAGGTGAGGGAAGTTCCGCTCGTGAGCCCATGTGTCAAGCAATCCTTTGTCTGCTGTGTTGTACACCCACAGAGCTAGACCGTCTGTTCCATTGAAGATGAGCGACGGATAGTTGCTGGCTGTTTCAGGAATACCGATACCGAAGTAAGATGCGTCTGGCACCGAAAACCCGAAACGCATGGAGGCATTGATGTACCGAGACTGAAACAGCGCCCAGTTGAATTTATCGTACCCAGCAAGCGATCTAGAGCAGTCTGTAAAGTCTGGGATGTTACCCAGGTCGCGTGTCAGGATGTCTTCAAACACCTGACGCACTAGCTTGTAGCCATCTACGCGCGTGATCATTTGAATAGGTAGGTAGTGGGGTCTTCGACACCTGCTTGCAGGAAACCGGCTCTACGCTTTGTACACCAAGGACAGATGCCGCAGTTGTATCCACCTGCGGTTCGTTCCTCGCCGCAAGATACCGTGTCTGCTAGAGGCACACCTAGCTTGATAGCCAGCTGAATGACTTCACCTTTGGTCATACCCTTGAAAGGCTCTACGAATCCTACACGGCGGCTCTCGCTGGTGTAGGTGCGGTTGTACAACTCTGAAGTACCGTTCATGAACTCTGGGCTTTCATCCGGGTACACGTTGTCGGACATATTCCCTACCCACACTTCAGATGCACCGACTCGTTGTGCATACGCCAACGATACGGTATTGAACATGAGCTTGTAGCCAGGAATAAAACCGACATCAGCGTACAGATCATCGCGCACGTACTCGAAGTGATCTGGATTGGGCATACGGCAGGTGTACAACTGCTGCTGCATCTGAGCTTCGGTAACGACACGTTTGATAGCGATTGAATCCCGATGACGCCAGAAGATGCTGTCCGTATCGAACGCAATCAGATGAATACCACGACGGTCCTTGATCTGGCTATCATTCAGGGCCTTGTACATGGCGGTAGTAGACTCGATACCGCCGCTGATTTGAATCACAATCTTCTTGGTCATTGCGTTCCGTCCTGTGAGAGTTCTTTCTTGATTTCTTCCAACTGCAGGCAGTGAGTACACTTGCCACAAACAGTCTCCTGATAGCAAGTGTAGCTGTGCGTCAATACTTCAGGATCCAAAGCAACAGCTTTGCTGATCAACTCGGTCCTGGTCAGTGTATGTACCGGGGCGCGCAACTCTGTAGGCGTATTACAGGCCAATCGCAGGGCGTGCTCCAGTGATTCTAGATACTCGATGCGGGCATCTGGAAAGCAAGCCTCTGGAGGCTCGTAGTGAAACCCTAAATACAGCCTGTTGGCTGCGCTATCAGGAAACACTGAAGCAGCATACGAGGCAGCCAAGGTAATCAGGAGAGGATTTCGTAGCTCCAGCCGGTTCGTCTCGCTATTGCTGGCTAGCGGTGCTCCCTTCATGATATGCGACTCAGAGTAACCCATGTCTGCTTTCAGCAAACCTAGGCTGAAGCCATACTTGCTTGCGAAGTACAGAGCCGACTGTCTTTCGCCACGAACTGCTTTCTGCCCGTAGTCGATGTGAACTAGGGTCAGCTTCTTGCCTTCTGCATGGAGAAGCACGGCGAGTGCGGTGCTGTCTAATCCTCCTCCATACAGCAGAAAATTCTTGGAGTGTGTCATATCTTGAACTGAGGTACCTTACCTGTGTCGCGTTCTACGTCCAACATCAAGGCAATGTCGATGTGCTTAAGTAGAACCTCTTCCCAGTCTTTACCGGCTTCGACAATCCGAGAAACATTGGTAGGGTATACGGGCAAGTCCAACCCCTCCGGTCGAAATGCTAGCAACCTCCAGTTCGCTTGTGTCTTAGCTAGCCGGTTTCCTATTCCTACACCACCAACACTTGTGCCGTTCGTCACAAGACAGTAGGCTGCTCTTTTGGTGTACTTGTCTACAGCAAAAGCACGCGCTGCATCCCCATATCCGCTAGACAGAGAAGCAAACGCAGAAGTCAAACGCATCTCCCAAGAAGGGTCAGGCGGGGCTTTAGAATCAAAGGGCGCAAACAAACCAACGAAGATGAACGACTCAGGGTAGTTCTTTATCTGATGGTATGCACGCTTGTAGGCATACGTGTGAATCTCCGGGTTGATCCCAATCGACTTGAGAATGGGATTCAAGTCGTTCATTTCAATACGACCGCGAGGATCGTCTTGTTCTACTGGCATAACAATCTCCTGCGGCAGAAAGGTTAAAGCCCTGAGAGCTTTCGCACCAGGGCTGGTCTGAAATTAGTCAGGTGAAGGCACTGCCGAATACGTAGGCAAATCCAAATGATGCATCGTATCGTTGATAAGCCTTTGCAAGCGACGAACGGAGTCAATCTGCTGCACAAGCCTATCCTGGATGTGACTAAGAGCTGGCCTCTCCCCACTCAAACCCTCGTGATACTCACGATTGGGGTTCCTAGATACAGGGGATAGGGATTGATCCAGAGCCCCGTATAGATTGTTAAGTGCCTCTAGCTCTTGATCCAGCACGTTTAGCTGATCTAGGATAGTAGGTGTGGGAGATTCCTCTTTCATATGGTCTTGATTGTCTATGGCCTGTGGAGTCAAAATTCGCCGCTTGACAGTCAGAGTGACAGCACCAGACTTCTTTTTTGGTTCGCTCATTTTTCACCTACCTTAAGGATTTCAAAATCCAAGATCGCATTGACGATCCGTGTTTCGTCATCTTGGGTCTTTCTCACGGCAGCTTCTATATCTTTCTTTCGTTGATCCAACAACTCATGCAACTGTTGATTTAACTTCTCCAGAGTTCCGGATAGATCATCAGGGAATCGCGCCCTTTGAAGGGCAAATACATCCAGCAACTGCTCATGGTAGAAGTTCAGTTGTTTTTGAACTTGCTGGCCTTTCGTTGTGTAGTAGGTGCAACCCTTCAGGAACTCTAAATTACCCACAGCAAACTTGCTAGGCGGAATCTTTATTTCCAGAGATAGATCCCAAAGGGAACATTGACCGGAGAACGATGAGATGGCCATCAGGTCAGCATCACGAATACACTTCTCTTTCAGGGTCTGTGGTTCGTGCTTGAAACCGGCATCGCGTCCCAGAAACTCTGTCACGGAGATAAGGTTGGCAACCTCGTCTACGTCTACGTAGTCTTTGACTTCTGGAGAGTACCGGCAGAACTCCCGAAATCCCTTCAGGGCATCCTTGATGTTCTCAGAGTCGGCACGATGAGTCCTACCACTATGCCCGTAATCATGAAACAGACCAGCTAGGTACAGTTCTGGATTGAAGAAGTCTTCGTCCTTTGACAGCCCTAACTCGGTTCTCATGCAGGCAAAGGAATAAGCTATCACACCCAAGCAATGCCTGTGATTGTGGTAAGGGTTCTTTTTATGAGAACCGTTTGAAGCCCAAATCAAAGCTTCTAGCCATAGGTTGGCCTGCCTGAGCCTACTAGCGTACTGCTCTCGGGTTTCGTGTATGTCTTGGCGGAAGTGTTTGACGACAGACGGATCAAACATGATCCTAATCTCAGTACCCACGCTCAGGTGCTGAAACAAGTTAGACACCACGATAGGGCGAATAACCGAGACAGCCGGTATCATCTTTTCTACCATCAACTTTTTCAGGAGACTGTAGATCGGATGAAGCAGAATATCAGACAAGCCGCTGTCTTTGGCATGAATGTTCAGGTACGTCAGATCGCGTTGGAGGAACTCTAGCACTTCCTCGATGTAACGCACATGCTCCAAAAGGAATTCGTAGTATTCCCCGTGATCTGGATGTGCCTTCTTGTCTGCCTCACTCAGCCTTGGTATGTTCATAGATTTCTTTCCAGACAGGTAGAAGAAGATTATCGCAACGTAGAACGTAGTCACCCGGAGCCAGAATGAGTCGGATCACAACGTCTGTGTTGGTAGGAACGCAGATGAGTCGATGGTCACTACCTGTGTACCTAAACACCGAGAAAATGTGACCATTCAAGTGATAGAATTCGTCAGTATCCTCCAGATACAGAGGCAAGTCTTGGTTGTTGTCTTTCTGATCTTTGACTCGTTCGTATGTGGCAGTCTTCATGTACCGCGTACTCTTTCTGAGAAGTTTGGCAGGACACGGGAACAGAACCAAACTCCTAGACTCGGACGCAGTGTATCTTGTCTCTCCGCTTACATCGTCTTCATCTTCGAAGACGTAACCATCTAAATGATACGAGACAGGGATATGCTTATCACCCGTCAGTACCACAAACACCGAAGACATTCGATTGTTCTGACCCAGTTCATCCCGGCTTCGGTCTTTCAGTTCATCAAAGGAAGTCAGATTGAACTCCGACGGGGTACCCTCCAGCGGAGCTAGCGGCTCGTAGCGCAGAAGGGACTCTAGGATAGAGATGGCGTAGCTTGCAGAGAAACCGGAATGTCCTTGGCGATAGAAAGTGAACAGCATGTCCATGATGTCGTGATACATCAGGCTATCCATGCCGTGATCTTCTATGTTCCAACCTAACTTCAGAATCTCTCTTCTGGCGAAAGAGTAAATCCCGCTCTCCTTGAATTCCTTGTAGTCTCGTCGATTCCGGAGCGAAGGAAACAGACGATATAGAAAGCCCACAACGTGCTTCCGTAAGATACGCCACAAAGGCGGCTTCAGTTCTGTTACAGAGGACGGACTACATTGAATCGAATCATCATCCATGAGAGTCTCCATTGATAAAACGGTAATCAGGCTTGAGCTAGTGGGTGAGAGCGTGGCACTTGAAACCCGGAAGCAGATGCATGTCCTCCACCGCCGAATCGTTCTGCGATTTCCGCTACATTGATACCACCCTGCTTCAGATTAGAACGCAGACTGAAGCAACGTGACTCTTCTGTATCATAGTAGCTGCCAGCAAACTTGTAGGGCGGAACAGCAAGCTTGTGACCCACTGCGCTAGCGTGCATGTAGGATACGTTGGCGACAGGAACAGTGTACCCTTCGATTTCCATCTCGCGCACGCATACACCAAGAAGTTCCTCGATGTCCTTCTTGTTCTTGCGGGACACCACAATGCCTTCCACAACTAGCTCTTTCATGTCACGCTGCATCAGTTCATCCCACACCTTGAAATCGTATGGGTAGCTGAATAGAGCGTCGTTGATCTCCACCGTGTTCGGCAGTTTGAACCGCCACAGATCACGATCCTGAATGTACTCAATCAGCTTCGGGATCGGCACGAATGCTGGCGTAGTGTACATACGAGCAAGCATTGCACCGCTGTAGTCTAGGTGGCAAAAGACGCGAAGCCCTTCTAGACCCTCCTTCGGGCGGTAGCGGGAATCTGGAAGCTCCGGCATGAGAAGACCTTCAGGCTCAACAAGCAGCTTTCTGATAGCCGACTCGTGGTGATCGATCAGCGTCACGGAATGAGCGTCAACCAGCATCTGCTTCACGATGTCGTAGTCGTAGCTGAAGTCAACCAGAATGACACGCTTTCCTTTCACATCAGGCGGCGGCTTTTTATAGACTCCAGGGTAGAACTCAAGCAGTTCAGGATCGTCGTTAGCCCTGCGCCATAGATCATGAAAGCACCAGGCGGCACCGAATCCGTCAACGCAGTTGCCGTGGTAGATAACAATCGTGGGCGAACTCACAGGTCTGTTCCTTTAGGTGGAAGATAAGTAAGGTCTAGCTCCTTGAATCGTGATAATCCGTTAGGGAAGACTTCCATGAAATCTTCCGTAGTGCGAACGTATACACGACCATCGTCCAGACTTCTGTAGACTACCTGAGATTGACTGTTAGGTAGGATATCGTCTAGCGTACCCGCCAACTTTACCTCTACGTGAAGTACCTGGTATGCTTTTCCGTTCTTGTAATGAACGAAGACGCTACCAGGTTTCAGTTTGCGTGGTTTATTCATGCTAGTCGAGTCCTATTCTGTCTAGGAATTCTGGCGTGATAGTGACAGGTGTGGAGTACATTTGTTTCAGCATGCGACTCACATGAGTTAACTTCTCCACAGCAGCGTCTCTTTCCTCTACTAGCTTGCTCTGCGACCAATCGGCAGTAGCACGTACTCCTAGCTCAGCTATCTTGGAGTCAATCAGATCCTTAGCCCACTGTTTCTGCTTAAGGTCGAGCTTGCTTTGGGCTAGTTGCATCGCACTAATTGCAATCATCTCCCAGCTACGCTCTGCCTTACGTGCTTCAGTAAGTTCAGAAACTAACCCATCAAGAACGGCGCCGATTACAGACTGAATTTTCTCCGGGTGGGTACGCACGAACTCACGAATCGATTCGATGAATCGAATTTCTTCAAGGGAGTTTCCCATAATCAGTGCTTCGTCACGATACCTGCGGCGAGCAGTCCTAGGAACATGATTACCCACAGGATGAGGACCGCTGCTATGAGATGACGTTTTGTGGTATTTTTCATTTCACACCTACGGCCATAGGGGCTTTGATCGCTTCGTGGCTTTCATACCCGCTGAGTTGGATATGCTCCGGCTCGATGCGAGTAAACACACCAGGAATGTCTTCGACAAACTTCACCCTCTTAATATCGTCAGACAGCACCAACTGCGGGGCTTCGAAGTGCGTGCGCGTGAGTTGTTCAAGCACCTGATTGAAGTGGTTGTGGTAGATATGCGCGTTCGTTGCTTGGATCGTCACGGTCCCCGGAGTAAACCCCGACAGCCTAGCCATGATCGCAAGGAACAGGGATGTGGATGCAATGTTGAACGGAGCGCCGAGGAAGCAATCCCAACTGCGAATCGTCATGACTACGTGCAGCTTTTCATTCAGCGCGACGAACCGGTAGTCCATGTGACACGGAGGCAGAGCCATCATGTCTAGCTCACCGACGTTCCACCCCGACACGATGTTGCGACGATTGGAGGGATCTGTCAGCAGCAGCTTGAGGGAGTTCTCTAGCTGATTGATTTCCTTGACCATCGTGCTGCCTAAGTCATTCGACAGCACCTTGCGCCAACCTTCAGCCTCCATCTTCGGGGCATAATCTTTCGTAGCCAGCCGATATGCTCTCCATCCGGTCCACTGCGCCCCGTAGATTCGACCTAGGTGATCCTCACCGCCGCGATTCGAATTCTTCAACCACCCTGCATTCTTGTTTGCGTCGTCGTTCCAGACGTTGCAGCCGAGCGCACGGAAGTCAGCCGCGCTCGTATAGCCACGGAAGAATCCGAGCAGTTCACCTACCACACCCTTGAACGCAAGCTTCTTGGTTGTGATTGCAGGAAAACCGGCAGACAGATCGTAGGTCAGTTGCGTGCCTACAATGACTCGGCACCACTCTCCGGTTCTTTCGTTGAACTGATCTTCACCCTGCTCCATGATGTCGGAAAGCAGCCGATGGTAGTTATGCATTTGATGTCTCTCCAAACGGACAAAAGAAAAGGGCTACCCCACTACAGGATAGCCCTTTGCGGATAAACCTTTTTTACCGTATTGATCTACTTCAGATCACTGAGCGGCAGTACCATCTTGAGCTACAATAGGAGCCGGTTGTGGTTCCTCGCTCGCAACAGGCGGCGCTTCTTCGACTTTCATTTCACTGGGCGGCTGAGCTGGGGGCTGTTGTGCCGCAGCTTGTTGTTCCGCCATCTGCTTCTGCTGCTCCGGCGTGAGGGGCATTCGATCTTGAGAGTGTGTGATGTAGCCACACACAGTCATGCGTGTCTCTTCTCTGGAACCAGACTCAAATGTCGGAGACGAAATGGAAAACATGCTGACGAAATACAGGCGAGTCAGCACGATTTCATTATCGTGGTTCAGAAGGCCGTGTTGAATAGCGATCTGTCGTCCGTCTCGCATCAGGGATTCCAGAAGACGGCGCTCCATGTAATCGTGACTTTCACGATACTCTAGCGTAATGTTCCTGCGATCTGGAACATTCTTCACTTCGTCCGGAAATACAGCCACCAGTGATTTGGTCAGGCAATCCGGCGCGTCGATCAGTTGAAGATTGACACCACCTTCAGGTGTCGGCATCGGGAACACCAAGTTCACACGAATGCCTTGATTTTCTTTTGTAACGTAAGCCATCTCAATCTCCTACAGGTAGAGTTTCTTAAACAGGAATGCCGGGCTTGATGTATTCGATCCAATCCTCGGCAAGAAGATCGGCCTGCGACGGAACCCACGGAGAGATTGTCCCGTCGGCTGCCTTGATGTCGATGTGTCCGTGGTAGTTGACTTCGGTACCTTCCGGAAAGATACCCATCAACGGCGCACGGTTGACCTTGAAGGTAGAACCAGGTACAAAGAAGATGAACATCCCCTTGCCATTCCATCCGGCTCGTTGCATCAGCCACCCGCTCTTGATCGACTCAAGTGCAGTAGCAAAGTTGTATCGGCGCGCAGTACCCTCGCCTTGATATGTACTCATGCTGTCTTCTCTGGTTGAGTATCGTTGTCTTCGGAGTTCATACGATGCATACGCTCCAACTGAATGTATGCCTGAATGGCCTTTTCCGGGGGTTGATAGTTCGGCCCCTTCTGGAACTTGCCGTTCGCGTCGTAGATCGGTTTGCCGTCGGCACCGAGCTTCGAGAAGTTGCTACCCATCACGAGTTGCAGCACATCGAAGATATTGATGCCAAACTTCATTGCCTCGGACATGATGTAGACCATCATATCAGCGAACCAGTCCGATAGGGCCGTGAGGGCAACCGCCTCGACTTCATCGTGGGACTTGCGCTGTTCGTCGGTCATATCCGTGCCGACCCGATTCAGGTACAGGGTAATCATATCCAGAATGCTTGGACCCTTCTTGCCCTTGTGCAGTTCCTCCATCTCATCAACGAGAGTCTTGTAGAACCTGGTCAGTCGCAGCAGGGCATCTTCCTCCTGACCATCATGCCCGACAAAAGGACTGAGACTGGGACGTTGACGAACCGGAAGCTTGTACATCTGGTTCATCGCGTAGATGGCCTTGAGCAAGTGCCCTTCTTGGCCGGGCAGTTCCGACTGATCTACAGATAGTACCTGGCGATCGAACACATCGTACAGTGTTTGCATGCTCTCGGTATCAATACCCGAGGTTGGTTGTTCGTTACTCATTGAGTTTCCTGCAGTGGAATTCAGTGGAAAGAAAAAGGCACCGACCGAAATCGGTGCCCTGATTAGTTTTTACCGCAATCCGATCATGCGGATTTGGGTACTGCTTGCGACTCCTTCTCTTTGCGCTTTTCTGCGTCCCAGTTGTACATGAAGGCGTCGAGGTACTTCGTGAGACTGGAGACGCCGTGAGTGCTGCAGTGAGTGCGCTTGTGCGCAGGCACCACCGAAGTGACGATGTTCAGATCCGAGTGGCTGATCAGGTGCATGATGATGCACTTGTCACACGCCTGAGCCACCTGCCGGAGTCGTGTCGTATCGAGCCCTTCGCGCTTGGAGTCCGCGTACATGAACGTGATGTCGGCACCCGGAAACTGCGCTTCAATCGAAGCCGCGTACTTGGGCTTGATACCGCACACGAGAATCTTGGGCCGGTCCGGACGGTCTTTCGGTGTCGAGGTCACCACAGACAGTTTTGTTCCGCCGCCTTCCCTGATGAAGGTACGCGGCACCATCTGCATGTGCGCCTGCAGGCTCTCCAGAAACGCCTCGGGCGAATCCGAACGAACAAGCACCGACCACTTCTTCTCGATCAGTTGTGCGAGATGCTCCAGTTCATTCAGTTCTTCGCCTTGATCCTCCGTTTCGAAGAACCAGTCAAAAAACTGAGACTTGAGGTTGATGATGGATGCATCGGACGGATCCCCCTGATGCCGCTTGTCCGCCGGAAGTTCCAACTCTTCTGCCATCTTCAGGCAGGATTCGAAACTCAGCATTGTGGAGGAATGAATACGGTGAAGACGGCTGAAGACTGCATCCCGTTGCGTATCGGTCCACCGGATGATTTTCGCCATGCTTGTTGACTCCCTGTGATTGCCTACGTGCTGCGGGCACGGCACGCGCCCGCGTGCGTCTAGTATATCACAAAACTCTGAATCTAACAAGGATGGATTAGAAAGGGATCTTGATCCCTACCTCCACCGTCGCCTGCTCGAAAGCATCATGGATAGCGTCTAGGTTTCCGGCCTGAATTGCGCTCTGCAACGCGGCTGCCGTAGAGATGGCTCCGGTTAGCTGCATGCCGTGCGGGGTCAGATCGTGATCGAACAGTTGGATGTTCGGGCTTCCCACTGCCTGAGCATGCCTGATGGCGGTATGCAATTGCCCTAGCAGGTACGGTGGCTGCGCAGGCGAATACAAATCAGGATGCGTCAGTGCCCACAGATTTGTCGTCTTTGCGGGTGAGGGAGTCCCACCAGGCGTTGCGGAGGAGTCTGCGGTACTCTGGGGTTGTGCAGTTGAATCGCTGGGCGTATTCGAAGGTTGTTGCTGCATCTTTAGTTCTCCTAGATTCGTCCTCTGCGTACATCAGAATTGCTTCGATCCACTCTTTCCATTCACGTTTGGAATTCTTGATCTTGACGCCGGGGTTGTCCCGGTACGGATACACATTACTGGTGATGACAGGGAGCCCGATTGCACCAAACTCCAAAAGCTTCAAGTTACTCTTGCAATCATTGAACTTGTTTTCATCCAACGGTGCTACGGCTATATCAAGCCTTAGGTTGTGGAGCGACGATACGTACTCACGAACAGGAACAGGATTGTGGAATTCTACATAAGGCTTCAAGGAGTCCGGGACGTACCCTAAGAAAACCCAATCTACCATGTCTTTGGTTTGACGGATAGCGGTTTCAATTCTCTCCAAATCGTGCGAGTGAGTGTTGCTTCCTGCCCAGCCTACGCGCAAACGTTCTGATGTTCTGGAGTGAGGCATTTGATACAAAGTAGGCAGCAGGACGTTGGGTATCACGTGTGCTTTTCTGCGGTATCGTTCGTAGATAGCATTGGCTAGTGGCACCGTACTAGCTGTCAGTGTATCTACGTTTTTCATGATCCAATCTAACGTCTGCCTCCGCTCTTTGGTAAACATACTACGGTAGTAGTTGTACGTAGGAGCTTCCCACAGCAAGTCATCTAGGTCATGCACGATCTTGAATCCAGATCGTTTATATGCCTTGACTACGTTAGTCTGGATGTTTTCGGTCTGTCTTTGAACTACTGCGACGCGTCCACCGGCTAGTCGCATTGATAGAGTGTCCATCTTCTGCAGACCACCTACTACGCAAACCAAACTTTCGTAGGTAGATAAGGTGTGAGCCGGTACGACAAGTCTATACCAACCACAGCCGCCTTCGTCTGCAGGATGAACCATTAGATCAGGAAGGCCGTTCATTCTTCAGTGTTACTCTGGGCTTGCTGTTGAACACGGGTAGGTGGCGGCATTGCGGATCTACGTTGCGCCTGAATCAGTTGCAGTGCTCCGCTCATCAGCCCAATTTGCATTGCAGACATGAGGCGCTGCTTGTGCAACCGTTCTTTATCTTCTGCAGAAACAGGCTTCCCGTTGTGAATGTCTTTCAGAGTCTGGCGATTTCGAAGCCTATCTTCGTCTGCCAAATCCGGTCGCATTTCCGCGATGGTACCTAATGCCTGTTGCTGACGTTCGATAGCTGTAGCTACCCGCTCAGCTTTTGAGCCTTTTCTCTTTGCTTCACCCATGATGATTTCCTGTTATCAAGACCTACGACGATGACTGCCACTACGCTGTTCTTGCATATCCAAATCAGTCAGCAGTTGAATGCCACCCTTGTTGTAAGCTTGACCGGTACGAGCAGCCAGTTCACGCTTTACACGTAGCATCTCCGCATCCTCGATCTTCACAGTAGTGGCGTTGACTGTAGTGTTCAAGGATGCTGCACCTACCAACTGCTCTGATGTGCGACGAAAGGCTCTGTTGGGTGCAGAGACACTAGAAATAGTGCCTACACTTTTCGCTTTAGCCCCGCGTTCTAGTGGCTTGCTGTGAGCCGCAAGGAGTTTCTCCCAATCTGCTTGAAGCTGTGCTGCTTTGCTGGTTGTTTGTTTGCGGTGTTTCACGATAAATCTCCGTGCAGATAAAACTTCTTTACCTGGTAGGTTTGTTATCCCCGTCTAGTGTATCTAGCTCGTCGATCACCCACAACATTCTCAAACCTGTCAGTGCTAGATAAGCAGCAAATGCCAACAAGGCGTAGCTGTATCTGTCTATCTTGAGAAGACCCAAACCTTCAGTTATGGTCAGAGCAATAGACAGCAGCGACAACTCAATACCTATGGCTCGTAGCTGCTGCTTCAATTGTCTTCGCCTGAAGGTAGGATTAGGCGGAATCGGAAGTCCCATTCTTCAGTACCTCAAAAGTTAGGACGTTGTTCGGTGAGTGGCCCTACGAATCGGAACTCCGAGGCTTTTTCGGGCACCATACCCTTGTGTCGGTTCGTGGTGTAGTCGATGCCGCCAAACACGAGCACAACCCATGCACCTGTTTCTGTTCGCTTCACGTAGCGTACTGTCCAGTGCTGCCTGTTCGTAGAACGTGCGTATCGAGTCCAGTAGTAGCCTTCGACCGTCAACGCATCGGAACCAAAACTGGTGTCGGGCTCTTTGGGTAGGTGTTCGCGTGTCATATCTTACTCTAGATACCAGGTGTGTAGGGGTGCGGACACCCTGCGGAAAGTGTAACAACCCTGTTACAAATACCGGCAAAATCGGGCCTTAGCGGGCCGATCAGGCACCCCGGCGAGGGTTGCCGGGGTAAGGACGCAAAAGCCGCTTCTAGGGGCTGGGAAATCGACGCTGCCGGGTCGCTCCGGACATGCTTTTCCGGGTTACGGGCGCGGTCGAGCAAGGAAGTCCGTATGCCACTTTTCGACGGTATAACCCAACTCGTCAAACAGTTGGAGAAGCTCATCCTGATCGGACTTGAGGAACTCCACGAACAGGATTGGTCGATGCTTCATGATGAGGGAACGGGCACCGCGCAGCACATCGGCCTCCATCCCTTCGACATCGATCTTGATGACCAGCGGAGGCAGCAACTCACGGGCTGCTTCATCGAGCGTGATCAGATCGACCGTTGCACCCATGCCGGTGCGGGCTTGACCGATGAACTCGCGCTGCTGCTCACCCAGTTCAATGCCGCCGAAGTTCGTCGGCTTCGTCCAGTCGAACTCGGGCACCTGGATCTTACCGGCCCGCGCTCCGACTGCGGCGTACACCGGCCACAACTTGTCGTTTGCCTGGTTTAAGGATACAGTATCTAGGATCATATCGTAGAACGCACGCAATGGTTCGATCATTACAATGACAGACAGTTCCGACATGCGACGAAAGTACAAGCCCCAGGTACCGATGTTGGCACCTACATCGAGCATCGACATAGGTGTACCTACCGGATACTTGGGGTGCGACAGCGCATGATGCCGGAAGATCCCCTCAAGCTGAACCAACTCGTGATGGTTGATCGCGTTGCGGCGATGTCGGTAGAAGCCAGTCTGCGCGGTGTCGTACTTGTTGACCACAATCTTGCCGTAGTCGGTATCGAGGACTTCGCAGTATTCAGGTAATTGGTTCATCGGAGTTTCAGTTTAGATTTCAAAGGGTAGTCAGATTCCGGTAGCGATACACCAAAGTATCTATACCAGGAAGGCTTCATCAGGATCCTCTGCTTGATCCGTTTTCGAATCAAACGGAAATCTTCTTCTTTTGGAGTCCAGGAGTTGAAGAAATCATCATCTTCAAAAACTCCCAGCAAGTCTAGTTTCGCTTTCCTGTCGTAGTCAACATTCCCGCGTCTATCTAGTTCTTTTCTAACCAGAGCATATCTTCGGTACAGGTACGCCCCTTTGTCGTAGAAGAAAAGAACATGGCCAGTGCCCAAACGATACGTCGGAGGTATACGCGACAAAACCTCGTCTTTGCTGAGAGTCTCCAAACTCCTAGCTAAAGCACGAGGTACCATTTTCAATTCGCGGAATTCCGCGAACAGATGTTGATCGGTGAGTTCTCTGGGAGGAACTAGATTGATGCGCGTCATGGTTATACTTTGCGCTTAGCATTCTCGATTGCTACTTGAGTCTCCAATAACCTGCGAGCACTATTCAAAGTGTCGATAGCGAAACGTATTTCCATCAACCTGAACTCTGGCGTCCTGTACTGCTCTACATCCAGGCTAGCATTTACCAGGTACTGCTTAGCCTTATATATGAGATTGTCAGTTAGGCGGTGCGTGCTATCCACAGAACGCGCAGGTATGTGATGAGTTGTCATGTTTGTTTTGGAGCAGTAGGTCGGAGTCCTAACCGGATCTTATGATCGGCTATCAACACCATACCAACAGTGAAGGAGGATTCGAAATCAGACAGGTAGCCTATGTCCACTTTGTAGGTTGCTGGCAGGTACATCATTCTAGCGAACCTTACCATTTCCTCGGCACCCCTCTGCGAATCCCTGCTTACCCTCAATGATATCACGTTTGGCTTCGTTGCGTCTAGAGACATGACACCCCTGACAGAATGAAAAGCCAAATCTACAAAAAGGTACTGCAGCACGCTCTCCATGATCAGGACCGAGCGACCTGCTCTACGGCAGCCCTTTCGATTTCCATTCGGACAATTCGAAGGGCCTCGATATGAGAACACGGGTAACCAACTTCTACTCGACTGGCTAACTCACGGATGCGAGATGCGTTAGCCAAGACCGCTGCCGACATCCAATTCTCGTACTCACGACACAAGTGAGCTAGCTCCTGCTGCACGCTCTCGCTCAGTTGCTTTGGCGTGTACTTGATGTGTGTTTCAGTCATCGTCGTCTTCTCCGATGTCCGTAATGCCGTGGAGGTAGGGAAACCCGTTGATGAGAACCGTGTCAGTGTCTCCACGCGATTTGATCTTGAGCGTAGTGGACTCACCGCCGCAGTAACTTGCCGTGAGTTGAACTTCGCCAGCAGCCAGCATCTCAAACTTCATATCGGGATGCTCTTTCTGCTGACTGGCGATGATCGACTCTGCGAAGTCTTGATGCACCACCTTGTCAGGGAAGATGAACGGAAGGTCCCAAGCGACGCATGCCTTTTCTTCTTTAGGGGTCATGCGAATGACCACGTACTTGAAACCCATATCGCTCTCCTGTTTGCTTTGTCTTTACCGCATCGAATTTTGAGTGCTACCCGTCTATAGCGTCGTTCCGTGGCCCGATAACGGCTCCGATCTTATCGTGCAGGTAGGCAGCAGCCCTGGCAAATTCGTTCTGAGTCGAGACTCCAGAATTCACAAGCCAGCTGTCAATAATATTCAATGTGGCTGTCAACTCATTGATCCGCCGCTGCATCTGTTGGATCTGATAGTCGCGGTCTTGTTGGCGCTTGCGGGCAGTACGCCGGTCTTGCTTCCAGGCGGCGGCGAAGTCTAACATATCGCGGCCTAGGTTTCTGGCGGAGCCGACATCTGAGAGTAGATTGCGTCCCCACTTCTCTAGGGCACCGACTGTGTATCCGCTGCGAGTGGTCATTGCTTGTCCTTCAATTCAGCACAGGTCTTGCACCAGGTAGGCCGCTTCGGGAAGTGCTCACCGAATTGCATACCCCAGTGAGCAATAGGGATCATTGTCCGCATCACCTGAGCACCACACAGGCTGCGGTAGAACGCCGGTCCTTCGATGCTAACGTGATAGTGCCACATACCACTTATGCCTTCGGTCACGATCTGCTGTCCGGGTTTAGCCATATTACGGTCCATCGATTACGAACTGAAGTGCTTGGGTGCGAATCTCGTCGATCACCATGCTACGGTGAATCGTCGGAGAAAGCCTGCAGTAAAAAGGAGACTCCGCCAACACTTTCTGCGCCGCAAGAATCATTGACCGGGAACCCAGCCTCGTGCCGTTCTCAAACTGGATCAGTTCCTTGCAGCACTGCTTCAGGTTGCACCGAATGAACTCCTGAAGTGGTTGAAGGTGCGTATATGCCGGGTCTTCTTTGCCTAGCTTTCTACTTGACATGGCCGAGAATCCTTTCGAGATTGTTGATTGCCTTCTCCCAGTTTTGGTAGTAGCGCACGACATCGAACTTGTCGGCACCTTCTTCCCATTTCCGGTAGTTCTGTTGAAACGTCTCCCAGTGCTCTGCCGCACGACTAAGTTGCATCAGCAACGTGTGGGAGGGGCCTTGAAGCATCCAGGCATTCGCGCCCGTCGCGCTGTCGATCACTTCACCGTTGATATCGATGGACGAAGGCGATTGCATGTACATACCAAACTTGTCGATGGCCACATGCTCGACAATCGGGTTGTTCATGTTCTCGACCATGAACATCAGATTCTGCTTTTTGGCGAACACGATCAGTTGGGTCATCAGTTCGGTGAACAGCCCGCGCTTCTCGACGCGGCACACCACATTTGCCAACTGCAGCGTAGGGCCAGAGAATTGCAACGGTGCGGCATCGCGTTGCTTTATCACCAGCGTTCGTTTGCCGACCCGGACGTAGGCCGAAACCTCTTCACCCTTCGACATGAACCACTTGTTGAAGTTATCGTAACGTTCGAACTCATCCTCGATGCCAGCCACGATGGATGCTACGATGATCTTCTTGGTCTTGCCCTTGATAGTGGTATCTGCTTCGGTCATTTGCGCACCTGGTAGTAGAGTGTGTCTTCCACGACACGTTCGGCAATCTCGTTCAACTCCACGAGCGTGAACTTGCTGTGCTCGTAGCCCGGGTTTCTGGAGATGTGATTGATGCAAATCGCCAGATGCTCCGGCACTCTGGCGTAGATAGCCTTGTAGATATCGCCCAGCGTGTACTTGTGTTCGGTACGTTCAGCTTTGGTGTAGAAGATTTCGTGGGACATGATTACATGAGTGTGGTTCGACGAACAAGGCTCTTCGGAAACATTACCAACGACATGATCGGGTAGTCGATAGTCTCGTTAGCCTCCAACGGATACCCGTTGACTAGGACAACTCGTGAATGCAACCAACGGCGTACTTCACCGTTCGTAGCAACCCCAGGACGTTCGGTAGACATGAACCTGCACAACTCATGCAAGCCCAGAATGTA
>JAEHJW020005968.1_pt1 | contig 37458 bp, 48 predicted proteins | sample 9271431 | NCBI WGS metagenome assembly JAEHJW02 | reverse complement strand
ACCGGTGACATCGCTCAATGCCCCGTAGATGACCCACTCGGCGCTATCGGTCCCGCCGTTGAGGACGTTGATATCTCCAGCCCCGGTTCCGATCGTGCCGGCGACGGTCCACGTTGGCCCCACCGCACCGATGGCATACGTCAGGTTAGAGTCCCCGACTAAGTTGTCAGTTACGATAGGGGCGTGGCCGCGTGCGGTCCACAGTTCCGTCCCGGCGTCGGACTGGTACGAACGTGCTGTTTGTATCCAACGTCCACCGAGCGTGTCCGTGATAGACGCGACGGACGCACCGCCAACCATGCAGACGCTCGCGATGAGTGTGTCACCAGACTGAACAGCGGTCGTGAGTGGTACCACGACGGACGCTGCTGACGTCGAGGCCGCGGTCTGTTGGACGATCGTTACGGACATTTAGGGACGGACCATTGGTGGGCTACCTTTGAACTGCATTGACGTTGATGCCTGCGGCCATTGCAGACTGCGAACTACCTGCGTACTGCCCCAAGACCGATTGCTGGGAACGGCCAGCCCGCAACTGGTACTTCGTCACCGCTTGGGCCAGGACTTGACCATTGATTTGCAGCGGGGTCGTGACCTGGAGAATGATGGGCTGGGCATTGGCCGCGGCGGACGCACTGACGGGGTTGACACCCATGCCTGACATCTGTGCACCGCCCATTGCACCGCCGCTTCTTTCCGCCGCACTTGCGGCAACGGTTATGGCAGACGCCAAACGCATCCATCCAGCTTCTGCTGTTGCCAGTCGGCCGACGCTCATTTCTAGTACATCATTCAGGGTCGTTAGGTCCTGGACGGCTTTGACGGCATCGCTCCCAAGGGCGACCAACGCCCCTGTCGCTGTGTGAGAGGCTTCCGTTGCGCCCGTAATGGCCGACGTGACCTGAACCCATCCATTGCGCATGATGGCTAGTTGGGCAGTGGACTCGGTGCTTGTTGGGCTTGTGCTCGTGAAGCCACTAGCCGTCTGCATGAAGGCATTTGAAACCGTTCCCTTGGAATCCAAAATACCCTTTGCAAAACTTTCGGAAAGTTGGCGCCCCGCAATAGCTGCCTGCAACCCTGCTGGCGACGACACCCCTGTGACGTGGAGGCTACGGGCCGCTGCCTGCAAGCTCATTTCCTGCACGGCGTCGAGTGGAGCACTGGATGATTGGGTAATGCCGTTCGCAAAACCTAGGCTGACATTGCGTCCAATCTCAGCAAAGACGGTGGAAGGCGAGAAGATACCGAGGATCTTGTGCGCGATGCTGGTGACCCCGTGTGCGACATGGCTGATGGCACCAGTCACAGCACCGATCATGCTCTTGATGCCGTTAGCCAGTCCCATGACAATGTTCTTGCCGACATCAAAGAGCCACGAACCCGCACCCTTGAACGCTCCTATGATCGCTGAAATGCCCGCGCCAATCGCTCCCGTCACGAGGTTCCAAGTGTCTTTTACGGTCGAGACTACGCCGCCCCATAAGGCGTCCCATATGCCAGCAATGGTGTTTCCAAATGCCGAGACGACCCCGACCACAAGGTTGATCGCAGCGCCGACGATGGCAGTAATGCCGCCCCACACAGTGCTGACGAGGTTCTTGATTGCGTTCCAAAGAGCGCCCCAGTTCGCAGTGAGGAGGGCAGCAAAAACGCGGATCACATCTTCGACTACACCCACAGCGACTTTGACGACTGTACCAATGATCGCCCAGGCGAACTTGACAATCGCGACGATGACGTCCCATACGCCTTTGACAATTGCGCTGATGATACCAAACTGGATCTTGATAAAGGTTGTAATGAATGGCAGTGCAGCGTGGATGATGCCGGATATGACATCCCATGCGACCTTGATAACGGCCTGAATGAGTTGCCAGGTCGTTTGGGTGGCCCCCTTGATGACCTGCCATGCAGCCTTCACGACTCCTTCGATGATGGTCGCCTGCACACTTATTACCTCTCCAATGATGTGCATCGTGGCCACTACCACACCCCGCACATCCTGCAAAACTGGGATGATGAAGCTCTTGAAGTCGTTCCACGCAACAGACGTTCGGGTAGTGATGTGTTGCCAGGTCCCCGCGATAAAGCCCTCCAATCTTCCGAAGGTCGCCGTGACCATGCTGACGACTTCGTGAACCGGGGGAAGAATGTAGCCTTTGACGGCATTCCACGCAGCCAGAGTGATGCGCTTGACGGTATTCCAATGTGTGGCAATGAACGCGACGAGGCCACCAAGCGGACCGAGCAGAATGGTGCCGAGCACTTCGGCAAAGATGGAAAGGTGGGCCTTGATGAATGTCATCGCTGCGTCAAAGATACGCTTGATTTCGTCCCACACACCCACAAAGAAATGCGAAACGCCGGACCAATGCTTGTAGATCTCGTAGGCAGCGATACCCACGGCAGCAATAGCCAGTAAGATGATTCCCGCCGAGGCGTCCAGTGCCAAGAACCCAGCCGATGCGTCTTCTGCACCAGTGCCTGCGGCGACTTCGCCTTCAGCCGCCACATCCCCAGCCGGACCCATGCCGAGCAAACTTTTGGCGAAGTTGGCGACCGTCGTGCCGGCGCTGCTCAGCAAAGGCATCGTGCCTTTGAGTCCCAGGCCGATCATGCCCACGTCCATCACCATAGACATGATGGTGGAAGATGTATTTTGGGTCGCCCCCTTCAGGGTCGTGGTGGCCTTGGCGGCCGCAGTCGCGGCTGGTGCAATCTGGTGAAGCTTACCAGCGAGCGCCTGAACGACACTTGCCGGCATCGTGTTGAGGGCGTTGGAGATCTGGTTGATCGATGACATGGTTCCCGTAAACGGATGGCCGAGGGCGGCGCCCAGTTGGGTCGCGACCTGGGCCGCAGCTGCCTTGATGGCAGGTGTTCCGTTTTTGAAATCTTTGGCCATCTGGGCCGTCATGCCCTTGATCCCCTGTGAGCCGCTCATGGTCGCCAGGAGCAACTGTGCTTGGGTTTGGACATTGAAATCATGTAGCTGAGCGGTGGATCCTTTGACCATGGACGCGAGGTCTTGAGGTGCCTGCTGCGCCATGGATGCTACTGCACTTGGATCCATGCCTCGCTTGATGAGAATCTGAGCATCGGCTGCCCACGTCGCCAGTGAGCCGTTTTTGTTTTGGAGCAACGTAACCATGGAGTTGACAGAGGACGTTGCCGCCGCAACATACTTTCCCCATCCGCCCGCTGCTGTGACCGTCGCTGTGACGGAGGTAAGGGACCATTGTTGGAGGCCATTCGCCATTGCACCAAGGGACCCACCGATCGACTGCTCCGAGCGTACGAGCATGTCCTGTGCTTTGGAGAGCTGTTCCGTGCCGTAGATAGCGCCATGGAGCGATTTCGTATAGGCACGGGTGGTGCTATCGGTATTGGTGAATCCGTGGCTAACGAACTGAATGGCACCTCCAATCGAGTGAAAAAGACTCCCGATCGGATTCGCGATGCCGGTTAGCTTGCCTAGACTTTGCGCCAAGCCTGTAACGCCGAAGATCAACGCCGCTGGCCCCATGAGGGACTTGGCAAAGCCCATGGCACCAGCGCCGCCCGCCTCCATCTCGGTACCCGTCGTCTCGGCTGCGGTTCCGGCATCTTCAATGCCCGCCACGGCGTCTGCGCTCGCCGTTCCGACTGCCTCTACGTCGACAGCGGCGGTCTGACTCGCCCCTCCTAGATTCCGAATCCAGCCGATAACAGAGGTCACGGCGATCCACATGGCAAAGCCGGACACCACAAAACCTAGGACTTCACCGAGCCCTTTGATATTGAGTCCCAAACTTGAAAGAACCCCAAGGAGCCGAAATGCCCAGCCGATCACTGTCGCAACGATGCGATCGAACGCGACCCATCCTGCGACAAATCCCTGGAAGAATGAAGAGTTGACGATATTAGCAAGCGTCCGGAAGATTTGAACGAGCGTGTTCATACCGGCGCCGCCCTGGATCGCCTTGATGAATCCGTAAGCAATCTTGCCCAAGGCCAGACCAAGCTCGCCCAGCTGCATCACTGCTGGCCCCACCATGGCGGACATACGGGAAAGCATTCCCCTGAATCCGCTGCTCCCCATAAGCTTGGCGAGCACGCCTTCTGTAGTGTCGACGGCCCGTTGTGTTGCCTCAATGAGCGGAGTGAAGGCGCTTCCCGCTCCCGCGAACATATGGGTCAGTGTGCCAACCTGGCCGACGACCCAGCTTCGCACCTCTTGCCCCAAAGGAGAACTACCCATCTTGCTGATAAGATTGTTGATGGCACCCACAGCGGGTTGTAACGCCGTCGGAATGGAGGACCACGCCGTCCCCATTTGGCCGACTGCTGCCGTCCACTGGGTGGTACCTGGAATGGCAGCAGAAAGTGCATCGGAAGCGGCACTAACAGCGCTGTATCCCGCATAAATGCCCTTCACGGTGCCGTATGAAGCAACCCCAAGCGAGATAAAACCAGCCGCCGAAACGGCTAGCGCCGCCCCCAGCCCCAAAATCTCTGGCAGAAAGATGTGAATGGCGTGAACGGCTGCCATTATATTGGCAGTGTTTCCGCCTAGGCCGGCGATGAGCCCGCCCCCGCCGCCGCCTTCGCCACCACCACCACCGCCGCCGCCTTCCGTCCCCCCGCCGCCGCCTAAGCCACCGGTCTCAGCCAGCGCAAGCGCTGCCGCAGTCGCGATGGCATCCGCCTTAGTCTGCGCCAAGGTCGCGTCGATTGACGCCATTTGTGCCTGGAAAACGCTATCGTTGACGGAACCCCACGGCTGGAGGTCCTCCATGGTCAGCAGCTTTTCCTCAACCTGGGTGATGGCGGCTTCAGCCTGGTCCGTATTGAGAACCAGGTCGATGACTGCGTCCGCTTTGGTCTGGGCAAGCATGGCGTCGATCGAGGCCAATTGGGCCTTGGCTACGCTGTCCTCGATGGACATCCATGGCTGGAGATCCTCAATCGTCAGGATCTTTTCCTCAACCTGGGTGATGGCGGCTTCAGCCTGGTCCGTATTGAGAACCAGGTCGATGACTGCGTCCGCGCGAGTTTGGGCTAACTGAGCGTCAATCAAACGCAACTGTGTGATAGCAGCAGACGAGTTGATGGCTTCCCATGGCCGTAGGTCCTCGATGCTCAGCAGGGTCTCCTTGACGCGTTCGGCGTCCTGAACGACCTGGTTGAGTGCGTCGGCTTCGGCTGTCGTGGAGGTATTGAAGTTGATGTCGACGGACTTGCCTTCAAGCGACGCTATGGCAGCCTCGGCCTCGGCAATCTTGTCCAGAAAGTCCCCGATGTCACCTGTCAACTGAGCGACTACCGGAGGAAGGTACTCAGACACGGCTCACCTTCTCTCCGATCGGGTCACGCATTGACTGCTCCTGCCCACTGGTCCTCGAAGAGACTGTTCATGCGAGGGATAAAGGCGTTGAGTGCCGGCTTCATATATGGCCAGCCGTCTAACGTCACCTCGTGGCGGTACATCTGGCGACCGAGCCACGGGCTGAACCAGCTCAACATGGCAGCGTGTTGCGGCGTAATGCGTCCACCCAGTTCAATGATGCGCCCGTAGATGGCCGTCGGCCCCACGAGAATCTCGTAACGTCCGCGGCCCGTCATGGAGATCGGAGATGGCGTGATGCTCGCCTGGAGGTGGCCGCTAGCCGTGTTCGGCCGCGGACCGCCCTGATGGGGGAAGCCAGGGGCGTGAGCGCCTTGAAACGCTCCGACGGCCATGCGTCTGTAGTGAGAACCGGCATCGCCGACCGCTACGATGGTGGCGGCTTGTTCACGTTCCGCCCAGGCGCGTAACGCGCCAACGACATCAGCGATACCGCGCCACTCGATGCGCAACTGTCCCATGAGAACCTACCTGTGCTGGCGTGCCGCCTTTTCTTCGGCGATCTGCACAGCCTCGTTGTACGTCTTGTCTATTTCCAAGAGCCACATAGATTCCGTGAACGGACGCGCTTCGTACTCTGCGATGGAGCAACTAAAAAGCTTGCAGTACGCATAGGCCCGGTAGAGTTCCTCGATCTCGGGGTCCAGGGGTTCTAGGAGGAGGGCGCCTCCGAGGGCGTCTCGGAGCTTTCGGAGCCTGCGGTATCCGCTTTTGGGTCCGCCGCACCGTCCACCCCGAACTGCTCGTTTAGATCGAGCTTGGCCGCTTCCCGGGTCAGCACGTCATAGACGGGACGAGTGAGGTCGTCTACTTCATCGACGGTCGTCGGGAGCGGACGATCCAGCGACCAGGCGTGTAAACGCACGACGACACACGTCCGTTGAAACAAGTCCAGGGCGTCGTCTTCGTCGTCGGACAAACCAGCCAGAATCTCCATGGCCTTGCTCTGTGCTTCGGGCGACATCTCAGCTTCGGCGTCGCCAACGTCCCGGAGTTCGTCGAGCCCCAGGTCGCGCAGTTTCTGTCCCACAACGCCGACCTTTCGAGCGGCGCGGCGTAGTGTCTTGACGTCTTTGTTGGAAAGCTCGGACGAGTCACGCAAGAGCGCAGTTTGTCCGTCTGGCAGTGGAATCATTGTAGACATTGGATCTTCCTTTTTTTAGTGTTGCCCTACTTTTTGGACGAGCGAAAATGTTCAGCATCCACGCCCGCTACTGCAATCAACCAGTCAATCCGACCTGGGTCCTCGGCGTCTAAGCGCATGAAGTCATCATGCGAAGTACCAGTGAAGATTTTTCGATACAGGTATTCTCGGTAGGCATCTAACGCCGACGAGACCCCAGTAATGTCCTCAGGCGGTGCAGAGTCTGTGCTCAGGACGCGCGAAAACCGCCGGAGTTCTGCGAAGGGAGACTCCTTGTCCGCATCGGGACGGAAGTCCACCTTCGCAGAGGTCTGCCGGCGGCTCGTTAGCTGAAAAGATTTCATGTAGCCCCATTTCTTTTTCTTGGGCATGTGTACGTCATGTACACGAAGGCTGCTCAATAAGCTGTGCTTACACCGTTGGTAGTCACCGTCTTGATCGGGCTGTAGCCACCGCCTGTGGCATCGGTGGTATTCGCGATGGCCGTGAACTTGGTACCCAGTTCGATCATGGCCTTGCCCTGGTCGATCACTGGGTCCTCAAGCTGTACCGAACTCATTTGGAACAACACGGTGTCGGAACTGGCCGGGTCGCTAAACTGGAGCAGTACCGTCTGCGGATCGCGGGTCAAAGCGTTCGCATAGTTGGTTTCTCCAACCTCCATGATGAAGGTGAAACTTCCCGACACGTCGATAGGACCCGCGAAGTTGTTATATGGCCCTTGCTGTCCAAGCGTGAAGATGGGCGCAGTGCCTCGCTTGATGTCCAGTGTCACCGCCTCGATGACCGCTACCGACGCTCCCCCAATAGATGCCGAACAGCTCCACGCAGGGACCAAATGTGCCGTGGTCTCATTGATGGTGGGTGCCGTGATCGTTGTCGAGATGTTGCCCTCGTACTTCAGGGTTGTCTCCACCGCTGCATCTGCGGTAGCCGAAATGGACAAGTCAACAGCCCGAGCGGCCGTAATCTGATAGGTGGCGTTTACCGAGTTGTTGACGATGGTATAACTTGGCATCTGGCTGCCCACCGATGCAGCGTTGATCACACCGATCGTGTGGGTCCACGTTGAGGCAGTGACTGATGCCACCGTGTCAGGACCACCCAAAATACCCAGCAGGTAATTGGGGTACACGTCCCCGTACATAAAGACCTTGCCATCGAAGTCGTCGTTACGGACTCCAGGGACCTGATCGTAACTGCCCACGGGCGAGCCGCGGAAGTCCGGGTCATTGATCCACTTCAGAGTCGGCGTGAGTTTCGGCCCGCTGATAGGCGTAAACGTAGAGACGGACGCAGCCGTCCCGTAGGTGGTTTCTTTGGCAACGCCAAAGTATGAGTTAGCCGTGAGGAAAGGCACTAGCGGTCAGCTCCTTTGAGAGATATGGATGGTTGAGCCGCTAGTTCTGGAATGTCTCCGAGGAGCCACGCGGCGATATAAGGCTTGTAGCACGTTGTCACAATCAGGCTTACGAGGTTTTGGGTTCCGGTGTTGCTTCTGCGGTCACGGCCACGACGGGCTTGGCGACCTTCTCGGGCACCTTTTCGTCTGGGACATCCTTGACGCGAGTGAGCAACGGGTGGCCGACTAGGCCGTCCACGGTGATCGCGTCGCCCGGCTTGGCCGTCCATGTTGCGCCGTCTTTTTCCAGGCTCACAAAAACCGTAGGGACATCGCCCGTATAGCGGTAAGTGAATGGCATCTTGCTCCTAAGTCACGTCGATTTCAATTGTGGTTATTTTGCACACGGCCTGAAAGACCATCACGCCGCCACGCGACGTGCGTGGTACGGGAAACTGAATGTCGATATCCGGTCCTGCATTGAGTCCGCCTTCGCCCCACTCAAAGACATAGTTGGGATTGCCGGCGTTCCGATTGGATCGGATGCGCGTGACGAGTCCGTCGATGAATGTGTTGAAGGCTTCTTGGCCATCGTCGGCGCGTTCCAGGTCTGACTTCATAACGCACAATAAGGAGACGGTATAGGGCACAAACTTCCGGCCGCTGTGATCGCCCCCGTAAGCGATCCGCGTCTCATTCCTGGCTGTAATGAAAATGTAGATCAGGGCGCCAACCCCAGTTCCAGGCGGAACGAAAGAGAACAACTCCAGCTCGTTCTCTACCTTTGGGAGCGCCTTGTAGACCACACCGAGGTAGGGGATCGCTGAGTTCGCCGGAGTCAGGAAGTCGAAAACCGTGTTGTAGACATCGGTCATGCCCATGCGCCAATGCCTCCTGGACTACCAGCCCACGTACTTGACCTTGAATGGTTCCAAGATGGACCGCACCTGCATCCAGTCCTCACCAGCGTTCTGAGCGAAGCCAACCTGCGTACTCGTGAGGTCACCGATGTCGGCCGCAATGAGTGCTCCGCTACCACGCTGCTTGATAAACGCAGTCGTGGCCAGAATAGCGGCCTGCTTGATCGCAGGGGGTAGATTCGTTACTGTGGCAGTCATTGGGTGGTCGTATTGCAACGGAGAAACCAGGGGCACCACAGACCCTCCTGCAACGTAGTGAGACGCCACCTTGATGGGTTCGTCAAACGGGAGGTCGTAGAGTGTCATCGGAGTATTGGGATAGAACCCGGTCACGACGGACGGTGTGATTGAGGCACTTCCGGCCGCGACTGACGCTGCCAGTGTGGTGTTAGGCCAGCCGCATACATAGGTCCACTCGCAGTCATACTCAAATCGCCGTTCGATGCCGCTTTTAGCAGCTAAACCCATATTCACGACGCCCTGTTGGACGACCTCAAACTGCTGGGGGTAGACGAAGATACTGGTGGACGGGTTGACTGTGGTCGAATTGCTCTTTGCGCTAATCAGCCCACCCGGTAAATCGGAGTAGGCAAATGACTGGACTTCAACTACTGGCCAATACTTCGGGTGCACAAGCAGCGTGCCGCGGTAACTTCCCCACACCCTGGCATTCTCTTGCTCGACCGTTGCACAAAGCGTTCCCCACGCCCCGCAGGTATAGCTGTCGATCCAGGATGAGGCTCGGTTGATCGTTTCCTGGAGGGAGATGAGCTGTGCTGCCGCATTGCCACCTGGGATGAGATTGGAGTAGTCCATGGCAGTCGGGGCATTGATATATTCCGTGGTGGTAATATACGGAGTGCGTGCCCCGTAAGACTGATCAAAGTATGCGTAGCTACTAGACAACGAAACCTCCGAGCTAGAACGGACAGACGATTGCCAATGGCACCGTCCAGGTCGTGTCTGGAGCAGCGGTAAACGTAAAGAGCATCCGGTACTGATGCTGAGCGGTCAACAGGCTACCCGGGGTGATCTGAACGACGACATTGCCGCTGACGGTTGGGGATGATGTCAGCGTGATCGTCGTCCCGGCAGTCAGGTCCTCAAGCGTGACGACCGGGTTGCTCGGTGTTTCAGTCCCCGACAGCAACGCCGTCATGTCCATCCCGAGCGGTAGCTCCTCGGTTGTTTGCAAGATGACCGAACTCGGCGTGCTCAAAGGAACGATCATTGGGCCTCCGCTACTGCTGTCAAGGTGCGGCTCATAGCTACGCCGCTCGTCACGCGGTCCAACGCTGTCACTGTGGCCGAACGAGCGATTGCCTCAAAGACGACGGGGACAGTTCCTGGTGGCAGCACGGATAGCGATCCGACTACGCTCAGCGTTCCCGTACCGGACACTGGGACCGTGATGGTCGGTGTGGAGGTACCCGTTACGGCAACGGCCTCCGCACCGGACGTGGACGTGACCACGGTGGCGGTCGCTGTCCCAATGAGAGATACGGAGCCAGTACCCGAGGTTGGCGTCATCGTTGCGCCGCCGTTGTCTCCGTTGCAGTTATCGCATCGCTCAAACTGCATCTGCAACCATCTCCAAGAGCGTGCGCGTCTGACACGGCCACCGCCATCCGCAGCCGGAACAAACGGTATGGGGGACCGCTACGCCTCGCAGCTCATCTGGGTACCATGAGTCGTACTCCGCGTGGAGCAGCAGCAATGCCTCTACGCATTCGTCAGGAGTCAATGGAAGAACGCGATTAGCAAGCTGACCGCAAAGATGATGCTACTGATCGTGGCGATGGCTGCGCTGCGTGATGCCCATCGACGTGATACGTTGCTTCGGGCGTCCGAAAGGGCTTGTGTCGCCGCCTCATCTTGATTGGCCCGATCTTTGAGTTTCCCGATTTCCTCGCCATGCTGGTTGAGGCGAAGGGCCACTTCGCTCATCTCAGCTGCCTGACTGGCCTGGTGCATCTCTACGACCGTGAGCCGATGCTCATTGCTAGTCACAAAGGCGTCAAACTTGGTCCCGAGCGCCGAAAGACTGTCACTTAGTTCACGCCGAGTGGACGTGACGATTTCCATGACGTCCTTCATCGTGGGACGGTCGTAGTTGATGGCCTGGTCCGACACGGGCCGTCCTTACGCTGCGGGAGGCGTGGCGACGTAGACCCGAGCCGTGAAAAAGCGATTCGGGCTAGATGACTTGAACCCCAGCCGACAGACACCCGGAGCCGATCCGGCATAGTCAACTGAACCTACACAGGACTGCCAGCCCTGAGGGTCCCATCCGGTCGCCCAGTCGCACATGACGCTGACGACATCGTGGGGACCGCAGCCGGCGGGAAGCGGGCAGTCAATTGCCATCCACCCAGCCGAGTTCGTCGTGAATGTCACAGGGATAACCTGCATGTTGTCTCCAATGGTGTAGCTATTCGGTGACGGCGATGGCGAAGCATCTACGCCGGGCCAATAGTCCGCCACAGTTGAGACGTCATAACCGCCCATATCGGCGTACTGGTGAGCTACCGCCCCGAGTGGAATACCAGGACCCGCTCCCGGGTACGCAGCGACCCAATACGACGGCTCCGTGACTCCTGCGGCAGCGAAGGCTCCCTTGACGGTCGCCCATCCATCTTCCGAGCAATAAACGGATGGCTCCACGCCCGCAAGCCGACGCATCTTGACCCACCCAGGAGCCTGCTGCGGCGTTGCGTCGTATCGCTCGACATCTAAGACAATGCCATCGTTGGTAGAGGCGAAAACTGCTATTCCCACGAACGGCACGTTCGGGAAGCGTGCTTTGATGGGGTCTGCGTTAGCGTATTGCCCATCGACGTATCCAGCGTAAAGATCGGCGCCCGTCGGCAAGCCGGCGGGGTCAACTGAGTCGTACATAATGCGGGTCACCGCAAACCCCCCCCACTGTGTGATAAGAGAGTTAGTTGCTGAGCCACGCAGAGACTTTCTTGATCGCTGAGGTCAAGAAAAGGGTCCCGGCAGCCGCAACGCCGCTCTCCCACTTGCTCACGTCATGGGTCGCGATCGTGTACCAAGCGATGGCTTGTCCAGCCGCGTGCGTGAAGTACGGCTGCACGATCTTTTTGGCAACGTTGAGAATGGATTTGACTTCCGAGCTGTTTGCGGCGGTGCCGGAAGGAACAATTGGATCAGGCATTGCAACTCCTTGTTGCTCTGGTTCTTATGGGTGACTTGGACGTAGACGGATCGTCAGGGTGGCACCGACCGGGATGCTTATACCCTTTTTGGTAGCTTGACCGTACTCAATGGTTTGCTCAAGATGCGCCAGGCCCCACCCCTCTGCTTGCAGGTGAGCGAGAAAATGAATCGCCGTATCTACTGTGTCGGGCGCATCCAGACGCTTAGTCACTGACCGCCCATTTGTCGATAGTTCATAGCGATGTCCTCACCACACTCCAACAACACCGAGTCGATGTCGTCCAAGAGGTCATCCATCTTTTTGGTCAGTCGTTCTCGCGTTTGTTCGGGAGTTTCTTCGCCGGCAGGCATCGCCTCCGCGACGTCTTCCTTGCGGGCACTCGATTCACTCTGGTGGACCTGCTGTTGCTGTGGGCTCATAAGGGTACTCCTCGCCCAAGATGTGAGCGGCATAGTTTTCCAACGGCGTGCCTGGCCCAAACATCATGCCGAACGTAATCGGCCTAGCGAGCGCCCAGTATGCCAAGGCGTTACGTATATTGGTGGCCCAATCGTCTCGTACACGAATCGCTGAATAGGCCAAGCTGCCCGGAATCTCGCTCAGCCAGCGGTGCGATGCGGCCACGTCTGGGAAGCGGTGGGGGCCGCACTCCGGTGCGTAACCCATGTGGAACCCCCGCAACTCCATTTCGACGTGCTCAAAAGCATTGACCATGTGCTCATCGAACAGTCCGACATTGACGAGCCACGCGCGCGAGTAAAGGCACCACGCTCCTACACTATGCGGGTAGAACGCCAGGTCACCCTTCACCTCTACCGGGCCAGTGGCGTTCGCTGGCCCGTGATGGGCGAAAGCCAAATGGTGCATATGGTTGCTCGTGGCCACCTCGACGTATTTGCTCACAGCCTCCGGTGCACGCAACAGCACGTCGTCTTCCAGGAGGAAGACCCAGTCGCATCCCTGGTCCAAAAGCGTCTCGCACAATCGGTTCTTCGCCCATGCCACACCATGGTTGTCTGGAGGTTCCATAATGTGCACGTTGTCACGCCGGAGCAATATCCGGTAAGCCCGTCGGTAGGCGCCGCGATGTTTGGAGTCGCTGCCGTCATTGTAGAGGGCAAGCGGCATATCGGAACCGACATTAGCCACTAAGGCCCGTAGGCACTTTTCTGCGTACTCAGGACGGTTGTAGGTGGTGACGCCGACACCGACCTTCATGCCGCTGCCACTCGCACTTGTTGTCTAGAGACATTGCGCTGAATCATGCAAGTATGGTACGCAGTCGGGCTGTGCTACGTCAACCAATAACACAGCGGAAGACGTCATCCCAGTCCGCCCATCGCTGCTTGATGTCGTGGTTCTCAGCGATCGAGCGGTTGGTCTTCCCGTCGATCCGTCGGACCTCGGGGTCTAGGAGTTCTTCCAAGTGGGTGAGCCAATCCGAAGGCTTCTCATTGCGAGCCTGCCGTCCCGCTGTTCCCTCCGAGATGAGCAGGCCCTGTTCCGGGAAACCAGCAGAGACGATGTAGGGCACCCCGGCTGCGCAGGCTTCCAAAGACTTCAACCAGCTTTTTGCCTCATTGAAGCGCACTCGTTCAAGCGGGATCAATGCCACGCCGATCGGGTCCCACAACCGAGGGTAGTCAGCGATGTGACAAAGTGGCAACGTGGCACACGGCGTCACCTGAGGGTCGATGCCAGCCTGTTCCCAGAACTTCGGAACACCTTTGACCTGCGAGTCGCCACCGTGATAAATGGATAGCCCGTGCTCGACCAAGAACGCCGGCAGGCCGACGCCCCGGAGGACCTGGATGTCATGCGCACGCCACTGGATTCCCCCCACCCATCCGAACATCCCCTCTATTCCTGGGTCCTTCGGATGCCACTGTGCTAGGTCCACAGCGTTGCGAATAATGTGTGCCGGGACGCCGAGGCGCTGCATCTCACGTTGTAGTGGAGCCGTCGAAACGGTCACGGCATCACACGCAGCGAGCATCTTCCAATAGTGCTCACGATTGAAGTCTGGATTGTTCTTGGGATCGGTAGTGGTGGCAGCTAGGTTAGTCTTTGGGAGTGCCTGGAACGCGTCGTCTAGGTCTGCGATGCACACTTGCCCGGTGGCCCGAGCACGTCGGATCATCTGGTCTGCGTCACGACGCATCCACCGTTGGGACCAAAAGATATCTGGATCGTGCCAGTTGCCTTCGGGGTCCATCGTGCGGATATGTCCATCAGGAGCGACATCAAAGCGCCAACAAACGTGCGTATCCCATCCATGCCTGGCGAGTTCGGTCGCCGGCATGGCACCCCGATAAAAAAACGTGCCACCAAACGTCAAGAGACGCTTGTCCGGTTGGTCCGGATGCGTTTGTGAGGACCAATCAGTGGAGAAAAATCCGATCTCCGTCATATCACAGACGGGTGCATCCATGCCCCGTTGAAGTCACCCTCCGGTGCGCTGGTGATCCACAATGTATCATTGCCGTCTAGAAACGCCTGCCCGTTGACACCCGTCGTAGACAGTGGGATCTCCCAGAACGGCGTGACGCCAGGAAGATAGTCCATGCAGACGGGGGAACCCTCCGGGTACTCCTCGGGCCCAATGCGGACGATGAGGAGGGGGACAACATCTCCAGCAACGTGCTGATTGCCAATGTGGACCTGCACCCCATTGGCAGCGGCTGCGTGTTCCTTGTAATGGTCCGCACTGTCGACTCGGTGCTTATTGGCCGTCTTCGCGTCATCCGCTGTTAGACGGTAAGTGACAATCTCTCCCACAAATGGCTCAAGCATGCCGCTCCTTTTTTACGGGCGTGTGACGATTGGGGTGATGCGTGCGGGTACAACATTCCCGCGCAGTGCTCGGTGGCTCTGCATCTCTCAGGCTTCATAGACGGTGTAGATCGTGCTAGGATTAGTGCCATGCCACTGACCCATGGATCGACGGTTTCGATTGTCTGCGAGGTGTGCGGGGTCGCATTCGCTGCGCCAGGAAGCCACGTCGGGCGAGTCTTCACCTGTTCGCGCCCGTGCAGTAAGCGACTCCAGGCCGTGCGGATCCTCCGCGCACAGGGCAGCCTCCCGGACCTACCGGATCGCACGGCCCCGTCCTATGCGTCAGTTCGTCGGGAGGTCAGGGCATGCACAATCTGTGGAGGAGGCTTCTTGGTCGCCCCCCGGGCCAAGATGTTGACCTGCTCGGCAGCGTGCGACACCGAACGCCGGAGGCGCGCCAACCAAAAATGGCCACCAACGCTCACCTGTCAAGAGTGCGGCACCGAAGTAGCGCGTACCACTCACCGCCAGCATCAGCAGTACTGCTCCAACGAATGCCGGTTGAAGGCATTGAATCGTCTCCCCCGCGCGGGTCGCAGGCGGGTCGACGGATTCGTCGAGCTGTCTCCCAAGGGCTACCGTCGCGTCAGGGTGTGGGATGGAGACACCAAACGTATCATCATGGAGCACCGTTGGGTGATGGAACAGCACCTCGGACGCCCACTACTCCCCAAAGAGGTGGTCCATCACAAAAATGGCGACAGAGCAGACAACCGAATCGAGAATCTTGAGTTATTCGCTAGCCAGCGGGAACACCTCCAGGCACGGCACACAACAGCAGCGCAAAACCTCAAGCAGAAGGCGTCGTAATGTTGTGGCCGTCCCTCAGCCAACGCTGAGCGACCCATGCTGGATACGTAATCATGTGGATGCCTCGCATGCCCCCCCGGTGGCACTGAGAGCACAGGACAAGCATGTTCCCTTCGCTGTCTAGCCACTCTCGCAGATGTGCATCATCGGCTTCTCGGAGGTCTGGGAAGTCCGCTATAATCTTGGCCGGATCGATTCGGTTGGCGAGAGCCCACTCGACATGCCAATGGTGAGTTTCGTTGTGCTCCCCACGCGGTAATTGCGATTGGCGCACCCCGCAAATCCAGCATGCTTCATCTAGGTCGTAGACGAGGTGGTGATGCACCCGCTTGTACTCGGCGGACGCCTTCCGTGGATCGTGGGCCGGGTAGTAGATCGACTCCGTGAGTGTGCGGGTGACAAGGTGGCCCGGCACCGCAACGTCGTTCATTGGCTTTCCGTCCGATCTGCCTTGTCCCGCTCTAGCGCACTTACGCGTTCCGCGAGGTGCACCGTGTCATCCCGCACGTATCGCTTTCCCAATTTCGTTCCGAGTAACGTGCCAAAGTAGTTAGCACCTGAAACGAGCACGACCACCATGATTTTGGCGCTTAGCGAGTGGCCTTGCAGAACGTCGACCGAGATGAATGTCGTAGTAATCGCCACGATCCAGCCAACCGTGTCCAGTAGACCGGCCAGGTGGGCTCGGTTCCTAGCTTCCGCCTGGCTCAGAGGGGCCGAGAGGAGATCCTGAACGAACATAGCCGCGCCCGCTAACAAGGCGATCAAGAGAGCGTGCATGGTCGTCCTTTACTGCTCCCAGGGGGAGTGCCCACCTCGGAGCTGCTGTGCGTTATTGGCTGCTAACGCACCGGGAAGCGCGCTGTAATCTGTGGCGAGGCAGGTATAGAGGTTGACGGCGAGCACATAGAACAGGCCGAGTCCCGAGTTCCAGAACGTCGGTACCCAAATGAACAAGACTACAGCAAGGATCATCTGGAACAACCAGGCATAAGCCAAAGCCAGGTGTATCTTCCACTGGAAATGAGGATCAACGGTAGTCCGGTCTAGGATGCGCCCTACGAACCGGTGGTGCACGGCGGTCTGGCGCACACCTCGAAGTGCCGCCGTATGGCCAGAGGCTTCCGAATCACTTACTCCGCAGTAGTCCGTCGAAAAGTTGCCGTAGAATGTGATGATGGCAAGATAGAAGATGGATGCTCGATCCCACAGCGACTTATCGGCAAAGTAACAAACAGCGATAAGAACGAAGTTGAGAAGCCAGAATCCCGTTCCGACGAGGTGCAGATCAAATTGGAAGTGCGGATCGCTATTGAAGTGTCGCAGGGCACGAATGACCAACCGCATCTATGTAACCCTGCGTAACGAGGTGCTCCCACACTTGGCGCAGCTGTTGATGCTAGCTTCCCAGCTGCAACCGTCGCATACCCAGTATTTGGACAGGCGTGGCATCCCGCCCGCCTCCACGTAGCCACCAGCTTTCAGGGCCTGGATGTCGTGGGGATTGTCAACGTGGATAAAGCCCTTGCGGTCCGCGTTGTACGTACGCCCACCTTCCAACGTGGCGCGATAACAGTTTTGGCTGGAGAAGAACATCCGAGTCATTACATGCTCGCCGGATAACCCAGGATGCCCACGGTGTATTGGGGCGTTCCGGAGGAAATCAGTTGCACAACCGAGCCAAACTGAGCATCGTGACGAACGTTCAGGAAGTTCCCTGCAACCGAAGCGGCGCAGTATTCGCCATTCGTGCCGTTGACGGTTGGCACGGGGCACGCCCCTCCCTGAGTTGACACCGTGAACCAGATCGGTGCTGAGCCGTCCACGTTGGTAACCTGGACGCCATAAGCCCCTTCGGTAATCAACACAACGTCGACCGTCGAAGCCGTCAGCGTGCTGGAATAGACGCGACGAGCCGAACCTGATGCCATTTGGGACTCCTTAGAGAGTTGCGTGAGGACATATGCCGTAGATGTGTTTGGCGAGATTGCAGTTCCAACACAACAGTTGATAACGGTCTTGTGGGAATCCTTGCTCACGCAAGTAGCGATAAAACTGGATGCCCCCGAACCGCCGGATATTTTTGCGGTGTTCCGCGCCATCATTTTCAATATGGTCTACGGTCAGAAATGCTTGTTCGGTGATTTCGCAGCCGGGGCAAGCGCACCGTCCTCCGTAAGCCGCAACCATTTCAGCCCGAAGGGCATCGTTGCCCGCTTTGTTTGATGCAAGGCGCGCTGCCCGGTTGGCGGCGTCCGTGCGATACCATCCTCTTCGCCGAGCTGCCTGGCAAACACGGCAATAGTGAGACGCGCCGTTGCGCGTGCGTATCTCACACTCACGACACAAAGGATCGCACCTTGCACACCGGTCACGTCGAGAGGACATGCGTGGTGCCGTGTGACATTTCGTGCAAGGAAGAAGTGCCATCGTGACGGGTTCCCTCCGTGAAAAGGACAATCAATGCTTCGGTTAGCCTAACATTGTTCACGGCGCCGCTACGCTAACCGAATGGTGCTAGCCGCGGAGTTGCACCGCGGCTAAGGGCTTGGTTACCCACTAGCGAGTATTGCTACCTATCAGCTATCAGAGTAGCTAGGAGGCTTGACCCCTATCCCTACCCCTTGTATTCCCTGGATCAGGCCATTCCACGTCGAAGTTGTTACTCGTCGTTTCCGACGGGCCGAGTCATTTCTGCTCGACTCTTGCTGTCTCCAGCAAGTCCAGACTATATCTTTGCCCACTTGGGGCATGCAGTACATAGTCGTTGAACCTTCCCCATTTGACAGGGGCTCGGCTGCGGATTGTCCATACCGCTCGTTTCTTGAGCCCTCACGCTTGTGCTTTCGCACTACGTTGTGGCACGAACGTCTAGCTGGACTTCCCCGCAATTCTCTGCATTTTCATCTGCGTATTGCTACGCAGCGGCCCCAAGTTGAGGCGCGTAATGGCACATGGTCCCGATTTCAAACGTGCTTGCGTCATCGCTATTTGTTACCGTTTACACGGGTTACGTCATTTCTGCGTAACTCTCTACGTCTCCGCAGAGGCCAGACTATACCTTCACCCTCGTGGGGTGCTCCGTACCTAGTCGTTGAACCTTCCCCTGTTACCGGGGCTCGGCTGCTGATTGTCCATAGCCACTTGCTTTTCAAGCATTCACGCTCGGACTTACGTCCCACGTTGTAGCGAAGTGGATTGGCTGGAGTTCCCAGCAATTCTCGGAGTTGCAACTGCGTATTGCTACGCAGCGACCCTAGACATATTATCTGAGGTGAACTGGACCACAGGCCACTGCACAGCAATGTAATCCTGCGGCAACACCATCACTGACGTCTCGGACACGTTCGAGTCCGGGATGGGCAGCGTCTTCTGCTGGATGAGGGCGGTACCCTGCGGGAACCACGGGTGCACCGTGATGGGAACACCAGAGCCAGTCACTTCGTTCATGACTTCGCTCACGACGGTCCCGGTGCGCACGTTCCCCATGCCATCCTGGTTCTGGATGAACACGGCATAGGCCGAGTTGGCAGCGTTGTTGGTGATCGCGTTGGACAGCTGGAGGCGATCGAAACCGTTCATCCAGATGACTTCAGGGTCACCCTTCACGCTCTCGTACAACGAGCCGAACGCAGTCTGGAACTCAACGGCCGGAGAGGTCGTCGAGAGAGCCGCGTTCAGTCGGGTCACGTAGCCACCAGAAGCAGCCGTGTTCGTGATCAGCCCGTCGTAGTTGTCGGACACCGCAGACTGGTCACTCTGGCCGGAGGTGGCCGAAGGACCACTGGTCGGCTGCGAGGTAACATAGCCCACGTTGTACCCGGTGCGTCCCGCATAGTAGAACGGGCCGGCCGCAACGGAACCGACGAAGAGGTTGTAACCAACCGCTCCGGTCACGTCCGTTCCCACCGTCACCTGGATCGCCTGGCCGGCCGTCACGGCGACAGAAGCAGCCGTGGTCGTCGGACCCTGGTGCATCTGCGTGCCGTTCGTACCGAGCAGGTCACCAGCGTCGGCAGCAACGACCACCCAGGAGGTACCAGCCGTAAGGCTGGACGTCCCACCAGGGGCCAGAGAAGCCGAAACCGCGGCCAGCGTGACATTCCCGGGAGTCCCGAGAGGCCCAGCGTAGCCACCGGAGGTGACACCACGGCCGTAGCACATAAGGCGCTCGTCAAGGAGCATCGTTGAGTAGAGCAGAGCCGTATTGCTCAGGGTTCTCACATCTTCAAAGCCCTGGCCCTGGTACTCCTGCTGCCACGACACGGAGTCGGACAGTGAGGTGGTGACGTAGTTGAGGGTGACGTCGAAGCCGTCGTACGAAATGTAAGGCCCACGGACGTAGTTCAGTCCGCCCGGCCCAGCATTCGTCGAGCTTTCATTGATGCCGGGCTGCGTGGTAGTTGCACCACCAGTCCCAGTACCTGTGACTATTTGTTACTCACCGTCCAAGGACGGCGGGACTGGTCATTTCTGCCAGTCTCTGCATGTCTCCATGCAGTACGGAACATATCATGATCTGCTGTCTAAACGTTCTCTTGCACGTCGGGCTTGCTGCGCCGCCCGCATCTTCGCGATCGTTTGGGGCGATTTCGGCTTTCCCTTGAGAGGGGCGCTGCGGCTTGCACGTTGTGCGGGGTCTTGGTTGCGCCGTTTCTGCGCTTCGCTTTTACGCAAGCGTGTTGCCAACGTGTCAGTGGTTCCCACCCGCAGAGTCTGTAAGCGCCGCACATTTTCAGGACGCTTCCCGGCGATGCGCAACCGCTCCTTAGTCTCCTGTGAATGAGTCTTCCCTAAGCGATACGAGTTACCGAGGTTTGCCAAACCGTACTTGAAACGTATATCTGGATGCGGAGCGTTACCTCCGTCACCGCCAACCGTGCCATTTGTCAACCGACACCCAATAGCTCGGTAATAACTAATCCAGTACGCCTCAGCATCTTGCCAGAATACTCGGTCCACCTGATGCACAAGCACGATGCTCGGCCGTAGCCCCTTCCGCAAAAGAGATAGCAGCCAATGTGTGCGCCAGTTGTTCTCGGTCCCCTTGCGGGCATCGTCTAGGTGTTGTCCTAGCCGATGTGACAAAGACTGGTCGGTCTTACCCACATAGCGAATCTCACTATCCTGTGGATCAATCAAGACGTATATGTTTGTTTTAGCAGATCCCGCGTACATGTTCTCTGAACCTTCCCCTGCGACCGGGGCTCGGCTGCTGATTGGCTCTACCTTAGCATTTTCAAACCGTCACGCTCGCCCTTTGGGGCCACGTTGTGGTTGCTAAGTCTAGCAAGCTGTTCCAGCAATTCTCGCGGTTATTGCCCGCTTATCACTAAGCGGCGAGCCCCAAAGTTGAGCCCGAGATCACCTTGAATCTGCGCGCCCCACCCTGGCCCCTGAGACGCGGCGTAGAGTTACGCAGCGGCGTAGGACGCGGAGTAAGGAGTTTTGCGGGTGCCTCCAAATCGAACGGGAGCAACCCAGTTGGAATGGGATTGGTACTTTTTGTTACCGCTCTACTGAGCGGGCCGCGTCATTTCTGCTCGGCTCTTACTGTCTCCAGCAAGAACGGATCATACATTAGTCTGAGCTATATGGCATTTCTCAGATTCCGTGATCTGATCTCTGAACCTTCTCCATAGGCAAGACGCCCTTAGGAGCTTCGGCTGCTGATTTTCTCTATCATACACTTTTCAAGCCATCGCGTCTAGACTTTCGTCTTCCGATGTGGCGTGTACGCCTAGCGAGACGTTCCAGCAATTTCCACGGTTGTCATCTGCGTATCGCTACGCAGCGCCCCTAGCTAAAAGGGTCCATTCCTTTGACAGATTCTCAAAGTCCGCGTTACCCATGGACTTCGCCATCTCATACTCGGCGAGCGCCTTGGAAACCTGCGCACTCCGGGTGATGTTGCGAGTGACCGGCACCACTTGGCGCATGTCACCATAAGGGCTACGGACCGTTCCGACGGCGACTTCGCCCGGCGCAGCGCGCACAAACTCCGTCTCACCATTCAGACCGGCGATCGTCGCCTTAGTCATTTCCTCTACAAACGCGGCATGTTCGTCGCGAATCTGGACAGCGGGCTTGACAGCCTCGTTGCCTCGTCGCTTAGCCAGCTCTCCCACATCGGAAGAACCGTCGAACAGGAGCCGCGCGTTGGGAACTCCTGCCATCAGGAATCCTTTCGTTAGCCGAGTTCAGCGCGCTTCGCTCGCAATTCGGCAAGTCGTACGCGTGAACCCTCGCGGATATCACGATCGGACGTGGACTTCATGATCTCCTCAAGTTTGGTGATCTGAACGTCCAGAACGTCCTTGTCGGCACTAGCCTTCAGTGCCTCGGTTGGCCGCGTGCGCACAATGGGAGATGGGGCTGCCATCTTCTCGACCGTCGCCAGACGCTCCTCTAGAGCAGAGACTGCCGAAACGGCCTGTGTCTTGCTCTCTTCGAGTGCCTTCGCAATGGCTGCTTGCTTCTTGGCCTGCTTTTCGGCGCGCTTAGCGGCCTTGAGTGCCTTGGCGGCATCTCTCCGCTGCGTCCGCGCTTCGATCTGTTCGGGGGTACGGACGCTCTTTGCGCCCCCCACTGCGTTGATGGTGCCAGAGGCGCTGGAGCGATCGCCCTGCACCGCCTGGTCAACGAGCTTCTTGTCCTTGCGCTTGGGATGCTTGCGGTTGGACCTGCGGTTCGCCCGCTTGGCATCCTTGTCGGCGTCACGTTCCTGACGCGCGCTCATCCCACGCTTCATCTTTTTCATTTGCTTGCTCGTCTCTTTTGAAAGGACCCGGACGAGCTTCTTATCGCGCGCTCCGAGCACCTTGTCCAGCTCGTCAACAGTCATTTCTTCAATCTCCTTGGAGAGTTGTGCTTTGTTCGCGGCATCAATAAACCGTTCGGAGGACGACTTGCCCTTCTTCTTGGTTGGTGCCTTGGCGGATGGGTCATCTGGACCCAGTAGGTTGGTGATGTGGTCGCGCACGGCAGCAAGCGCCCCCACGGTCTTCATTGAAAGGCGTCTGCCAGCCTTGGTGACATCCCCGGTGCTCTTGGTGGCCGACAGGCCCTCGTGGAACGCCATTTGCGCCATGATGCCTAGCGCGTGGGAGACATCGCACATCGCCTGCTCGGCAGCCATCGTGTCAAAGACGTCGTTGCCTTCGCCTGCGGCTACTTCGATCGCCTCCCGCTGAGCGAATTGACGGATCAGCTCAGAAGCGTGCATCAAGCAGAGCGCAGCGTCCTTGGCGGTGGCCGCATCGACGCCTTCCCAATCTGGCGAGCCAGGGTCCTTGGACGCATCGCCGTCGCCATGCTCGCTCATTCCCGTCAACGCCGGGTTCTTCCCGCTCACCGAAGCACCACCCTTGGATTTGATTGCCTTTTGGGTCTTCTTGCGGTCGGTCGGTGGCAACGGGAATCCCTTGCGCTTGGCGATTCGGAGGATATTACGCCGCAGGGTCTTGGCGTCATAGTTGTCCGGTCCTGCGCGCCCAATGGACATCAACGCATCGGAAACGTCCCCAGGGGTGACGATTGGAAAACTCCGGTTCTTGCCGGCGAAGTCCTTAGCTGGAATCTTGTCGCGGTCCACGCCCCCGCCCACGTTCGGATCGAAGTCCCGCTTGGTGAGAGTGCCCTTGTCGATCTTTTCGCGTGGGTCCCCAACCTGCATGGCACCACCGAATCCCTCACGCACCTCGCCCGTGTTGTATTGGCCATCTCGACCAGTGCCGTCGCAGTCCGGGCACTCCTGATCCGGGTTGACGTCGTTGCCCACGATCCCCGTTCCCTTGCAAGTCGGACAGTCATGAGGAGGCGGGACTGGCTTGCCGGACGGCGCGACGCCTTTCTCCTTCTCCATGGCGGCGAGGTACGCACTCGCAGACTCACCGATCATGGGGGCCTTCCCGGTAGCGAAGCACGTGGGGCAGCGAACGCCATCCTTGTGACCATGGCCTGCACACGCCTTGCACAGCGGGCGCACCGTGACCGGTGCTGGATCGGTTCCCAACGCAGCCCCGAGCGTCGTGACTGTCTCTTGGACGTCGCCATCTAACGCCTTGAGCATGAGGATCGGAAATCCATTGGCCCCTTTGCCAACACCGTCCACACGGGTCGGCTGAAATTCCTCGATCTCGGTGATCGTCGCCTCGTCGGTTTCGACTTCCATGTGCCTAACTCCTCAGTCCTGCGACGCTGGTCGCATCGGGCATCCGGCGCTTTGCCCGGCCTTGTGGTGAAACTCCACCGATGAGTCCTTGCTTGACGAGGGGCCAACTTTCCTCGTTCCAGATGATTCCCATGAGCCAGTCACCAGCGACGATCGTCTGCTGAGTGCCGTCCTGTGCTTTGATGACCCAATCTGGGCCACGATAGATATAGGATTCGCAGACCTCGCCACTGCCGTCAGTTCCGTGCTCGTGCCATAGGCCGACCTTGGGCGACGTACGTAGATAACTCCACGCCGCTTTTTCCACAGCTTCTGGGCCAGCGAAGTCGCGGAAACCGTCCTGAGCGACTCCGACGTCCGGCTTGTTCGCCGGATACGCTACCGTAAGGGTGTAGCGCTGCTCGGCATTGGCCTTGACGACGACCCCGCTGACGCCAACGGCCTTGGCAGAATACTCTTCATTGTGGGCCACGAGATCGGCACAGGCTTTCGCTAGGTTCTTGGTAACCTTCTCCAGCGACAAACCAGTCGCCTCCGCAGATCCCTCGACATTGAGAGTCGTGATTTTACGAATGTCGCCATGGCACGAGTCAAAGTCGCCACAATTGCAAACCATGCACATAGGCATTGCCTTTCAAAAAACCCGCGCCAGGGATCAACGACCGGCTCATAAATGGGACGGTCTGTCCCTGTGGAGGTAGCCACACGTGCCCGCCAGTTGGCACACCCTCGCTGTTGGTTGCACGCCGTGATCCGTTGTGATCGAACCTGGCGCGGGAAAACTGTGTAGAATTGCAAAACTGTGCAGAAAGCCCGGAACAGTCTAGTTTTTGATTTTGCTTGCCCAGGGAACGAGGACGAGAGGCACCCCGGCAGCGACGGCAGCTCGGGCGTTTGCCACGCTGTTGTCGATCAAGATATCCACGTTATGTTTGACGCACCATTTGGCTTTGGCAACGTGGATCGGTCCTCCAGCGTGTCCCAACACCGTCATGTCATCCCATGACGCTCCACAACCGAGTCGGTTGAGATAGTCCGCCTTGATGTGAAAGTCCCGGACTGTAACTTTGTTCTTCGCCATTCCGGTCAGAATACTGACCGTATTGCCTGCTGACTTCAATGCAATCATCAGGGTTTGCAGCTCGGCAGGAGCGGCGTCTAGGGTGCCGTCCACATCAATGGCCACGCGCATCGTTGCGTACTCCTCAAACTAAGCCCACGCGTGCGGAGTGGGGATGCATCGGCAATTGGGGTGCTCAGGGAACATCAGCGGTGACCCCACGAAGTGGGGGCTAGCGGCCTCCCGAGCACGACACGCTGGGCATGGGTTCTTCTCTGCGTGCCAGTCCCACTGATCAACGCCGTGCCGCTCGTACACGGCAAGAACCGCCATGCACAACGCAGCAGTGACTTCAGTGCGAGCGATGACCTCGGACCGCAGGATGTCGCACACCATCTCCTGCATAGCGGTGGCTAACGTTTCATCGTCCTGGCCATCCGCCAGTCCCGTCGCAAGTGCGTGTCCCATCCGACTCGTGGCGCTATCCACGACTTCGTCCACGACCACTGCGACGTCAGTAACCGTGGATGGGCCACCAGGTGTCACCCATTCGGCTGTCCGACTCGATTCCCATGCGTCCCACTGAATCGCCACCGCAGCCTGTTCGACTGCGTTCGACGGAGCGGGGTCGCTAAGCTGTCGAAGGCCGAGTGCCGTGCCGGCAAGTGTGGCGTCTGAAAGAACGTGACGAATCGCTTGAGCAATGGCATCCCGATCAAAATGCACGTGATCGGCAACGGCAGCGATTGCCGCGGCGACATGAGCATCTGCGCTACCTGGCGCACGGCCAGCTCCTGGGGACGTCGGAGTCCCCGTTATGTCAGTAAATCCTCCAGATATCGTTGAGGAATCGTTAGGCACCGTTCACAACCCTCGCTGCATGGATCGCGCTCGGAAGGCCTTCAATGTTCTGCATAGCCTTCGCTATATACGGGGCGTGCGCAAACGTGACGAGATCGTGGAGATGGTTGGCGAGTGCGATCTGTCCGCTGAGCCCGGCTCGCGCCGGGCGTCGGCTTTTCCCAGTTCGGGGAGACCCTTCTTGACGTGGCCAAGGAGTGCCCACTCGGTTGATTGCATTTCGACCCGCAGGGCCGGGTTCGCCACCATGTCAGCGACGTCCCACCAAGCGACATTCTCAACTTCTTGGTCTCCGCTGCCATCCAGAGAACTCCGAGCCTTCCCCATCTTGATATCAGACTCGTGGGGGATCACATATACAAAGCACTTGTACCCGTTGGTGGTCGTCCACGAACCCACCCAGTCGCCCTTCGGCAACTTGATGTTCGTTTCTTCCTCAAACTCCCGGCGTGCTGCCTGCTTGGGCTTGTCGCCAGGATCAAGTCGGCCACCTGGGTATTCCCAGAGACCAGCAGCATGAGAGTGGTTGTCAACGGCACGCTGCACCAGGAGTACCCGGCGCGTGTCCTCTGCTTTGAGGGCAATCCCTGCTGCCGTAACCTCGGCCGACGCTCCCTTGATTGTGTCAAGATCGCCTTCGCGACCCGCAGCGTTCAGTGCCTTCGCGATCCCAGGCTCAATGGCCTCGAAATCAAAGTCACGCCAAGTCCCCCGGTTGATCCGATTGGTGGCAAACTTGGTGAAGGCCGCTAGTTCCTTGACGGTGTAGTTGCCGCCCTGGTTCCGGCTCGATAGCGCCGCTCCCGAGACCTTCGGCGTCGTGCGTGGACGCTTCGCATCTTTGCGCGGCTTATGAGGCTTATCGTGCGTGCCAGTCGCGCTAAGGGGACCGGGCTTGCGCATGGACGGCTTTGGTTTGACATCGGGGTCCGCTGGTTCATCCAGGCGCGAGGATCGCTGCCGGCCCTGAGGCTCAGCTTCCAATGCTCGCACGGAAGCAGCGTCGCTTTGTTCCAGGATGGCAAGCTGCGCTTCTTGTGCTTCAAGTTGTCCACACAAGAAGGTGACACCAGTCGCTGTGGTCACGCCCAGTTCGTCCGCTTCGGGCTCGCTCATGAGCGGGAGCCCACGTTCGGCCCGGACTTCGTTGCGAGTACGGATGCCGTGATCGACGTCGGTGGCATCAGCCTGCGATTGCGTCAGCGAGGCGTCATCATCGTTCGCCCCGCTGGCCACAATGGTGATCTCGGGACCCATGCCCAGAAACCGCCGTGCCGCATCATTGATACAGTCCGCCAAAAAGTTGACGAGCGAGTCCAGCGCAAACTTGTCCGCCAGGTCCATCGTGTGCGTATTGAACGCACCGCTTTGCATATCGGTCAGGTTCTGCGGGATCCCCATCTGGCTCTGTGGCACGCCGAACTTGGACGCGATCTGCATGACGAGGAACTGATCGTATTCCGATGAGTACCATTCGGCCATCTCGTGCATCTGCGTAGCCGTCATGCCGGGTCGCAGCATCATGAGCTGCTGGCGGCGTTGGGTCTGGCCGGACCACTGGTCGTTGAGCGCGTTCTGGTAGTACGCCATCTGCTCAGGCGTCCAGTTCTCCGTGCCAGCTGTCTCGATGATCAGGCGGGGCGTAACTCCGTGGCTCCACTCCGCGTGCATCCATTCCTGGCGCTGTTGGTACAACGTAGCGTAGTTGATGGATTCTTCGACCGCACTGAAGCCATAGGGCGTGTGCAGGCGAGGCCGGCGAATGTAGTAGCCCAACTGGTCCTGGCGATAACCATCTGGAATGGTGCCGTCGCCAGCCGCCTCGGCCTGGAACTCGCCGCGAGGAAAGCCATAAAGAATCTGCTGATAGGCGGGCGCAGGGGGTTGGGGCGTAAAGCCCTGGTTATCCAGCAGAATCTTGATAGTGGACGTATCAAGTGCTGAGAGCGAGTGTAACTGTCCGTCCAGGGTGTAGCTCGGGTATAACACGATGCCGTCATAAACGACATGGGACCACACAAGAGTCGTCATCCACTGGATGAAGGTGTAACCCATGCGCTCGTCGGGGCGTTGAAAGAACTTCTGAATCCGCGTGAGTTCTTCGCCGTACTTTTCGCGCGCCAGTAACGTCGCCTTGGCGCTGTTGGGCTCGTTATTCTCCGTGCGGATCTGGTTGATGATCTGCGGGGAGAATCCCCAGCCCCACCGCATCCCCGTCACTGCATCTTGTAGCAGCTCGATGCACCGGCTGACCACATCCACCTTGGTAGCGATGCTCCGCAGCAACGCCCAAGGAATCTCACGGTCGATGAGCTGGATGTTCCATGTGACCGGGTATTGATAACGCCTGGGATCGGCACGACCGTCTGGGCGCAGCGGGTCCAGCGCGTCGGGGAACAGCGGGTACCCAGGACCAAAGAGGGACCCGAAGTCGTAGTTCGGCCGGGGGAGTGGATTGGCCCCGTAGTTGCCACCTGTCTGCATGAACGGGGACGAGGGGTTACCCCAAGGCTGCGACGGATTGCCAGTAAGCGTCGAAGGATTCGGAACCGGATAGGTCGCGCCGCTGACGCCAGTCGTGCCCGGCTGGCCGGCGAGCGCAGGAGCGAAACCTGCCTTGGTCAACGCCGCTTCCGCAGCAGACTCAGCAGCAGCAGTAATCGCCGCCTCTCGGCGGTCCCGACGGCGTGACAGGATGGGCACGTTCATGAATGCGCCCTCCTGGGGTTAGCGGTCAAAGGATCCGAAAGGGCCAAACGGGCCAAAGGTACGTGGCGCATAAACCTTGAGCGCCTCCATGACTGCTTGCGTGTGCTGGTTGGGAACGACCCGGTTCGTCGGTCGAGAGGACAGACTCCATGGGTCTGGCACCGGCTCGGGCTCTGTCATGCCGGGATCGGCTCGATCGGCCCCACATTTTGGACACGTAGGCGTCCCCCGTGGTGCCGGCGTACCACACGCCACGCATGGCGGGTGTTCCGACTCCATCCACTCACGGAAGTTATTGGTCGACGCACCCACGAGGCCCAGTTCAGTCAAGCCGTGCACCAAAGCGTCAACTCGGTCCGGGCTCCGTTGTCCTCGCTGGTCGGGTACCCATGTCGTCCATTGGTCTTCGAGCTGCGGAAAGTAGCCGACGTGGCTGACCTTGCCCTGCTCGTAGAGCGCAGCGATCGGTTCGGCGCGGAGTTTCTTGCCAACCTTTGCCGAGATGGACTTGTAGGCGATGTTCGGGTGGACGGACCGCACGATCGTTTCCACCATGTCGCCGCCCTGGTTCTTTTCAGCGACAACCCGATCGGCACCGTACTTGTCGTAGGCATGGGCGACAATGCGTGCCCATCCGTCCGGGGTCTCCTTGCAGGACAGGTCGTCTAAGACGTACCCACGGCCGTCCGATCCGCGAGCGACGACGACGATGCCGGTTTCGTCCGAATCCTCGCCACTGGTTGTTGCGGGATCAACGGCGACCACAATGCGTACCATGCGGATATCTGGGAACTCACGCAGGCGCGTGTTATCAATCATGTCAATGTTGACAAGCGCACCATCAACATCAGTGAGCAGTTCGCCGTACAACTCCTGGCGTCCTCTGCGCGTGCCCTCGTAGCGGTTCCGCATCTCGTCCAAGAACTGCGGAGCGAGATTGGCGGCATTGTCAAAGGTCGAACCACGCGTAACGACGGTCGTGCCGTGCTCAGACATTTCTTCGTCAACAAGGCTCCGAAGGAGCTGGACCGGCTTGGGTGTGGAGGTAACAACAACGTGTGGCGTGGTACGCGGGTCGCGTAAGGTGGGGAGCAGGCCGAGGTACCACGTGTCCGGGTATCTCCAGCTGCTCAACTCGTCGCACCACGCACCGGCCAGTGTGAAGCCACGAAGTCGATCGGGCTTATCGGCACTAATGAGGTGGATAACGGCGCCGTTGCTGAGGTAGAAATCCCCAAGCGAACGGTTGTATTTCGTGATAAGTCCCGGAGGCGCGATGGCATAGATGCCAGCGGTGAGGTCTTCCCCGCACTTGCGGACGGCTTCGGTCGTTGGTCCGATGACGCCCCACTCGGTCTTTGGGGCCTGAGATGCCTGGTCAACAAGCCATTCGGCCGCACAACGGCTCTTCCCAAACCCTCTCCCACTGAGGAGTAACCAGATAAACCAGTCATTCCCCGGTGGACGCTGATTTGCACGACAGTGCTTCCACTCCCATCCCTTATGCGGTTTCCCATCGCAAAACTCGTCGTCGCAGTACCAACGTGACTTGGCTTTTTGCGGAGCGTACGTGTCGGCAAGGAGCGACTGAACCGAAGTCCGGGACGGCGCGAGTGGCTTCATAGGTCGGGTGCAATGTCACTATCGCCGTCGGTGCCGCCGCACAACAATGTCCCGATGACTGTCAAGAGTGCCCAATAGTCGCGCACGAGTTCTACAAGACGCGTCAGCCATGCGGGCAGAGATGCGCCAGGGCGTTGTGGCTGCATGGGCACCTCACTACCTTCACGGTGGAGCAGAGTGGTCGTCGAATCGGCTTGTGCCCGTCTGTGGCCGGAGTGGGTAACTCGACGGCCCGATACTTGCTTCCTGCGCTACGGGCGTCGAGGGGGGCACGCCAGCAACCCGGGCCACGGCTGCACCGGTACTAGCTCACGCTGTCCGTGTAAAATGGAGTGAATGTGGCTAGGGTCGTGGCCATGATTCGCTAGGGAAGCATACCGAGCGTACTTCGCCGCCTGATCTTCTTCTCGGGCGTATCCGAAATGGACCATGCCAACATCGGTGACTCTGGTAGAGCGTCCAACGTTGACGTACGAGGGGTTGGATGCGCTGCCCATCGACTTCGTATCGTCAAAGTAGTTGTTGGGCCGGTAAGGAAACAGCCGCGGGCCACAGACGCTGCCCCACAGGCCATCTATGCGACGCAGTGGACCATCTGCTCCCCACCCAAAAACTTCAGCGAACGGCACCATCACCGCTGTGGGATCGGTTGCCGGATCGTCAACGACAAGCGTTCCTATTGGCCGGGGCGCATAAAAAAACTCATCGGTGTCTACGACCAATACCCAGTCGCCGGCCCTTGGGTCTATTGCAGCTTCAAACGCTCGCCACGCAGCTGCCCGAAAACGCCCTTCATGCTCCATGAACGCAGGAACATCATCCGGCCGGCGCACAACCGTGCACCCCATCTTCTCAGCGATGATGGGCGTCTGGTCGGCGGACTGATCGTCATAGAAAAAATGAGTGTCTACAAAAGCTCGCGTATTCGCAAGCATGTCCCGGAGATAACGCCCCTCCTCGTTGCGGCCAACCGTCAGGGCAAAGCTAGCCACTTCGCTCCTTCCGTCCGGTTCGATCAAGCACGACCATAAGAGATGTCATGCACCTGACATGCGTCATAAAAGAGCTTCTGTGAAAGCTGAAACTGATTTTCTCCCCATCCATCCGGGTCGCTCCCGATGGATTGATGGTACAGATGGACCATTTGGACTGGCCCGTAGTAGACGCACCGATAGCCATGCGCCCGGGCGTGATACGCGCAGAACGTTTCCTCGTAGTACAGTTTCGTCTCTAAGAACGCCCCGAGAGCCCCTGGGTTGACCTGTTGAAAGAGGTCGCATCGTGTCAAGAGGTTCCACACGGACCGCTTGATAAAAAAAAGCGAGCCGGGAATCGTGACGGCATCATCTCGCACGTCGGCGTATTGCCCAGTGTCAGGTCGCAACCAACCACGAGGAGCCGGTTGCTCGGGCGTTCCGAAGATCCCGCCAGCCGTGATGCGGTTGGACGCGTCTACTTGACGAGGACCGAGGATACCCCAATCATCATGCGCCATCAGAGCAGCATGGCATTCGTGGAGCCCGTCGCTCAGCAAGGTATCAGAGTTGGCTAGGAGAATGACGTCGTTGCGACCACGTTGGGCACCGCGGTTGCACGCGTACGCGTACCCGTGATTCTCGCCAAGAGGCAAGACCGCCTCATGAAAAGTGTCGTGAAGATACGACGTCGCTTCAGTTCGTGGATCGACATCCACGATCGTCAAGGTGCACCCTGGGAATGCGTGCTGTTCGTAGGATGCGCAGAAATCACGCAGAAGATGGGGAGTGCGATAGTTGACGACTACCACATCGACTGCCATCGCACCTACCTAGGCTTGCTGATCGTGGGCCTTGTGCCACGCTTCCTGGATCTGGCGTTTGTAAGCAGCGTCCAGGCGTTCCCAGTCCCGTTGACGGATGCGGTCGTTCCAAGCGACGAGGCGGAACCAAGTGGCTGTACAAAGACGTGTCCACCAGGTTGATGGTTGCATGGGCACCTCGACGTGGTAGTAGTGGCGGGTGCCGGAGTCGAACCGGCTTGACCTGGCTTATGAGACCAGGCAAGATACCGACCGTCCACCCGCTCGATTTCAAATAGGCGTGTTGGTCGGTCCGTTTGGCACCACGATCGCGTCACCAGTACGCCAGCCTGGGTTGTTGCGAGCCACGTTGGCAAGATAGCCAATGAAGTCCGTGGCCTGACTGCCGGGAACCGTTGCCTCTGCGGACTGGGCGAGCGTTTCAGCGACGGGCTCGTACACATTGTACCCACGTCCGTTGACGGTGATGGAAAACGATGCGGGTTCAGTGGGACCGCCAGCCACGCTGCCGACACCGTGCCAACCGCTTGCTCCTTCACCCAATGCGTTACCGATGACGGCCGACCCTGGAACGTTGCCGGTGAAGAAGTTGTGCTGGGAACTCCCAAACTCCTGATGAAGCGTTGGACCAGTCGGGGCAGATGTAACGGCGGATGCGACTGCGGGTACGGCGATGGCTGCACTAGCGGTGAGCGCAACGGCACCCACGATGTTGCGAAAGCGATGCATGATGGTGCTCCTTGTGAGTGGCGGATGTGGGAACGAGAGAGCTGGAAGGTCGTATTGGGGCGAAAAGTTGGGGGAAAAAAATGCGCGGCAAGTAGGCGCGAGTCCTGGTCGGCTCGGCGCATCGCCTGAGTTAGTTATCCTCCGCCCGTCGTCCCTGTCTCCAGTGTACCAGGTCTCAACATTTCCTGTGAACCGGGTTGACACCGGCGACCAAACCTGTCAGGCTGACGACATGACCAAAACAGCTGTCAAGCTCCAGACCCGCAAGCCGACCCGCAAGCCGAAGCGCCGCGTGTGCAAGCACCCGGGCCGGTTCCTGAACCGATGCAAAAACTGCCCGCGCCGCGGGTGAGAGGAGACGACATCATGACCACCATGCATGACGACGCCGTGGCAGCTGGCGCGCGGAGGTTCGCGCTTGAGCTGCTCCAGCGGGGCGCCGACCGCGGCCTACGCGACCGCGCACTCGCGGAGATCCGCAGGCTGGCAGGTCCGCAGTCCGGCGTGACGCAAAGCGCCCGCGATATTTACCTGAGCGTGATTGCAGCTGAAGCCGCAGGCCTGGCGATCCCGTGCGATCACTGCCAGGGCGACGGGTACATCTCCGGCGGACGCTACCGCCAGTGTGGACATTGCGACCACGGCATCCCGCAGGTGACCACCACCGCCTGACGCCGAGCCAGGGACACGCTAGCCGCGTCCCTGTCCCGATGCCAGCCGGCAGCGGATACCACCTACCACTAGGAGATGTCGCCATGACCGACACCATGACAGCCACGACTGCCACGATCCTCGACCTTGAGGGTCCGGCAGCCCTGCATTTGCTCGACGCCATCCGGGCCGCGGCAATCGTGCGTTCGCGCGACACCTACCGGCCGGCGATTTGCGGCGTGCTGCTAGACGTCACACCCGACGACGGCGTGCGGGTCGTCGCGACCGATTCGTACCGTCTCATGACGGCGACCGTCCGGGACGCCTTTGCGGACCCGGTACAGTTCGTGATCCCGGGCGACATGGTCCCCGCGCTGGCAAAAATCGTCACAGTCGCCCAGTCGCGTAAAATGAGCGCCGGCGAGCAGGTCCGGGTGATCGTCACCCTAGACAACCACGACATCGTCGCCACCGTGACCGTCGGCGGCACGACGACATGCACCGCGGGCCGCGATGACGGGCTCACATTCCCGACCTACCGGGCCCTGACGCCCGAGCATACGTGCGAGCACGGCGCGTACAATCCGGCCTATCTGGCCGATCTAGGCAAGCTCGCGCAGGCCGGCGCGTTCGATCCGACTACGCCGGTCGTGACGGTCTCGACGCATCCCAGCAAGCCCGGTATCTGGACCATCACCGACGACCGACTGGCGATCACCTACGTACTGATGCCGATGCGTGTTCTGTAGGCCCACACTGCCTACCGACCAATGCCGCGAGCTCCGGCTCGCGGCATTGTCGCGTCTAGCGTTCTTCCTGGTAACGCCATTCCTGACCGACCGCGTCAACTTTACCTAATAGACCTTATCGGCTGTTTCGCGGACGCGGCCCGGTCCGCTCGTGAACTCAGGGGATCCGCCGGCACTGATCCTAGCACGTCCGACATTCCCGAGATGCTGGCGTCTACTGGGTTGACATGCGTGGATCGTAGGCGCATACTAACGGGAGATACTCACCTACCAACGGAGGTTACCATGAGCACCACCCCAGTACAGCACGCCGGACGCATCGCCAGGATCGACCGCCTTACCAATACGGTCAACGGCAACCCTCGATTCTCCATCGTGTGGTATGACCTCGACGGAGCTGCCCACACCAGCCTCACCCAATCCGACGCGTCAATCACCTATGCGATCGGCAACCGTGGACTTGGCAACGGCGACATGGTGCGCATGAGCTTCACCAAGGCCGGCCGAATCTTCGACATGGAACCGCTCACATCCTGCTCGGCCTGACCATCGGAACGGCCCCAGCACGTGGCGCTCACCTACCACCGAGGAGATCCTACCATGCACATCCGTCGCCTAGCCTGGCTCGCGTTCTACGTCGTCGGCTGGGGAACGTGCCTAGCCGTCATCGTCCTATGGGCGATCGGCGTCTCACGGGCCGGCTGGTAACCCCATGACGACCCCACTAGATGACACTGCCGTGCACCCATTGTGGGACGACACGCTCCGGCGTTACCGGTACGTGACAGACACCGAACGCCGCGCGTTTACTGAGGCCCGGCGCCGCCAGGGGTTCCGCTCACAATCGCACCTGGACGCGTTCTACCGTCACCTCGACCACGTCCAGACGTGCGATGAGTGTGGGACGCCCGGGCCCGCCGTGTGGCTTGACGGTTCGGCGAGCTGGCAGCCCACGGTGCACGAATGCGACGAGGGTGCCAGACTGTATCAAATATCCATCCACTAGCGAGGAGGACCAACCATGACCACCTACGTCGCACGCGTCACCGACGCCACGCCGGGCAGTCTGGCCTACGGCGACTATCGGGGCTGGATCGAGATCGACGGCGAGACGGGCGTGTGGATCCGAGACCTGACCGACGACGAGTACAACGCCCTCGACCTGGGCGAGCCGGACTACTCCAGCGAGTACGCGGACCTCCGGCCGATCCGCAACACGGAACAGGGAGGAGCCGCCTAACGCCACGCCACTACACACACCAGCGAAACCGATGTGATGCGGCCCGGCCAGTGTGCCGGGTCGTGTCGCGTGCCCCCAGATACCCTACACGCCACGCTACGGCGTCCGTTCGTATCAGGCAGTAAAACATACCTAGACAACCTTATAACGCCATACAGCGCAATCTAGGCCGTCGTCAGCTCCGCAGGCTGAGCAACGCGCAACAGGTGGCCGAACGCGGCGAGCGCCTGGGCCCGCTGTTCACCCGTTAGATCCAGTGTGTCGAGTGCGCCGGCAAGGGCCCGTTGCACCATCGCCGCGGTCTCGCGATCAACGGCTGCCTGCAGTTGTGCGATTCGAGCCTCAAGGTCGAGTTTGGCCATGCCCTGAAGTGTGCGTAGGGAGCGATCGAGTGCACGTTCCCACGCTTCATAGACCAGGTCGATGCGGTCGCCCATCTCACCACCGTACTGGCGCAGGGTGGTCAGCTCCTCGACCTTCGCGTGCATGATTTCCTGGAGCTTGACCACCTTGCCGGCGAGGTCAGCTAGTGCACTGAACGGATCGGTGATCGGGTCCCATGTGGACAGCCCGAGAAGCTTTTGCGCCTCCTGTTCAATCTGTGTTGCCATGGCGGATTTGCGAGCGTTGCGCGTGAGGCCGGCGTGGTAGCGGCAATTGCCGATTCCTTTATGTGGTGTACCAAATCCTAGCTCGTGCATGCACGCCTGCCCCTTGCGGGGTCCGTTAGCAATATGTCCAGGACACGCCGGGTCGCCAAACCGCGTCAGGTGTACCACGCCACACCGCTCGCACACCTCACCCGGCACCTTACCAGCCACGCCGCACTAGCCTTTCTCTGTCCACCCAGTTGACAACCAACCCAAACAGGCACATACTAGCACCATGACACCGACACCCTACCCCTACCCCACCACCAGGGTTCCCCGCGTGCTTGTCTGGCAACGCTGCACCTGTGGAGCCCGTCGCGCCCTCGAAGCCATCGACCACCACCGGACCCGTCCCTCCGCCACGTTCACCTGCGCCATCTGCGCCATCCGTCCGATCATCGCTCACTAACCCATCCTATCCACCACCAACCACCAACCACAAGGAGCAGACATCATGGACATTTGGGAACTTCTAGAACAAGCAGCACCCGAGGGATGCGAGAGCGTCCAGGATCTATACAGCTGGTCGCTCAACTACGACCCCGGCAAGGGACCGTGGACCCTTTTCCTCGACCTTATCGGCTACAGCGATGATGTCTACGGTGAGCCCATGTTCGACCTCAAGAACGCATCTCTCGGCTTGGTAGAGATCGACAAGCTCGCCGCCGCGCTCACCGAATACGCCAACGCACCCGGCACCGTCCGCCCCTATGTCGACCAGCTCATGCAAGCCGAGGCCGAGTCATGACCGCCACCCGCCACGCTACCCTCCCGATCGCAGCAGCGATCCTTGCGACCTGCGCCATTGCCCCCTCAGCCGCAGCCACCTCATCCGTCATCGTCACGCCAACCCACGCCACCGAAACAGTAGACGGCATCGCCCGCGCGTTCACAGGCGAGCAAGCATCAGCCACTACGATCGACTGGCTCCAAGCGACCCTGACCGTCCCCGCTACCACCATAGGCAGCACGTCCGCATGGGTCATGGCATCGGCCAGCGCACCGAATCCCTACGGCGCCACCTGGTCTCAAGTCGGATGGGTCGCGAACGGTTACACTCCGCGGCTCTTCACCCAAACCTACAACGGCACAACCGTCACGACCACTTACTACGGCACCCTCCCGCCCACAGTGACCGTGGCCGAATCCTGCAACTTCGGAACTGGCGTCTTTACCACCTGGCTGTGGTACGGCGGATGGTTGGCGCTCAGCTCCTCTCAGCCAGGCCAGTCGTGCGGTAACCAGCTTGTCACCTGGTCCGTCGAAGTCGAGATGGACGGGTCCGCTCCGGGAGTAGCGGCCCCGCCCGCGCCAAAGGTCACCCTGACGCATGTCGTAGTGGACGCCCTTGGATTTGAAGTGGCGTGGCCCTCCCGGAGCGTCGGGCAACAGGCATGACCGACCCAGCCCCACACACCCGCGCCTACGCATGGGCCACGTGGTGCGAGTGTCCCGTGTGCATCTTCCACCGCATCGACCAACGCGAACGCGAACGCCGACAAGAACCACGCGACGCACCAGACCGTCGCCAGCAAGAAAGGCCACCCGATGGGACAAACTTGTAAACACTGGAGCGCACAGCAACGCTCAGGCT
>JAEHJW020001706.1_pt1 | contig 37460 bp, 56 predicted proteins | sample 9271431 | NCBI WGS metagenome assembly JAEHJW02 | reverse complement strand
CGCCTGGCTGACTTCCTGGGCGGTCTTGTGCACTTGGTGGCGCGCCCACGCCGCCAGGGATTCCTGCCCCATTTGGCGCATCTCATCGATAATGCGCATTTCAGCGGCATCCGCTTCCCTCAAGTTGCCCGACTCGTCTTCGACCGCCAAGAGTAAGACCCGATGCGTTCCCTTAGAAAGGGATTGGCGTTCAGCTTTTCCAGTAATTCCGCGTCACTCAGGTGATTTGCAGACATGCTCGGCCCCTCTTGTCGATGGTTAAAACCCGCAGATTACCCCACATCAGTTTGAATCGCACCCGTTTCTAGCCCGTCAGGTTGACCGTCCGGCCGCAAATCGCTATCATAGGCAACTTTGCGATTCCCCGATAGCTCAGCCGGTAGAGCGACGGACTGTTAATCCGCAGGTCCCTGGTTCGAGTCCAGGTCGGGGAGCCAGAGAATTCAAAGGGATAGCGCACTCCGCTATCCCTTTTTAAATACCCGTAGGTCTTTCATAGGTCAATAACATTCGCAAAGCTCTCCCGATAAACAGAAACTTCATCGGCCACCATTTTACGGTAGGGTGGATTGCAGACGACTACGTCAATGGTTCCGGCAAGTGTATCTATCCCGAATTTTTCATAAAAAAGGGTGAATCTCGTTTAACCAATTGATATTGTACCGGCGCGCGCCATTTGGCACTGATTTGCGATTTATTTGGCACAACAATTTATTGAAATTCGCCCAACGAAAACAACTTTTTCCGCAGCCGCCACACATGGTTCACCTGGCCGCGCGTCGAAACCCACCCCATCCCTTGTTGCATTACTGCCCTTTTATCGATTTGCGCCAGGCGGCGGCCATCGCACCAACCTGCCGTAGTAGTCCACCTCGCGGTGAGCTTTCGGTAGGCGCGCTCATGATATGACCCACGAATCTAGGGCTGATCAGCTTGCGCTCCGCACCAATGCGCAATAGGGCATTGGTCACTTCGAGATGATCCGTGAGCGCAAATACTTTGGTCCTGGTGCCTGAGCTGGCGGCCTGAACCACCAGCTCAGGCAAGGCAAACAGCGCCGATTCCAGCCGCGCGCCATAGCGGTAGCGATGGCAGCGTGGAATCTTGTCGAGAACAGGCATGGCTTCGACAATCAACTGCTCGCACAACTCCAGCACTTTCAGTCGCGGCAGGTCCGCAGCCCGGCCACTGCCGTGGCCAGGCAAATCAAGCCCCAAGCTCATAGGGAATCACTGACACCGCGCACACCGATATTGCCATTGGCATACCAGGCAGCGGCATTCAAACTGAGCGTGCGAGCGCCCGCGTGGACACCCTCAACCCAATCGCCACTGGCGACGGCGTAGCGCCAGGCAACATGGCTCACCTGGCCGCGCGCTTGCGCTGAGTCCTGGCCGGTATTGACCACCGTAGCATCCCATGCATAGGCGCCAGTGGTAGTGTCGAAGTGGTGACCCAGGCGCTCCCAGAGATTCCCGACGCAGTCCACGAAATTGGCGCAGCTGACTGATTTCTGCAGGAATCCGGTATTGCACGGCCCGGTATTGGTGGTCAGCGTCCACGCGGTATCGTTGGCAGCATCCAGCCCTTGAGGCGCGCCGTCGGCCATCATCAACCATTCTTCAAAGGTCGGCTCGCGCATCCCGGCAGCATGCACGCCACGGTGCAGATCCAGCTCGTTGTAGCCGCCTGTAGAGCGCACCGGGCTGACGTTGTATCTGCTGCCAAACACTACGCTGGGCCATGCGCCAGATATCGGCGACAACAGGTAAATGCTTCCCCATCGGCCCGGAGCGAATTCCGCCATGCCCTCGGGGGCTGCCTTGGGACGGGTGGCGAGATCCCACACGCTATTGGGCACAATACCGGTGGCCGGCAGGAATGCCGCATCGAAACGATTGGCAATCGGCCGGGTTCTGCCGACATGGAACCCACCGATCTTGCGCGAATTGCTGGCGTTATAGCCGGTTGGCGCCGTGGCATTTTTGCTGGCCACCAGCTTGGCCACGCCGCTCGCCTGCTGGACAGCGTAGACATAGATGTCATCGCCGAGCGTGACGGCGGAAAAGCTCGCGTCGTTATTCGCAACCAGATAGGGGTTCCAGGCCGTGGCAGCGCTCAGGATATAGCCAAACCCGTTGCCGCCGATATTCAGCATGCCTGCCGGGATATCCAGGGTGTCGCCGGCGCTGTTTTTTGCCAGGCGGCCCCGCACCTGGAAATAACCGGCCGACATGGCCGGGATTGCAATGATGTCGCCCGCAGCCATGATCAAGCCTCCAATTCAGTGATGAGTGATTCAATTTCCGCCTGGCTGAAGCCAAGGGCAAACAGCCGCGCTTCGTTGTCGATGGCGCTTTTTAGCTGCTGGCGCTGCGGATTGGCATCGCTGGGCTCTACCACGCAATAGCCTGGCATGGCGCCGTCTGGCGCCTCGCCAGCGGCAAGCACCCGGTCAAAGACGTAGTGCTGAGCCGCCTCGAGCAACCCATGCAGCTGGTTAGCAACAACATGCCGGTCTGCCTCGCCGCTTCGGGCAAGAGAGACAGCGAGGTCAAAATCTTCCCGAGTTTGCAGGATTCGCGGAATACCATACATATAAAACTCCTTATTGCTCGATGAGGACCAGAGCGCCGTTGGAAACGCCCAGCCGGTAACTTTTGACGGCGACGGTGTCGTGCACTTGGATAGCGTATTTCAGTTGGGAGTTGTTGGCGGGATCGAGGGTCTGGCCAGAATCCAGAATCGCGTTGCAAAGCTCCTCCTGCACGCCGTTGTACCACTCATACCCCGGCACCGTGGCGGGCAGACCGGCCGCCGGGTCGCCGCCGGTGAAAAACCCCGGAGTGCCGCCCGCCGGTGGGGCCGGAATTGTTGCGATCGCCGTGCTGCGCTTGACTCTCTGCATGTTCTATCCTTCCTTGTTAAGAATAAGCAAACAGGACGTATGATTCCGCTGGCGCAAGCCTGCGCATCACACATTCCAACTGTGTATTACCCCACACCCGTAGCGGCATCTCGCAATCGTCCACGCAGCTTTGCTCGCGGATCGTATTGAGCGCCGCGTTGACCTGCCAGGCGAAGGCCCAGGGGTCATCGTAGACAGCGTGCTCGCAGTCGTGCTCGCAGGTGTGGGGGCGGAACTTGGTAATGGTGACGGTGTAGCCGAGGGACGCTGCCTGCGCGGTGAAATACGGTACGCTTTGGCCGCCGACGCTGGTGAATTTTGACAGCACAGCCGCGCGGCGCTCCCGGGCGCTGACGGCAGCCGGTGCGCAACTGTCGGGCAGTCCCAGCACCCGCTCCCAATCCGCCAATGTTTCAGTGGCGTTGCGTGGGTCAGCCTCGCTGAGCAGCTCCTCGGTGCGACGGTCGATGCGGGCAAGCTCGTCGGCCTCGGCGGCAAGGAGGCGTGACAGCACGGCGCCCGGCCTGCGGGTCCAAGCCGCACCGCGAGGCAGCAGGGCCTGCAGCATGGCCAGGTACTGGTCGGCCGTCATTGCCATGTGATCGCTCCCATGACGGAGATCTGGCCAGCCGGCAGGGTGACGTTAGCCGCCGGCGCGACCAGCACGCTGTCGGTCTCGCCGGCGGCGCTGCTGATCGCCTGGCGGATATGCGACAACAGAATGGTTCCGCCAGGCGCATTCTCGCGGCTGAGCAGATCGGCCAGCTCAGCCTGCACAGCGGTCTGCACGGCTGCCGTATTGGGCGTCAGCTGAATGGTGAAATTCAGCGGCACTGCCACCGGTGCGAACACCGTCACTGCGGCGATGACCGAGCAACGCGCTTCGATGTATGCCTGTACTGCCGAGACTGTTGCGGCGTCCGGAATAAGCCCGCCGGGGGCGCCATCCATGACGAAACACAGGCCCACGGTGCCGCCACCCAGGTACTTTGGATAAGACCATGCCCGGGTCACGCCGGGCACCTCCAGCGCCCAGGTCTCATAATCGAAATCAGCGCCGCCTTGTGGCGGCTGTCTCAACCGCCGCAACAGGCGCGAGCGGATGGAGTCGTCAGATTCAATGTCCAAGCCGTTGACCAGCCCACCGGCGCCCACTGTCGCGGTACCGGCCACACCTGAAATAGGAGAAACCAGGGAGAGAGACGAACCGCCCGCGGTATTGCCGGCCACGCCGGCAACCAGCGCGGTCACGTTGACCAGCGCCACGCCGGCAGCGACGGTCACATCCGCATCCGTGGTAAATTCTGCGCCATCCGTCCGCTGCAACACGGTCCCGGCCAGAATCACGGCGCCGTTGGTGCCCGTGAATGATACCTGGCCAGCGGCAAAGGTAGCCTGCTTTTGCGGCACTTCCAGGAAGATCGTCGCCCAGCGCAGCAGATATTCGCTCTCCGCCGTGTCCGGGAATAACTGCCTGAACATCCAGTCCAGATAACCATAGAGCTCGTGGTTTCCGCCCGCGCGGGTTTTAGCCAGCACGTTGAGGTTCGTGCGGCGCAGGGTGGCATCCGCCCCCTCCAGGCGTGAGGTGATGTCCGCGACGGCGCGGTCGACCAGGTCTTGCAGCGCGGGCCGGGTGAAAGACATTTACATTGCTCTCCAAAGGGTTTCGTAACGGTAGCGGGTGGGCGACTTCGCATCCGGGCGATAAATGGCGATGGCCAGGCCCAGCATGCCCGGGCGGATCACCTGCGCATCCACCTCGATGCGGCTGGCCACGCCATCGTCCACCAGCCACTGCAGCGCTTCCAGCGCATACTCGCGGGCTTTGTTGAGGGCGGCCGAGCTCTGTTTTTCGCGGGAAAGCAGCCACAGGCGCGAGCCGATCTTGTCGCCCGGGGCCGCCGGGAAGACGTCGCCCCACCACCCGCGGCGGTCATTGCCGCCGTCCGGGAGTTCGTCGTCCGCATCGGCCTGGCGATCGGTGAACAGGGACAGGATCACCGCGGTTTCCAGGCCGTCGTCTTCGACGAGACCGAGGGCATCCAGGGCGTAGTCGGCGCCCTGGTCAAAACTCACAAATTCGGTGCGGATATCGGTCATTTACATCACCTGGTTCGGCTGGGCGGTCACCGTGCCAGTCTCGTTATGGGTATGCCCGCCGTATACCTGGCGCATGCCGGCCATGCTCTTGTTGCCGTGGTCGCTGATATCGCCCTGGCCAACGATGTTGCCGGCCACATGCAGATCGCCCGTGGCATCGATCAGCGGCGCGTCCAGGATGATGTGCGGCGTATTGGTGACGGTCACCGGTTTGCCCGCGCCGTTGATCACGATCCCGGATCGGGTCAGGTGCACTTTCTGCCCCTGGTCGTCGTATAGCGCCACCTCGCCAGCCTGCAGCCCGATCAGCCGATAGCGCCGGTCATCCACCGCGATCACGATACCGTGGTCGTGATTGCCGCCTACGCTCACCATCACCGCCTCTGCACCCGGGAAAGGCACCGAGGTATAGCCGTACTCCTGGAAGCGCTCCACGTCGTCGCGCACTTCGCCCTGCAGCAGATCGACCTGCACGACCTGCACCTTGAGCGCATCGTTAACCATCGAGATCACCGCACGGTTGACCATCAGCATCACGCGGCGATGGATCGGCGCCATCATCTTTTGCATGAGCGCGATCATTTCCAGCCCTCGCCCTGCGGGATAGTGGAAAGGTTCGACGCGTATCCAGCACCGGCGTTTGCCCGCAGCCACTTCCTGTTGTCTCCGCGCACCCGTACAGCCGCGCCTTCCTTTGTTTTCTGGGATATCTTGCGATCCAGGCGGGCAGCCTTCACCCCGGCCAGCAGGTCGAAGGCTTCGGGACGGCACAGCTCCAGCTCGGTGGTGGTGCCGCTGTTGTCCAGTTTGTAGGTCACCGAGGTGATGAGGAGATCGAGGTCGGCGTAAAGCAGCGGCGAGCGCAGACGCACCAGGTAATTCGGCCGCCACAGCCCGGCGCCATGCTTCCACCCCTGCACCGTGATGGTGGCGCGGTTGGCGCGCCCGATGCGAACGCTCATCTCCCATTCCGCGCGCTGCTTGAGGGTGGCGATGTGCCCCTGGTCTTCCGCCAGCACCACGATGGGCCGGTAACGGTCCACCACGGTGTCGTCCGCACTGCCGCCGGGTCCGGCTGCATCCCCGGCTGCGCCGGTGTCGGCGCCCCGATGCTGGCCCTTGACCACGTAGTGGCTGAAGCGCTCTTTCCAGTCGAACTTGCCGCGGGCGCGCTTGATGTTGACGCCTTCCACCAGATCCGTGGCCACGCGCTCACGCCCGGCGCGGGTGATGAGGAGCCCGCCCTGGCCGTCGGACGCCAGCAGTACCGCGCGCCAGCGCGCCGCCCGGTCGAGGGTTTCGAAGGCGCGCTCGCCTTCATTAATATTGAAGCTGGGAAAAGGCGCGCCAACATCGACCAGCGCTTTCACCCCGATATTGAAGGGCGCGCAAACGTCGGCTGCGATCTGGTCCAGGCGGCGGTTCTTCCACTGGCCGGTTTTGTAGATCGCGGAACAGTCTACCAGGTCGCCGGTCTTGTCGCGTCCGGATACGGCAATGTCGTGGGTCTGGTCGTCATAGCCCGGCTCGGTGCCGTCCACATAGCCGGTGATCACGGTCTCGCCATCGAGCATTACCGCGCACGGATAGCCGGGCAGGATCGGGCTCGGCGCGTCCTGCCCGGGCCAGCGCTCCGATACCTGGAGCTGGAAGGTGCCGGCGATCTGCTCGATGCCGGTCTTGATCTCGACTTGCTTCCAGCCGCCGAACACGGCGTTCCGGACTTTCAGTTCGACGATGCCGTCAGACATTGGCCAGCGCCTCCGACACGTTACTGCGTAGCAGCCGATTGCGGGAGGAGGCGCATGCTGGCATTCCCCGCACCAAAGCTTCGCTCACCGCGTTCATGCCAGCACCTCCAGTGGCATGCCGCCGGGCACGAACCCGGGATGGCGCACCTTGTTGCGCGCGACCAGGTCCGCATCCATCGTGGCATCGCCGTAGATGCGCCAGGCGGCGACCAGTGCGGGCAGCGTCGCCTGCAGCGTCGCCGTCGTCAGGCGCGCCAGGTTCGCGCCGCGCGTGCTGATGTCCATCACCATTGCCACGCGCAGCGCGGCGAGCGCTGCGTAGACGTCATCCGCAATGGGCACGCTCTGGCCGGCGGAATTCAGCGTAGTGGAAGCCATTTCCGCATCCAGGCGGTCCGCCAGCTCGGTCCGTACTGCCTGCGCCTCGTCATAGCTTGAAAAATTCATCTGGCTGCTGGCGCGCGTGGCCTCCACCAAGGCGGCGCGGCGCACCAGATCCACCACCGCAGCCTGATTCACGGCCTGCTGGATTCTGGATGGCGTGGTGACCGGAACGGCCGTCACCGTGATGGCTGGCGGCGTGCCGGCAGGCTCGTCGCCGGCGTTGAATAGCCCGCGCACGTTATTGAAAGCATCGAAGGGCGCGCGCGCCATCGCCCGCAGCGCGCCGATCTGACCGATGACGGCACCGCCGAGCTGGAGGGGCGGGCCGATCAGGGTGGTCAGCGTGGCCGAAATCGTGCTGGCGGAATGCAGGAATTCGGACACCAGGTCGCCGCCCTGGCCGAACCGGTTCACCGCATTAACCGCGTTAAGCGCCGTGGTGAGGACGCTGCCGGCTGCGGCGGCGACGAAATCCGGGAACCCGGCCACGGTGAACTTGCTGGCAAAGTCGTTTTGTACAGCAGCCAGGGCATTGTCCGCTTGAGCATTCACCAGGGCGGCGGTGTCGGCGCGCACCGTCGGCTGCGCATTTTCCCCGGCCTCGACGAACGATAGGGAAAAGCGCGCCATCCCGCCCTCGTCAGCGGATTCCGTGATCCGCGCCGGAGAGGCCAGCGCGACGGTGAGCGTGCCGCGGTAGGGATGGACCAGGGTGCCGGAGCCGGGCTGCTCCAGCGCAGCGATCAGCTTGTCACGGGCGGCCATGTAGTCCGGGCCGATGACGTAAGCCTCGAGGGTGAATCCACGCGCCTTGCGTCCCATGTCCTCCGCATAGGGGTTGTCCCGCTGCGGATATTCGTGGAGCACCGTGCGCCGGCCCAGATCGCCAGCGGTGGACTTGGTGAAAAACTGCGCGCCGCGGAACGATGCCGGTTGCAGCTTGCCGCGCCAGGCGGGAATGTTGGCGGTCATTGCGTCACCATCGTGTGGCCGGCGTAGGCGGTAATTCCCATGCCGCCCTGTGCCCGTTTAACGCTGACTGTTGGCTTACGCCCGTCGTCATGCACCACCACGTCCACCTGGCCACTGACATGGGCCTTGCCAGCTCCGGCGGCGGAAGGCTTTTCCGGGCCAAGGGTCTTGGCCACCAGGTTGATCGCGGCGCCCGGCAGCGTATATTTCCTCATCCAGTCCGGCATCCAGCTATTGAGCTGCCGGATGCCGTCCTTGAGCCAGTCCCAGAAATCGGAGAACCACTTCTTGACCTTATCCCAGTGGGTGATGACCCAGATCGCCGCCGCCGCGATCCCGACGGCCAGGGCAACCAGGGGGTTCGCCATCGCGAAGCGGGCCACCATCAGCACGGCCTTCCACAGGTCCTTGCCGATGGCCACCGCCAGCAGCCGAACCATCCAGGCGAGGCCTGACACCACCGGGACGAGCCTCCGGAAAACCCGCACCACCGGCCCGACGATGGGCGCCACCAGCGCCACGTAGCGCAGCACCCCGGCGAAGGCGAGACCCAGCGCCCCCAGTCCGAGGGCGACGCCGGCGAAGAGCAGTACAGCGGCGCCGAGCCACTTGGCCAGCGTCTTGTGCTGATCGACGAACTCCATGAGCGGGCCGCCGGTCAGCTCGTTGAGCTTGTCGATATACAGTTTGAGCCCTTCCACCAGCGGGACGAGCATCCAGCTATTGAGCTGCCGGATGCCGTCCTTGAGCCAGTCCCAGAAATCGGAGAACCACTTCTTGACCTTATCCCAGTGGGTGATGACCCAGATCGCCGCCGCCGCGATCCCGACGGCCAGGGCAACCAGGGGGTTCGCCATCGCGAAGCGGGCCACCATCAGCACGGCCTTCCACAGGTCCTTGCCGATGGCCACCGCCAGCAGCCGAACCATCCAGGCGAGGCCTGACACCACCGGGACGAGCCTCCGGAAAACCCGCACCACCGGCCCGACGATGGGCGCCACCAGCGCCACGTAGCGCAGCACCCCGGCGAAGGCGAGACCCAGCGCCCCCAGTCCGAGGGCGACGCCGGCGAAGAGCAGTACAGCGGCGCCGAGCCACTTGGCCAGCGTCTTGTGCTGATCGACGAACTCCATGAGCGGGCCGCCGGTCAGCTCGTTGAGCTTGTCGATATACGGTTTGAGCCCTTCCACCAGCGGGCCGGAGAAGGCGGCCATCAGGTTGGTCACGGTGCCGGTGAAGGCGCGCCAGACATTGATCCAGGTCCGGAGGATGCGGTCGATCCGCTCCTGGAGCGCTGCCTGCTCATTGAAACTCTTCATCGCCGCCTGGTAGCCGGCCTCGCCGTACTGCGCGAGGATCATCGCCGGGCGCGCGGCCTCGATGCCGAACAGCGCGTTGCTCACTTCGGACACCCCTTTGTCCCCGTACTTGGCCTGGATGATCTTGAACTTCTCGAATTCCTTGATCATCGCATCGAGGCCGCGGAAATTCCCTTTCTTGTCGAAAAAATCGAAGCTGATCCCGAGGTTGCCGAGAATGTCCTTGCCGACGCCCCTCATGCCGCGGCGCGCGATTTCCAGCATCTTCGGTCCGGTGGCCAGGCGTTGCAGCATCATCGCCATATTGGTGCCGAAGCTGGACCCGTCCAACCCCTTGAGGTTGGCCATGCCCTGCAGCACCAGCATCTTCTTCATGTTCTCGGCGCCAGACAGGTGGAGGATGTTGAGCTGGGCCGATTGGTAGGATGCCGCCACGCGCAGTTCCTCGGGCTTCATGCCGAAGGCGAACTTGGCGCGTTGCACGGTATCCGCGGTCTTGGCCAGATCGCCGTCGCTCAGGTTGTAGGCCTCGCGCAGCTTGACCACGGTTTCGCCGGCCGCCTCCGAGGTCATATCCAAGACCACCCGCAGGTTGGCGGCGGCATCGAGGGCGCCGCCCAGCAGCTTCTCGGCGGGCGTGCCCAGGCTGATCATCGTTTCCGCGAGTTGGGCGTAGTCGGCGGTGGTGCCGGGGAGCTTGTTGCCCAGCTCGACTATTTGCTTTTTCAGGGGCTCGAACGCCGCGCCCACCTTGCCGCCCCTCTGCATCATGGAGACCTGCAGGCCGGTAAGCGCCTCGTCCAGGTCGGCATAGGCCTTGATCGGCCCCGCGGCCGCGCCGGCAGCCAGGAACCCGTCCGCCATCAAGCCGACGGAGACAGAGCGCAGCTTGTCCGCTTTCTCCCGCAGCTTATCCAGGCCGCCGGTGGCGGCCTTCAGATTGCTGGTCATCCGGTCGTAGAGCTGGAGGGTGATCCCGATCATGAGCAGGTTGGATGCCATGCTGCTATACTCGCTCCATGAAAACCTTCTTCGCCGCCCTGGTGCTCCTCTTCCACCTCTCCGCCTCGATCTGGCTGGCGGTGTCCGAGGGGTGGGTCTCGGGCCTGGTGTTCTTCATCGTCTTCGCCGTCCTCGCCGGCATCCTGCTCATGGTGCACGACGCAGTTTCGCGCCTGTTCAGGCCCCGAAGCCGGTAGGCGCTTCCCGTTCCGCCAGGCGCATCGCCTGACGGTGCCACAGGTCCAGGTCCTCCAGCTCCATCTCCCACAGGGATTCCGGCGGGAAATGGAAGACGTAGGCGATGTCGCCTAGGACGTCTTCCCAGTTCCCTGGAACCCGCCCAAAAAACCGCTCATCACCTCCACCAGCGGGCCTAGGTCTTCCGCGTCCAGATCGTCCAGCACCGAGGCCGGCAGCGCGGTGAGCTGCGCCGCCAGGTCGAGCATCATGGCGAAGGGCTTGTCCAGGTTGCCCAGCGCACGGAAGTCGCGGGCCTTGGGCTTGCGGATGTCCAGCGTCGTGATGGTCTGGTCGCCAAACTGGACCGGGTGCAGCAAGGTAATGGTTTTGAAGATTTCAGCCATGATGGGTTAAGCCCTTTCGCAAGATATGCCTTCGAAGCGCAATGACACTTCTCCTTTGGAGAGTTCCGGCGCCTTGGCGAGCCAGGCGCTGCGCAGCATGTAGGTCTGGCCGGTGTCGGTCTGGAAGGTGACCGATTCGTTGTTGAAGGCGGCCAGGGCCGACAGGTCCGTATCCGCCTTGTGCGAGATGGTGCATTCGATGAACGGGATCTCGGTCTTCTCGCTGTAGCCATGCACGCCCGAGTCGCCGGCGACGCCGGTACGCGATACGCCGCCGAAATCCAGCTTGGCGCCTTCCTTGGACGCCAGGCGGCTGCCGTCCACACTGACGAAGACGCGTCCGGTCACCTGATTGGGATTTGCCATTTAAACCTCCTGTTAAAGCCTGTATTGCACGGATGCCGCGAACACCAGGAACTGGTTCACGACGTTTGGCGGGATCACCGCGTTGACCTGCGTGGGGCTGGCGGTGGACCGGACCACCAGGAGATCGGCCTTGAACTGGTCGAAATCCTCCACCAGGCCCACATCTTCCAGCTCGCGGAACAGGCCGACCAGCTCCGCCCGGATGATGCTGGGCGTGACGATCGCCTGGCCGGGGGCGAAGTTGGTGCCGTCGTCGGCCAGCTTGTAGCGCGGGAACTTGAGGGCGATACGGGCGCGCACGGCGTAGCGGATGTAATCCACCGTCCACACCGTGTTGAGGTCGAGATAGCTCACGTCCGCGATGCCGAAGGAATTGGTCTGGTAAGTGGTGATCACGCGCTCGATCAGCACGCGGCCGCCGTCGTCCACGATGAAAGTTGAAATGCCGTCGTGCAGCAGCAGGTCGCGCTCCTCGCGGGTAAACCGGCTGGCGACCGGCGGCGCCATCAGGCCCGGCAGCTCCAGTGTCTGGAACGGCCGTGCCGGATCGATGGCGCCGTTGAATTCGGTCACCGATCCCCACGCCGCCGCGGTCACCCAGGGCGCGACCGGCATGTTGTAGATCCCGAAAATCGAGCTGTGCGGCGAATTGCGCGCACTGCCATAAGTGGACAGCCCGGCCTGAGTGGCCGAAACGCAGCCGAAGGCATGACCGGTCTTCTGCGACATCGGGCCCCAGCGGGTGCCCAGGAAGTTCTCCAGCGCCGCCATGTTGGCGGCATCGGTCCAGGGCGTGATCACCGTATAGTATTGATCGCCGCCGATGGCCGTGAGCGCGGCGTTCACATCGGGGTTGCCGGTGCCGCCGGTCAGCGCGGCAAAGGCCACCACCAGTCCGCCCGGCGTTTGTTCGCCGTCGTAGTAGTTGAGGCGCAGATCGATGCTGTTGCCGCACTCGCCCTTGTGGCGGGCGGTGAGCGTGACCACGGCGAGGGCGGCCGACGCGGTCACCGGCAGGTCCAGGTTGGCATTGATCGCCGCGGCGATGTTGGTCGCCGTGGTGGCGTTCGCTTCTGCCGCCGCGACGCCCACCTTGACGGCACTACCGGCAACGTACAGATTCAGTGTGCCCGCCTGGGTAGGCGCACCGGACACCGTGATGGTGCCGGTGGCAGCGACGCCGGCGACCAGGTCATCCAGCGCGCACGCCCACATTTCGGTATAGGGGTTGGCTGCCTTGGCTGCCGCAACCATCGCGCCGAGCATGGAAGCGCGGCCGAAGTACTGTTTTGCCTGGTCGCCGGCGAGCACGCGCGTCGGCAGCGCCGCGGCGACCGTGCCGGCGGCGAGGCGCTGGCCGAGCACCAGGATCTTGCGGGTCTGCTGCGGCAGCCCGGTGAGGGCGCGGCTGTTGTCGATCTCGATAAACTGCCCGGGGGTGCGGATGTCGAGCGGAATCGAGTTGAACGATACGTTATCTGGCATGGTGAAGTCCTTTTCCGGTTAGAGGTTAGCCCTGGGTGTTGGCTGCAGCCGCAGCCGGTTTCGTCTTCGGCGCCTTGGCCTCGACGACGTCGCCGTCCTGGATGCGGCGCCGCCAGTAAAGGCTCAACTCCACCTCCTGGCCGTCCGCCGGCAAGTGGCCGCTGTTTTCCGGCATGCGCACTTTCACGCCGGGCCGGGGTTGCAAAAATACCTTGTGTGTCATCATCGTCTCCTAGGGAAGGGTTACCTGATCCTGGGCATCCGGCTGCCCGTTGGTGTAGTTGGCCTGTGACCACTCGGCCTGGGTAGCGGCGGTCTCGAACGGCGCGACGTCGTAATCCGCGTGGAACGTGGTGAAGGCTGCCAGGGTGGTTGCGTCGATCGGGTACGGCAGCTGCAATTCGCTGCCCTCCACCTTCACCGTGGCCACATACACGCCGTTCTGGAACAGCAGCTCCTCGTGCAAAAAGTCCACGCCGCGCGGCCGCCAGGCGCAGCTTGCGGTGCTGGCGCCGTTGAATATCCCGAGCACCGCATCGATCATCTGGTACAGGCCGAGCGCGATGCCGTCGCCCTGGCGAGCGGCCTTCTGGCTGGCGGCGTTACGCGCCACCAGGGCGATGCCGAAGCGCGGCAGCGCCAGGCCGCTGGCCTCGATGCCGAAGCTGGCAGGGGCTACATAGATCGCCGGGGAACCGGTGTTGAAGCGCTTCACCAGGTTCTGTCCGTCCAGCTGGGGCAGGCTGTCCACTTCCTTGACCTTGGCGCCGAGCGCGGAGCTCTTGATGAGCGCGATCAGTTCGTTTTCCAGTTCGGTCAGCATGTCAGGCCCCCGCTTGCGCGGCGATGCGCAGCAGGCGCAGCACGCGGTTGATCATTTCCGCTTCGTCGTGCGCATTCACGCCGAGGTACGGACGCGCCGGCAGGGTGACCGACTTGGTGCTGACAAACGCGCCATTGGCCAGACGGAAGCGCAGCGTGCCGCCCGGCATCTTGGGTTTGATCGTGCCGCCGAACTGGTGGATGGCCGCATAAGCGCTGTCGGCTCCCCAGGCTGACCAGTCGCGGCCGGAATCGCTGGAAATCGAGTCGCCCAGATGACCGCTGGCGGTCAGGGTCTTGCCGCCGCTGATCTGGGCGCGCAGGCTCTGCTTCCAGCGGCTTCCGTCCGGCGCCGTTTCGGTATGAAAGCGCTCGCGGGTGGAAGCTTCGCCGTAGGCAGCGAGATCCCGCATCGCCGGCGCCGGGTCCGCTCCCAGGCTGATCAGCCGCATCAGCGCCGAGCGCACGCGGGCGTCGTCGATACTGACTTCAATGCGGATGCCGGCGCTGCTCATCAGTAGTCCGCCAGCGTGTCGTTATTGAACGTGGGTGTGCCCACGACCAGCTGAGCCGTTCCGGTCGGCGCCGGTGCGGCCGTTGCCCCGCTGGGCCCGATGCTCACTTTGCGGTCGCGCAGCGACTTCATGAAATCAATCGCCGCCTCATAGCGTTTCTGCACCTGGTCGGGCGGGCTGTCGTCGTGCAGGAAATAGCGCGCCAGGTTGCACTCGGCCAGCACGATCGCCTGCGGCGGGTTGGTGAGAGGCACGGTATAACGCCCCAACAGGTAGCCGTTGATGGTGTCGTAGGCGTCCTGCAGGGCCAGATTCACCACCGCCAGCGCCGCCTGGATAGCGGCCTGTTCAGGCGCCGTGTAGGCTGCCAGGCTGCCGCCGGCGGCTGCCGTGGACAGCATGTCGGCGGTCACCTGGCGCGGGATGGAGCGGTCCGACAGCTGCGCGATTTCTTCAGCGTCGAACCGCTCCATCAGGGCAGAGACGGTAGCGTAGGTCACGATGGATTAGCCCTGTGCCGCGGCGATGGTTGCGGTTTGCAGCGCATCCCAGGCTGCATCGCGCTCGGCGGCGGAGACCGGTCCGGCGGTGACGGCGGCGAGCGCTTCGGTAGCGGGCTTGCCGTCCTTGAGCCATAAATCCAGATTGGCTGGATCGAGCTGGACAATCGCGGCCTTAACGGCCTCGAGGCGGGCTTGCGGATCGGCAGGCGGGGTATCCGAGGCGACCTGCAGACTGCCGATGTGGAGCAGCTCTTCCAGATGCTCCAGCTTGCCCTCGATGAATTCACCGATCCGATATAAAACGCCGTCATGCTTGACGGGAGAAACGACCTCGAATTTTTCCATGACATGCTCCTGTTCGGTTTTCCTGGCCCCCCCCGGCCGGCTATCTTCCGGCCCGGGGTGGCTCTTCCTCTTCGGCGGGGTATACGGTTAAGCCGGCGTCTGGATCAGGTAGCCCGAGGTGATGCCGGATAGCACCGGCGCGCGCTCGTAGTTCACCGGGTAGATCCAGCTCTTGGTGCTGGCATCCCAGTAGGTCGGCTCCACCAGCGGGTTGCCTTCCATTGTGTAGGTGTAGCCGTAGGACGGCTCTTCCATGCCGGACGGCGCGCTGGGAACGTAGGCCAGCACCGCGTTGTTACCCCAGATGTCGGTGGAGACGTTGGCGTCGTCGAAGGTGATGGCCTTGCCGACAATCACCTTGTCCACGTTGAACAGGCCCGCCAGCATCGCCGGGGTGATCTGGGTGGCATCCACGTTCACCGAGCCGTTGTACTGGAAGCGGTTGATCACGTTCTGGTTGTTCTTGGCCGCGTTGAACGCCTGGGCTGAAAGCACCAGAACGTTCGGGTAGATGCCCACCGCAGCGCGGATGGCTTCGCGGCCGGCATCGATGTCGGTCAGCGGCATGCCGGTGCTGGCGGACCATTTTGACCCGCCCGCCAGCGCTACCTTGTGGGTCGCGTCGTAGTTGGCTGCGTTGAGGGCAAGCTGCGCCTGGTCGTACTCCAGGCGCAGTTTCAACGCCTTCATGGTCATGTTCACGGCGCGGGCGCCCAGATCGATGCCCGGCACCACCTTGGCGTCGCGCATGTATTCACGCGGCACCTGGCCTTCCAGCGAATCCTGCAGCAGCGCGAAGTGCTTGCCCAGGTAACCGAACTGTATGCGCTTGGTAACGCCGCCAGGTGAGCGACGGGCGTTGTAGAGACGGAACGCCTCGCGGCCGAACTCGAGGATCTGGCCGCCGCTCACCTGTACCGGAACAGGGGGGAACAGGTTCAGTCCGATCAGTTCGGAGTTCTGGTAACCCTGCGCGACGTTGGTCAGGATGGGATCGATGACGCGGGTCTGTGAGCCGGACAGCACACCGGCCATGCCGAGGAACAGCATATGCTCATGCCCGATCAGCCCCATGTGCTGCATGAACAGGGAGACGGCCACCGCAGCCAGCATCATGGCGGCTACGGCCCAACGGTTATGCGTGAGAAATTTCATTTTAAGCTCCTGTAAAAATCGTGTGTGGGTGCGGCGGGTTAACGGCGCAGCAGCACTTCGATGAAAGCGCCGGCGCCACTGGCTGCCTCCAGGGCGTGGCCGACCACGAACTGCGGCAGATCGCCGCCGGCGAGGATCGCGCCGTTGGCCGCGGTGGAAGTCACCGCCGTCGCACCGGCGGCAACCGTGAGCGGGTCGGCCGGAATCACCCGGCCCTGGGCGTCCATCTGCAGCGCCTGGCCGACAGCGATGATCGCGCCCGCCTCGCAGGTTGCCGTACCGATCACCGCTGCTTCAAACGGCTCGCCGATGGCGGCGGGGCGTTTGGCGATACCGGCGATCCTGGCGCCGGCGGCGGCGATCTGCGCCCCCGCAAAGTCCACGCCGCGATACTGCGCGACGGCGGACGGAGCGGTGAAGCTCAGGCTGAAAATATCGTGTGCTTGCTGGCTCATGAATGTCTCTCCTTAGTGGCCGCCGACAGCTTTGACGGCGGTGACGTAATCAACTTGGTTGGATTCCTGGTAGGCCAGGGCCTTGCTGTGGATATCGAGGCCGGACGTGTCCACGTCGTAGCCGGGCGCCGTGGCGAAATCCGCCGCCACTGCCTGGCCCTCGGCTTTCGATACTTCGCTGAATTCCACCTGCTTGGGCAGCGCCGACAGGAACGCCTTGAATCCCTCGATGACCGGCTGCGACTGCTTGGCATCGCCCTCGCCGAATTCGATCACGCCGGATTCGGCTTCGACCTGGTCCATGAAGGCGACGATGAATGCCTGGCGTGCCGGCAGCAGCTTGCCCTGTTTCACCAGGTCCTCGGCGAAGGCGGCGTTGCGGGTGTGGCGATCGGCGGCTTCGCGCTGCGCGAGCTGCTGCTTGAGCTGGGCGTTTTCGGCCTCCAGAGCGGCCTTTTCTTCAGGCGTCACATGACTCTCCTCTCGTGGTGGTTCGACTTTGGAAATGGGTTCGGCATATTGAGGTGCGGGATCGGCGGTCTCATCAGGGCTTTCCTGGCGCGCTTCGTCTTCCAGCGTGGCGACGGCATAGCCTGGAATCACCTTGTCCGCTTCGTCCAGGCCGAAGCGGCTGATGATCCACTCGCGCATCTGCCGCCACAGGGAGGCGTTCTGCAGGTCGGACCAGTCCGCGAACTCGATCACGCCTTCCTCCGCATCGGCGAATTCGGGCGTGCGCAGGCCCTTGACCGCCGGCGGCTGTGCGCCCAAAAATCCGACGTGGCGCAGGTAGTACACGCCGGGCACGGGGTTCTGCGGGGAGTCGGGGGTATAGAAGCTGGCGGAAATCTTTTTGAAACGGCCGCCGCTGACCATCTCGGCAAAGGCGGCGTCCACCTGGTCGGGTGCGGCATCCAGCGCGCCGTCGGCGAAAGACAGGGCCTTGACCCAGCCGTAGGCCGGGGCGTCGTGCCGGGGATGGCCAACCACCAGCGGCGCTTCGTGCCGCGCCGGGTCGTAAGCCGCAGCGCACGCCCGCAGGTCGGATTCGGAGAAGTCCAGCACCGCGCCGCTCATGGCGGTATGGCGGCCGGGCTTGAAAATCTGGATGGGCTTGGTCGTATTCATGCCCCCATTGTGGCGGGGGCATGCGGGTGATTCTGCTAAAATGTTTTAGGGGTTTGCAGCAGGGTTGCGGGGGGAACGGCGGTTGCAAGATTAACCGGGTGCGAAGTCGTCCGCAAGGCTCTGGTGTAAATCTCATCCAGCACGCAGGTCATGAATGCCCCTGCGGCGCGATTTAACGGGTACTTAACGCGGCATTCTGCCGCCGGACAGGCGTTGGGTGCCTGCCGCTAATTTTTTCGCGCTATGGCTCTGTATTGCGGCCTGAACTACAAGTCCGCGTCGTTGCTTGCTTTGCGCCCCGATTCCCGGCTTGCTTGCGCCTCCGCATTCCTTGTCGCATACTTTGAATAACGGGCGTGACACGGTGATATTCCCCCGGCCGTAGCACGGTCGCAAGACCGGAGCGCCATGTGGGGTTGCCGCGCAAGCGGAATGGGGGGCCCCACCGCCCGTCACTGATTTTTCTTCTGCAGCCGCCTGATTTCCTCGTCGCGCTTCGCTGCCTTGCCGGATAGCCGGCGCAGGCTGGTCATGAACAGCGCCTTGCCCGACTTGGTGGCCTTCACCACCGTCACGTAGCCGCCGTCCTCCCACAGGTAGATCAGCGTGTTGCCGCCATCCTGGATAAGCTGCCCGGAATCGATCGCATCCTGCACCAGGGCGTATTCGTCCGCGGTCAGCTCGGGATGTATCGTACCCTGCTTTTGCAGCGTCTCGGCCGACAGCCGCACGGTCTGCGTGCCTGCGCCCAGGCGCTGGGCGTCGGCTGCGGGGATCACGCCGATCGGGAACACCCCCTGCGGATTATTGAAAAAATTCCTGAGGGCAGCGCCGCGCACCAGGTCTTGCACTGCAGCCACCGCCAGATCCGGGGCGGCGCCGTCCACCTTCTCGGCCAGATAGCTGTTCAGCGCGCCCATGCGGCCGCCCGGCGGATAATGAAAGGCCGGATCGACGCCTTGCGGGATCTGCTGGATCGCGCCGGTGCGTTTGTTCTGATAGGTGTAGTCGGGCACCACGGGCGCGGTGCCCACCTGGCGGCCGGCGCGTTGCAGCATGCCTTCGGTCTGCTGGATGACGCGGCACTTGCAGCCCCATACCTTGACCGGCATATGCGCCTGCCAGAACGGATCGTCCACCGGCAGCACCATGCCGCTCCAGGACAGATGCAGATGGCGCGGATGGGCCGAATGGCCGCCTGAATACATGAGATACGGGAAGCTGTCCTTGGTCTGCTGGATGCGCGCCCATTGCCCCTCGCCATGAGCGGTGCGCAGGTTGGTGTCGTAGATGACCCGGAGGCGGCGCGTGCTGCCGAGCTGCACGTCCTTCACCTCGCCGGTGACCGGGTCGCGCATGGCCTTGACGCCCCACCAGCCTTTCTGCTGCAGGGTCGGCTTGAGATTGCGGCGAAAATCCGCAAAGGTTGTGCCGTCGGCCAGCGCACGGTCCACCTCGGAACGGATGTCCTTGAGGATGTCCAGGTGCATGGCCTTGGCGACGGTAAACGCGGACTGGTGCTCTGCCTGCCACACATCCCGGTAATCGAAGCCGATCTGGTAGCCCTTCTGGCGGAAGAAGGCGATGGCTTCTTTCGGCGGCAGCGGCTTTAGCTCAACCATCGGCCTCGCCCGGGTTGACGCGTCCCCAGACATTGGCCACGAATTGACCCTGGGCGAGCAGCTCGGTGAGCGCCGCCGGATCCATCTGGCCGATCACGTCGGGCAGGCGGCGGTTGAATTCCGCATAATCATGGCAATCGTTCGCCAGTTTCAGGATCGGCTCGATCACCGGGCTGGTGACCCGCTCCCAGTCGCCCGACAGATCGGCCGCCAGCTGGTCGAGCTCGTCGCTGTCCGCGGATTCCGCAAAAGCTGGATTGTCCGGCGTGGGCGCGGTCGGCGGCTTGGGCGTGGGCATCCCCACATCCTGCCAGTCCCCGCCGTAGGTATCCTGCACGTAGCGCAAGGTGGGTCGGTAACCCATCGAGAACAGGCTCGCGTCGCGTTCGGCGCGCGCCTTCAGATCCTCCGGCTCCTCGATGACGCGGCGCAGCTTGGGCAGCGCCGCGCCGGGGAAATTCCATTCAGTCAGCCACTTCCCCGGCCCCTGCATGAAGCTGTCGCAAATCAGGTCGGCGTCGGCGCGCACCAGATCCTGCCGTACCTGCATCTGTACCTCAGCCTTGTTGTGGCCGCCCACCGCCTCGCTGGTCATCATCTGCCCCAGTACCACCTTGGAGATGGCCTGGTTCATCTTGTCGTGCAGGGTGGCATAGTCCACGGTTCCTGAGCGCGCCGCCTCGATCAATTCGACCGCCATGCCCTCGGGGATGGCGATGCCGGTGTCGGTGCTGATCGCGGACAGCGCGGCGAGCAGCCGGTCGATGTCCGACTGCTCCGAGCCGCGCGGGTAGACCCCCTTGGCGGTCGGCTGGGCGAACTTGTCGAGAAACTTGAGCCACAGCTTGATGCCGTTTTTCTTGAAAAACACCGGCCAGTACAGCCAGTGGGCCAGGCCCAGGCCATAGGGCTCGTCGTCGTTGTCGGCGCCGCAGGAAAAAGCCCAGAACTTGCGCGGCGGCAGCACTTCGCCTTCCCACATGTTGGCGAAGGTGAGCATGCGCAAGGTTTCGTCCGGCGCGAAACGGAAGCGCCGCGCCTTGCGCACCTTGAGCCGGCCCAGGTTGATCGTGGTGGCGTCGCAGGCCCACAGGCACTCTCCGACCGAATATCCGTAAAACACGCCGAACAGCATCTTGTCGGTGAGGTTGTCGAAGCCGATGTTGAGGAGCGTTTGCTTGATGAAGTCAGCGGCCTTCTTGTCCAGGCGCGAGGGACCGCCGGGAGTGACCTCCCAGGGCACGGAAATCACCGCCAGGCGGCGCTGCTGGAAGGTGGACATCACCTGGTCGTCGCGCAACACCTCTTCGTAGTAACGCAGATCACCGCCGGCGATGCGCAGCACCGTGTCCTGCGAGATGAGCAGCGGCCCGAGAAAGCCGCGCGTGATATCGCGGCCGTCCTGGGTGGTGGCGATCTCGCCCGGGTCCGGCCTGACGTTCTTGTCGTTCGGGTCTTGCGCCATATCAATATCCTCTTAAGCTCATGTCGCCGTCTGCCGGGAAAAACCCGGCCTCGGCCCTGGCGGATGCGCGATCCTGCTGGAGCGCGCTGTATTCGATTGAGCCACTGCGCGTAGTTGCGATCACCCACAGGATATGCAGCGCCGTCAAACCGTCGTAGTGGTGCTGTGTCATCGCCTGCGGCCAGGTGTCCAGCTCATCGAGCAACTGGATAAGCTTGGGGTGAAACAGGATGCGTGGCTCGAAGGCGTCGCTGATGAATGGCTCGATGCTGTCGATGCGGACTTCGGGAGCCACCGTCGCGGTCATGCCGACCAGCGGCAGCGGCACGCCAGCGGCCATCCCGGCCAAAATGAAGCTTTGCCGCATGTGCTCGTAGGCGTTGTTATTCTCGAAGCCGATGGCGCGGCATTTGTACTCGCGCTGCATCTCGATTAAATCGTGTTCCAGCTTGGATGGCACGCGGCGCTTGATGGCCGCCTCGACCACGTGCAGCTTTTTGGCAAGCGTGTCATAGCCGCCCACCAGAATGGCCGACGGATCGGACGTCTCACCCTTGCCCATCGATGGATCACAGGCGCCGAAGTAAACCCAGTGCTGGAGCTTCTGTACCCAAAACTGGATGTTCGCGAACACCTTGTCATCGTCGCTCTTGGCCACCCCCTGCATTTCGGTGTCAAATGCCCGGCGGTTCTTGGCGCGCTGGCGCATTAGCCAGAACAGCGAGCGCACCGATGGCCAGCTGGTGATCGCGCCTTTGCTCATCTCCTCCTGGTTGCGGTCAAAGAACGCGCGTGATGGCATGGCCTCCTCCGGGCACACCTCGCCGCGCTTGCTGAATTCGTCGGCCATACGCGGGTCATCATTGCGCATCAATTCTTCGCAGTTCTCCCACAGATCCATGCGGTCGGGGAAGCGCTCGATGGCCTTGAAGTGATGCACCTTGTGGCCGATGGTGGTTTCCGCGCGGCTGATCGGATCGCCGCGCGCCAGCTCGGTCCCAACACCCAAAAACTTCACCGAGCCATCAGGCGGGCCGAGGTAGTCGATGGCCTTCTCCAGCCAGTTCCAGCGGTTTTCGCGTTCAGTCGCGCTCTTCGCCTCGGCATCGGTGATCAGGTCGTCACCGAACAATAATTTTGGACGGCTCGCACCGTGGAAAGTGCCGCGAATCGCCTGCTCGGCACCGAACGGTTCCACCTTCATGCCGGTCCTGGTGACGATGTCGCCCACCTTCCAGGTCGGGCCACGTCCGCATGCCTCGGGGAAATCCAGCGCCAGCGCACTGTTGACGGTCAGTTCGGTCTTGATGACCTCCAGCAGTTTGGTCGGCAGCCGGGTTTCCGCGCCCAGCACTACGACATAATCGTTGGCAGGCGGTACAGTGCCTTCCCATCCGATCTCACTGCGTATCTCCGAGCGCTGCAGCAGCTCCTGTACCGCGCACCATACCGGCCCGACCTTGGTCAGCAGGCTGGACTTCGCTTCGCCGCGGGGCGCCTTGAACCATTCCTTGACGCCCTGCGGCTGGCGCAGCAGCTTGGGGAACCGCTCGCAAAAAAACGCCTGGAACAGCGACGGCTCGCCGCGGATGTGATGCGGGAAGTAGGTATAGGCAAAGAACTTGAAGTCGCCATCCTTCAGCACGCGCCGACGGCGTTCGGCAATCGCCTTGGGAGAGGCATCAAGCCCCGCGGCATGCGCCTCGATCTCGCGGCGCAGTTCGCTTTGCAGGGCGCGCAGCTCTTCCAGGAAGTTTTTTTCGGTGAAGCTCACCCGAATGCCTCACTGAGTTTCTGTCCGAACTGATCCAGCATGTCCGAGAATGGCTCGGACAAGTGCGGATAACTGTCGCGGATGAACTTGACCTGGAGCTGCAACACCTCCATCGCCACCGCCAGCCTGGAGAGCTTCGGGTTACCCCTGGCCACGGCGGACATGGTCTTGTTGTAGGCATCACTCAAGCGGCTGATGATCTCGGCCTTGGCCAGCGGCTTGATGTCGGTGGACGCCTTGACTTCGGTCAGCGTGCTCTGGAACAGCAGCACGAAGTCTTCCATCACCGCCTGGGTGACGGCTTCGGCGCCTTGTCCGGACAGCCGGGCAGCCGCGCGCGCCCGGTCCCAGTCGTCGCCGCCGTCTCCGGCATCGCGCTTCCAGCGCGACACCGTGCCAATTGAGGCGTCAATCCGCCGGGCTATCACCTCCAGGGTCAACGCCTCGTAAACATAAGCCGCGCGGGCGGCGGTCTTTTTTTCCTTGGGGTGGGCCATCAATCACAATCCCAGCGTGTGCTTGCCTTTTTCGATCAGCAGCGCGACGCCGACCGCGACCATGCCGCCCGCCACCGCGCCATAACCCGCCGCCTTGGTCTCCACCTTGCGCAGACGGCTGTCCAGCCCGTCCAGCTTGGCGCCCTGGGTGTCCTGGTTGGAGATCACCAGATCCAGCTTGCCCTTGATCTCGCCCAGCAGTAGGGTGTGTTCGTCGCCCATGATTATCTCCGTTGCTTGCGTTTGCGAATGTGTTCGAGGCGCTGCTGGCACGCCACGCACAGGGTGATGCCCGGCACCGCCAGGCGCCGGGCTTGCGGGATGGGGTCGTCGCATTCTGCGCAGTGGGTGGCCGATTCGGCCAGCGGCTCGGGCAGCAGGGCGGCGCGCTGGTTGCGCTCGTATTCGGCCAGTTCTAGTTCCTGGGCGCGGTCGAAGTCGTCCATCAGATCAGCCCCGCCAGCGCCATCACCATCTTGTCCATACACCCACCCCCACGAACGTATCCATGCCGCCCGCCGCACCGCCCAGGGACTGGTCCAGCGACGCGGTCACGCCCACGTGCAGCGCCTTGACCTGCACCAGCCCTTGGCGCGCCTCGATGCGCACGGCGGCGGCGCCGTTCTTGAGGCCGACGTACATGCCGACCTCGCCGCGCGTATCCCATGCCAGCCAGGGCAGCGGGTCGCGCTTCACAAAGGTCTCGGATGCGCCGGTATCGGTATTGATGACGGTGGTCACCGTCTGCGGATGGTCGTCGGCGCGCACCTGGCTGGCGGCGATGACCTGGCGCGCGGCGTCGTCGATGACCGGTCTGGGCAGCTTGAGCCGGGTCTTGAGCCGGGCGCCGCCGGTGTAGACGCGCACCGGCGCCTTGATGGCTACCGGCAGGGTGGGGGTGGCCTTGATCTCGGGCGCGGCCGTGGCCGGTACCGAGACATTGACCGGCGCGGCCGGTACGGCGCTGCGCGGATGATTAAACCACAGCGCCAGCAGCGCCACGATCGCCACCAGCACGGATATCAGCGTGATGACGACCGAGGGCCGCACCGGCCCCAGTGAGGCGGCCTGATCTACCACTTGCTCAGCCCCTGGGTGGTGACGATGCGCAGCACCGCGTTGACGACCGGCAGGCCGACCGCGAGCGCGGTGTAGAAGTTCACCGGCAGATACGGCTGCAGCAGGTTGGTGTTGGCTTCCAGCGCGACCAGCGCGGCCGCGGCCGCGTTGACCTGCAGGGTCTTGGATTGCCACCAGGGCTTGCTGGTGGCGGCAACGGCATCAGGCATGATCTGCTCCCATATTGCGTTTCACCTGGTCCACATAGTACTGGTTGACGAACCGGCCGCCGGCCGTGCGCGGGCTGCCGGCGTTGTAGGCCGCGATCACGCCGTCCAGCCCCCATTGGGTGAGATAACGGTCGCGCAGCGCGGCCAACTGCCGGCAGCCGTATTCCAGGCCGGTTTCCGGGTCGCACAACTCGGTCAGGAAAATGCCGGTGAAGCCGCGCTCGCGCGCCACCTGGCCCATGATCTGCATCGGCCCGAAGCTAGTGGCCCGGCCCATGCGCTCGGTATGCACGGAAACGCCGCCGAAGCGCCGCGGCGCCGCATCGACGTAGCGTGCCAGGAAATCCGGTTCGAATCTGGTGGCCCAGGGGTTGCCGGCGGATTCGGTCTGCACGATGGCCGCGACCAGAAGCGTCTCCAGGCCGTGGCGGGCGGCGGCGGCCTGAATCTGGATGGGATTGAGTGTGTTCATGCAGCCATGCTACGCATGGCGATGGACGGGGGATGATTAAAAGGTTTTGGGGAATAAAAAGGGGCGCGGAACGCGCCCCTGGGGAACTGTGAATTTACGCTGGGTTCAGCGCCGGGTCAATTCAAGCCGTCAACTGCCCGGCTTTGCCTTATCTTTCGGCATCAGCGACATCAGCAGCATGCGTATCTCCTCGGCCACGTTAGACACGGCTGGAACCGGGGCAGGCGCATGGGCAGCACGCCAGGCGGCCATATCGATCACGTTAGTGGGTTTCATGCTGCGCCCCCTTTGCGCCGGCGCGATAGCAAGGCGTGCTGCCGAATGGTATTGCGGTTGTGCCCGGTGATGTTCTCCGCCACCTCGCGGGGGATGCCGTAGTGCTCAAGGATGCCGATCAACTCCGTCACCAGGTAGGTTTTCTTGCCGACCAGCAGCCGCTGCGCCGTCAACCGCTCGTATTCCTCTGGCGCGATCACGATGGGCGTGGCGGACAGGCGCGCCTGCATGGACTCCAGCCTTTCGCGCTCGGCCTCGTATTGCTCGGGGGTGAGGGTGGCGGGCAAACCCCGTTCGCGGCGCAAGGCTTCAACCTGGCCGGGGCGGACCAGAGGCGGTTCTGGCACTTGGTAGCCGCCAGTCTTGCGGATGGCTGGGAGCACGTCGCCCGCCAGCCACATCTGGAACGGCAGCGCCTTGGGCTTATCGGAACGATTGAGGAAGAAGAACATGCCGGCCTCGGAAAGCACGGCCATGTCTTGCACGCCGGAAGGGGTGTGAATCGGATGCACCCCCCTCCATAGCTCTGGTACGTGGGAGGTGACGCGCGACGGCTTACTCGTTGGGGCATAATCGAGCGCGGCAAGAATGTCCTGGGCGACAAACCACGGATCGCCGTCCTGATGCACGACCCGGACATTATTGGTATGGAAATTGAATGCTGTGAGTTGGTTCATTTTGTTGCTCCTTATCAGGGAAACCCCACGAAGGCCGTGGGCGGCCGGGTGCTGATAACCGGCAACAGTCGGCGGGCGTATTCGCGGCAAGCCGCTATTTTATTAGCCTCACACCCGGCCATAAGGAACTATGGACGTAAAAAAACCACAGCTTTCGGGCGCGGTCTCCGCTGTTACATCGTGTTATCAGCACTTGCGGCATAATATGCGCCCGATTTGGCACTGGTGTCAATCAGCAGGACATATCGAAGCAAGTCCACCAGAGGGCTGCGCACTTTCGTATTCCGTGTAGAATTCGCACAGCCATTTTCCAGTTTGCAATGTTCCCGCATCCAGTTTTGCAACCCCGGCAAATTGCAGATAGGTTAGGTCGCGGAAATTTTGCGGAAATGTCTTCTTGTCCATGTCGGCATAGGCCCATCCGATGGCCTTCCCGTCTGTCCCTGGCACGTCTGATTCAATCCGCACACGAGCCACGTCAGGCCTTCCCATGAGCGGTTCGCCAATGTGGTGCACTGTCGTGGCAAAACTGTTCCAGTCCTGCGCGCCGCCCCAGAACGTGTCCGGGCCTTTGATGGTAATCTCCACCAGGTACGTCTTGTTTGGGGATTTAGAATAGAGCTGCTCGGTCAAGCTGACTTTGGCATCGTCACCGGCGAGCGCCTTGGCATACTGGTCAAGCGGAAGATTGATACTGGGTGGCAGCGCCAACTTATCGCTTTCATCGCCAGCCCCAAGCCATATTGCCATGAACACGAAACCGATCAGCAAGGCCACGCCACCCTGCACTGTTTCGCTCCAGGCTTTGCGCTGCGCAAAACTCACCCACCACCCCATCAACCCCAGCGCCACAATCAATATCAACCAGCCCATTTTTCTCTCCCCTACGTTAGTTGAACCGCAATCCTATCAAAAAAGCCCGCCCTGCCGCTTGCGCATTTCGGCCTCGCGCACTGCGTCGACGATCTGGCGGATGCGCATCTCGGACAGCTCATACTCGCGCGCCAGCCGGCCGTAGTTGTCGCCGTTGAATTTCCCGAAAATTTCCAGGTCGCGCTGGGTGCATTCGTAAGTGATACCCTTCGGGATGTATTGCATCTGGCCGCCCCATTCCCGGCGCACATGCTCTGCCAGGGCGTGCCCCAGCTCCTTGGCGCGGCTTTCATCCAGCCCTTCTTTGGCCAGGAACAAGGCCGCCTTGTCGGCGAGATCCTGGAGCAGCTCGGGATAGTCGCTCATTCCTCGTCCCTTGCGTGGCGCGCGGACACGTTAGCGACGCAGTCGCCCGTTTGCGGGGAGCGCGCCTGTGCCACGCCTCCCGCCCCGGATGGCTCCGCCAACGCCGTGTCGGCGTGGCGCCGGCCGTCGATGGCCAGCGCCGCGATCAGCTTGCCGAGCTGCTGATGCGTGCACCAGTCGAAGCGCGCCAGGCCGAACATGCGCCGCGCCATGCCGTCGGCGTAGGCGTCCGGCCGGTTGCCGGCGGCGATCAGCAGCGCGCGTATTTTCGCGACCAGGGCGGCTTTGGACTTGGCCGGCGCCGGGCGGTGCCTGGCGGTATTTTTCCAGCCCCGGTCCTTGAGGTGGTCGAGCACCTGCTTGCGCCCGGCCCAGTCCAGATCGGCGGCGCTTTTCACCCGCGCCACCGTCCACAGCATGGCGCGGTAGGTGTCGTCGTCCATGCCGAGCTGCTGGCGGGCGATGTGGATCTGGGCGAGTTCGCGTTTGCGCAGGTCTGGGGCAGTAGCTTTGTTCATGGTTACCTCCGTTAAACCGTCTCCCGCAGCCCGCTATGTTTAACGGGCTGGAAGCGAGGGTCTAGGCTACGGCGTCCTTGAGGGCTTTAACCGCCTTGAACGCGGGCACGCGCTTGGCCGGGATGGCGATCTCCTCGCCGGTGGCCGGGTTGCGGCCGGTGCGCGCGGCGCGGGTGGTGACGCTGAGCTTGCCGATGCCCGGCAGGACGGCCTCGCCGCCTTCCGACAACGCGGCGGTGATGACGTCGGCGGCGGTTTTGAGGACGGTTTCCACGGTGATTTTGCTTTCGCCGACGATGGCGGCGACTTCGGAGATCAGCCCTGCTTGGTTCATGGTGTTGCTCCTTTTTTGCTGCGGTTGAAAAACGGTTTCGCCTAGAGGCGCCTACTTTTGGTGTGGTTTGGGTTTGGTGGGTTACGCTGCGCTAACCCACCCTGCATTTATGTTTGCGCCCCAGCGTGCATTGTTAAGCTTTTTTCTTGCCCAGGGTGCGCTTGTGCACCCACATGCTGGCGACGATGGCGAGCGGGCCGGTGAGCAGGTACACCGCCATCAGCGGCAGGTTGCCGTTGGGCACGATCTTGAGGATCATCAGGTTGCCGCTGCCGATGGCGAACGAGGTCATGAACGCGGCCTTGTAGTGGCCGTTGTTGACGTTGAGGCTCTGGAAGCCCAGCGCGAACACCACCACGAAGGTGCTGACGAACAGGATGAATGCGGTCATCGTCATACCCCGGCGATATCCAGGCTGATCGGCTGGTACTGCTCGGTGTCGCCGACCCGCTCGTACACCCGGAAATAGGTCTTGCTGCCGGCCACCTGGATGCTCTCGCCGATGGCCCGCATGGCCAGTTGCCATTTTTCGTCCTTGATCTCCAGGCGGCGCAGACTGAGGATGCGCGCGGTGTTGACGCGGCCTTCCTTGTCCACCTGGAACGCGTCGTTGATCAGCGCGCGGATCTCCGATCGGGAGCCCTCGCTCCACAGGTGGATGCACTCGTTGACCAGTTCCTTGGCGATCTGCAGGCGCTCGTCGAACGCCAGCGACTCGGACACGGCGCGCTGCACCTTGTATTTGCCGTCGAAGCTCAGCAGGCTGACGTTGCCCTTCTTGCCGCCCATCGCCACGCCGTACTTCTCGCCGGAGAGCTGGATGAACGCCTCGATGTCGCCGAACACGCCGGCCTTGAACTTGGCGAGCTGCTCGGACTGCGCTTTCGCCTTGGCCACGATCTCATGTACCAGCTCGTCGCGGGTGCGGTCGATTGCGCGGATGGTCTCGATGGGCCATAGGGCGCCCTTGGCGTCCTGCATGTAGCCGTCCGGAATGGGTTTTTTTGCTGCTTTCACTTTGGTTCTCCTTGGTTGAATGGTCTTGTGGTTTGGGTTATGGCCTATCCGTCGTAGCAGCCGCAAGGCGGCATCATGTCGTCGCGTTCGATGAATAAATCTTTTTGGCTTGCCCGCTGACGCCAATATCCGGTGGGTTTGTCCCTCCACTGAAAAAATCCTTCGCGCCCATGACGCGCGACAACGCTTTCTTCCAGACGAGCGATTCTCTCGAATTTGCACGGTTGGTTTTGTGCTAGAGAAATAACATCGGAAACCCTCGAAAACGGGCAATGCCAACATCCGCTTTTAATCGGCACAGCAAGCCCTGCGTCTCGGATGATCTCCTCGCATCCATCACGGTCGATGTCCAGATCGACTAGTGGATAGACCTTCCCGTCGCGCTCTTTTGCCCGGTGAGCCTCTCCAGCGTCAATGCCGATCAGGCTGATCCCGCCGCCATTGGCGGCGACGTGCGTCTCAATGGGCTTTATCTTGCCCTCCACGGTACAGGTACGCAGGATGCGCGACCCGGTAACGCATAGCCGTTCCCATCGTTGCAATGGTGTTTCCTTCGGACGAACAATGTCCAGCGCATGTCCGTGGAGATCGAGCCACGGCAGAAAGTGGTCAGTGATGTATGTATAGGTTTCGTCCTTTTCATCCCCCGTATCCGCCCACACCATGCGGAATGGCTGGTATTGCGGCAACTTGCCCAGCACCAGTAACACGGCCAATGCCGTGCTATTGACGCCGCCGCCATAGGAAAGCCAGTAGGTCATTCCCATGATTACGTCCTCAACCTCATCTGCCCGATCAGATCCTCCAGCGCCACCTTGCGCAGCCGGGATTCGAGCATCAGGCTGTGCATCGCCCGGCCGCGCAGGAACCGGCAGGTTTCCTCCAGCTCCTGCGGCGTGGCGGCGATGTAATAGCCGGTGTGGGGCGTGCCGCACACGGCGGTGCCTTCCTCGCGCAGCTCGCAAACCAGGTGCCGCACGCGGCGCATGGAGATGTTCAGATTCGACGAGATCTGCGCGGCGGTCGTGCCGTTGTTTGCGCCGATGTGGCGGGAGAGCAGGGTGAGCAGCTGGCTGGTGTTCATGTGGCCTCCTTTAATGCCCCCTCGCCCGCAGGCGGGAGAGGGTTGGGGTGAGGGTGCGTCTTGAGTGCTTGCTTGACCTGGTCCATCCCCGCTTTTGCCGATTCCGGGCTGGACTTCTCCGCCTTTTTCTGGGGCTTGAAATCGCGGTGGCTGGCGTGGTCGCCGACCGGCGTCACTCCCCGCGCTACGGCCTCCTTGCCCGTCTCCGCCGCCGCTTCAGCCTTGCCGGCCTGGCCGGCGATGACCTCCAGCAGGTAGCCGTGGGACTTGAGCGGTAACGTGAGCTTGCCTTCGTCGCGCCGGGTGATGATCTCGTCGATGGCGGCGATCCACGTTTCCACAGGCGCAGCCCAGGTGCGGCCGTGACGTTCGATCCGCGCATCCCGGATCATGTCCAGCAGCTCGCCGAGCAGCGAGGCGACCCGATCCCAGGAGAGCTGGCGCTGCGCCGGGCGGTGCGTGGTTGTTGCCGATTCATCGGCTTTACAACCACGGCCTGCCCCTTGCGGGCGGAACAGGGCGAGGTAGCGGATCAACCGCTTGCCGACCGGGGTCTGTTCCAGCGCTTGGACCAGGCTGGTGCGCGCCGCTTCGTGGCCGATCAGGGCGTCGAGGCTGGAGGATGCGCCGCAGGAGGGGCAGGTCATGCGCATGCGGTCACCTTTCCAGCTTGTGCACAAGCACGCCCGGCCTGGGGCTGGTGGTGCCCCTCGGCAACGCCGGCGGCGTTTCCGCTATCGGGACGAATCCAGTCCCTTTGCCGCCGGCAACCTTGATAAAGTCGACTTCGGCCTTGGCGCTGTTGATGATGACTTGGCCGATTTCGCTCACGGCCCTGGCGCGTTCGACGTCCATCGGGTTGTCTTTGTCCTGGAGCGCGGCCAGGGTTTCGAACAGGTGCTTGCGCAGCGCGGTGATGTCGTTCATGTCGCTTTCCTCTCACGTTTGTTGATCTGACGGGTAATCGCTCCCCGGAGCTGCGCCAGTTCGGCAATCTCTTTCGGGTAGTTGTGGATGGTGTTGCGCGCCATCAGCTCGGCGCGGGTGAGCAACTCCAGGTTTTCCAGGGCGATGTGCCGCTTGTTGCCGTCCTTGAACGTCACGGCGCGGCCTGCCGGCAGCGGCCCATTGGCTTCTTCCCAAACGATGATATGGACGCCGCGCCACCGCTTTTGCAGGGGCATATCGTCGTTGATCTTCCGCTGCAGGTAGCCCCCCTTGCTGATGCGCTCGGCCCCGATCGGCTTATATAATTCGGCCGCTTTCCCGCCTCGGTGGCCGGGCTTGAACCGGGTTGCTACGCCGCCGATCTGCAGCCCCTTCATGCCCTTGTTCCATGTCTGATGGCCTTTTTGAAATTGGCTCCCGGAGCCGATCTTTTTGGTCATCAATGCCCCCTTTCTACCCACTCGACCCGGCAGCCAAAAACATCCACCCGCATCATGGTGGCGCGCGCCCCCATCACCGGGAACAGCTTGTAGGCAAATCCTTTGTAGGCATTCGCCAGCCAGGCGCACTTGGCGCAGGTCTGGATCAGGATCAGCGGCACGGCATGGGCGCCGACATCCAGCCCCAAGACGTGGAAGCCCTCCGCCTCCAGCCAGTCGAAACAGCGCTGGGCGGCGATCAGGCCGGTGAGGATGTGGCTGTTCTGGTCTTTTTTCTGTTGCGGTACCGGGCGCTGATAGGTGTTCATTGTCTCGCCCGTGCGAGCGGCTTTGCTGCCGCTCGCGGCGGGGACACTCTTTACGGGTGCGGTTTGCATGATGGCTCCTTTAATTTTGCATCGGCGTGGATCTGATCGAGCTCCTGGGACCATGCCTGGCCGAGCTGGATCAGGATTTCGTCGTCCGACTGCTGGGCGCGGTCTGCCAGCAAACGGCCGGTGACAAACAGCTTGCGCAGCGCCTGCATTTCCACGCGGCGTCGATTGATGGTGCGGTTCATTGTTGTGTCTCCTTGTTGGGGCAGGTGCGGCAGGCGCGCCAGTGCTTCATGGCGCGGGGGCTGCTGGTGGGGATGGCGGACTGGGCGTGCGCATCGCACTCCTTGCGGCTGATGTCGCGCGCCAGAAACGGGCAATCGGTGCGGGCGAACGCCTCCATCACCCGCGCCGCCATCCTGTCGGTGCCGGCGCCATACTTGCCGGACAACAACAGGGATACGGCGGTGCGCGACACCCCCAGCTTTTCCGCGACATGGGTGCGGCTGCTGGCGGACACGGCCTGTTGGAGCAACTCAAGCCAGGTCATGGCTGCCCCCTTTCTGGTAGACGCGGTCTTCGTTCTGGTCGTAGACGTCGCCGTTGCCGCGCCGGATCGGGGCTTGCGGCCCGGTATCGCGCACCAGCATCCAGCGTTTCTTGCCGGGCGAGGTGGGGGCGATGCCGGGCGTGCGCCGCTTCATTTCGATCAGGTAGCCGGTGGCGGCCAGCGCGGAGACGTAGCGGCCGATGTTGTTGAGCGGGTCCTGCGCAGGCTCGGAGCCATCCAGCACGCTGCGCGCGAGGTCGTCCAGGCCGAACTTGCCCTTGATGCGGATGGCGCGCCACACCTTGACGCGCAGGGTATCGTTGACGATGCGCGGGGTGCCGCGCGGCCCGCGCGGCCCGGACTTGATCTCCGCGCCGCTCTGGATGTAGCTCACGCCGGCCGGGGTGGCCGCATAGACGCCGCATACCGACAGCGCGAAGCCGCGCCGGGCCAGATTCGCCAGCGCGTTCTGCGCTGCATTGCGGCTGCGGTGGAACAGCGCGGCGGCGTGGCTGGGCGTCATGTCGTGGCCCTCGGCCAGCATGTTTAACAGGGTTTGCATCAGCCCCATCTCAGCGCCCCCCTGCCAGCTTGACCAGCTTGGGCCGCCGTGCCTGCCAGTCGTGGGTGAGCGCCTGGCCGGCCACGTCCTCCAGCGTGACGACGGCTTTGCCGGCGCGCAGACCGGAGCGCTCGACCACGGCGATGGCGTTGAGGATTTCGCGCACCCGGCCGGCGCTGCTGCGCTGGATTTCGGCCACCAGCTGGGCGTCCACCTTGATCTCGCACAGCTCGTCGCACAGCTTGCGGGTGTCTTCCAGGCTGGACGCCGAGAATTCCACGGCGCGGGCGATGCGGCTGCTGATCTGCGGGTGGCGGGCGATCTTGCCCTGTATTTTTTCCATGCCGGCGAGGATCACCAGGGTTTCGGTGCGGTCGGCGAAGTCGCGCACCTTTTCCAGCACGGCGGCGTTGTTGTGCAGGCAGTGGTCGGCCTCGTCGATCACAATCGGGATCTGCTCGCCGGCGATTTTCGCCAGCAGGCGGCCGAACAGCTGCTCGGCGGTGCCGCTGGAGTCGGTCTTGAGGAACTTGGCCAGCTCGATCAGGAAGTACTTGGGCGTCCAGTCCACGTTGGCGCGCAGGTAGATGGCGTCCTCATGCGTGGCCCAGTGGTCGAGCGTCTCGCTTTTGCCGTAGCCGGCGTTGCCGAACACCAGCATCAGGCTGGCCTCCGCCGCGCCGCGCGCCTCGACCGCCTGGATGCCGTCGACGAACGCCAGGTAATTGGCGGTTTTTACAAAGTGCTTTTTCATCTGCTAAACTCCTCCTTGCTTGCTGCTGTAAAAAGACGGGTTGCACCCCGCCTGACTCAAAGCCGTCTGGATTTGACGATTCAGCCGGCAACCTTAAAATCTCGTTTTTCCAGTTCGCTCCACAGCCCGTACTCATCCAGCGCATTGCTGATGGTGCGCGAGCCGTTGCGCGCCTGGCTGGCGAAGTAGTTCCTGAAGCCGTCGTTCCAGTCTTCCGGGTGATCCGCCAGCCAGGTGAGCAGGCTGTAGTCGCCCATCTGGGCCAGATTCGGCCTGGGCTCCGTGACGGGCTGCTGGATGAGGTGCGCGGGTTCCCTGGCCGGTGTGATATCCAGCGGCGGCAGGGTCGTCGCTTCAATGCTGGGCAGCGCATCGTAGGTGTTGCCCAGTTCGGCCTCGGCTTCCTCGATGATCCGTTCTCCGCGCTTGACCTTGCGATCCACACGCTCCATGTGCTTCCTGACGGTGAGCGAGGTCGGGAAGTAGTCCCGCTCGTTGGCGTTCCAGTCGGCGCGGCAGATGAATTCGCCATTGATCCGGCGCACCACGACAAAGGCCGGATTGTGGATGTCGTAACCCACCAGCACCTTCTGGCCGTTCACGCGCATCAACTCCTGGCTGAAATAGATGTTGTTCCAGAGCCGCACCATGCCGCGTTCGGCGGTGCGCTCTTCGTGGGGCCGGAACAGGTCGATCAACTCCGCCTCGTCGAGCATCACCACGTCCTGCTCGCGCGCGCGCTCCGCATAGGCCGCGTCGGGCGTGGTCTTTACGGCGGAATGCACGTGCTCGCCGTTGTACCAGAGGATCGCGGCATTCAACGCCTGCTTGAATTGCTCTACGCTGGGCAGCTTGGGGCTGGTCTTGCCGGCACGCAGGTCTTTCTCGATCTCCAGGGTGGTGCGGCGCAAAAAATCCCGGTCGGCGCCGCTGCCGGAAAAGGTAGGAAACGCGCGCGCCAATGGGATCATCAGCGTCTGCCAGGTGCGCTCGATGATGCCGCGCCCCTGCGGCGAGTTGGGGATGCCGGTTTCGTGGTGGATGCCGAGCCGGCCCAGCATGCCGGTCAACGGGGCGTCGAGCTGTTTGGCGGTCTGGCCCGGGCCGTTATCGCTGTAGTAGATGAGCGGCAGCCCGTGCCGGCTCACCGCATGGCGCAGGGCATCGCACACGGCAATGACGTTTTCCGAATACGAAACGCTCCAGCCCATGATCTTGCGGCTGGCCACGTCCATGATCAGCGTGGTCTCCGGGGTGAACGGCCTGCCGTGATCGGGGTGGGCGATTTTGGCCTTGAAGCCATGCCCGTCACCCGTCCACACATCATTTGCCCAGAGGTGTTCGGTACCGCGCCGGATATAGGGCAGCAGCGCCTTTAAGCCCGCGCCCTGGTTGCGCCCGCGATAGAGAATTTCCGGGGCGTGGGCATTGATTTTCTTGACCAGACGATAAGCCTGGTCGTAGCTGAATGGCACGTGGCCCAGGCTGTTCCATTCCGCCAGCGCGGCGGCTGTCGCCTGGGTGAGGGCGGGTTTTTGCGGCCGCCGGAAATGTTTGAGGAGCAGCGGGCCCCAGGCCGGCATGGAAAGGTCTTCCCGAATCTTCCTGGGCGCGGCGTGGCCGCGCTCGGCGATGCGTTTCAGCCAGTTGTAGTAAGTTTTCTTATTCAGCCGCTGGCCGGCGCGGCGCTTGTCGTGGCAGTTTTCCAGCGCCCAGGCCAGGTGCGCGTTAAGCTGCCCGGCGGCATGCGTGGTATTGAGCGCGTCGAGCGCTTCCACCACCGGCAGGCCGGATGCTTCAACCCATTGCACGATGGCGCGAATCGCGCCGTCGATGTCCTTCTGGCGCGTGTCTAGACTTTTTCCGCCAGATAGCGCCGGAATTCCGGGTCGATCGAGTCGTTCACGTAGTTCACCCCTTCCTGCGTAATGTTGATCACCCCGTCCACCGTCTCGATCAATCCCGCCGTCAGTAGCACAGGCCACCAAGGCGGTTCCTGCCCCTGCCCCGGCGCCAGAATCGCTGCTCCGTTCGCCAGGCCGGCCAACAGTCCGTGGTGTGGCAGTGCGTAGCGCGCCATCCGCATCGGCGCATCCATTTCCCACAATTTCGCCAGCGCTTCCGCTTTCGTCATGTCCGCCATCTCGTGTCTCCTGATTGATCAAACAAACCCAAACCATTTTGCGCGCGGCCTGCGGCAGCATCGCCAGCGCGTATTCCCTGCCGCCGCCACGGCCGGCGCGTTTTTGCCATTCCCAACCATCGCGGTCGGCCATCTTTGTCAGCCCGCGTACGGTTCCAGGCAACCCGGGCAGCCCGGCCAGCTCGGCGGCAGACAGCCAGCGCTTTGCCTCGCTCATGCCAGCCTCCCGCTGTATGGGTGAGGGTTCAGGCCCGTGCTAAAGTCTCGTTTCCACACAAAACCATTCGCCATAGGAGAACCCTCATGAATCATGAAACCTTGATGCAACACGCCGTTACGCTCGCCTCGGCATTTGTCAAAAATGGCGACCTGCGTCATAACGGAAACTTCAGGGACGATGGGAGTAGTCATACGCATGAGCAGGTCACGCTTCTTGTGATCCAGATGTATCGTGCTGTTGCTGAAGCGTCTCTGGACGCTCCACAATCGTCGTGGGCTGCACGCGCTCTGCGTGGGGAGGAAGAGCCTTCTGGTAGTGCATAAAACCGCCTTCCCCTGTGAATTTATTGCGGGGGATGTAGTGATCTACCCCAACAGCTGACTGTTTAATCATTGGAAGAACCCTCATGACCGACTGGACGTTGTTGAAATACGATGCCGGGAGCGCTGTTGATCTAACAGCCCACCCTAATGGGGGCGTATGCGTCCCCCATGAAAATTTCTTGCTCATTGCTTCCCCTCCAGATAATGCTTGATCGCCTTTTCCTGCCGGGCGAGATCGGCCTTTTCCTGGTCGATGCGGCCCAGCTCGGCGAGCAAAACATCCTTGCCGACCATGACCTTGCAGCCGCGCTTGGCGGCATAGAATTTGAGCAGCGCGAAGCCGCCCGTCGCCGCGTCGAAGGTGATCGCCTTCTCCATGCTGATGTTGTGCGTCTCCCTGGACTCCGCCGTATAGGCATTGAGCATCGCCAGCGACACCTCCTTGCCGGTGAGCCGCGTCATGCGCGCCGCCACTTCCACCCGGTCATGGGCGCAGTCTTTGAGCGCCTGGCTCATGACGGCGGCGATCTCCCGCGCGTAATTCATCGCGCCGGGCGTGCTCGGCGCCGGGGTGGGCACATCGAACAGGTCTAGCGTCAGCAGGTCTTTTACGCGCGCCATGTCAAGCCGCCTCCTCTACGTTTACATTGCACGGTTTAACGCAGGTGGTATGATTCAGTCTGCCCTTATGTGCATATACTCGGTCGCGGTTCCTGGCCATGCTGGCGGGCTTGTGCATCGGCTGTCCGCCGATGCCGCGCCGGGGGCGGGTAGCGGGGTCGTAGCGGCTGGGCCAGATGGTTTCGGCGGGTATGCCAATGGCCTCGGCAATGATTTTCTCGGCGCGCGGCCAGGCACTGCGCAGTGCCATGCGGATGCTGTTCGGCGAGTACCCGTGATGCGTTGAAAGGCCGCGTAGCGTCCAGCCGGCCTTTTCCAGCGCGGCCTTGATGTCGGCGATGTGCCAGTCCTGTTGGGCTGGTTTTTTTGGGGTGTTTAACTTTGTCATGGTTCTATACTAGTACCATGTAACATTATTTATTTCGTATTATAGTGCCATCTGTCATACTGGCGGAAACCTCAAAAAAGGAGTCCGCCATGTCACCGAGATACCGGGTAACGCTCACCGAACAAGAGCGCAACGA